>Ga0209515_10000653_pt1 | contig 61289 bp, 49 predicted proteins | sample Subgroupgradi54m_FD_187454 | JGI IMG/M metagenome (GOLD analysis project Ga0209515, IMG submission 187454) | Subsurface groundwater microbial communities from S. Glens Falls, New York, USA - GMW60B uncontaminated upgradient, 5.4 m (SPAdes)... ...
CTCCTCGCGGCGCAGATTGTCGCGGCGACGGGCCTGCATGTCGGCGACTCTGCGGGCCGCGAGGAGATCCAGGCTGCGGCAGACCGCCTGGCACAACTCGGCCCGTTTTCAAACGTGCGCTTCCGCTTCACCAGTGCCGGCGAAAACGTCGCCGTGGAATTCCAGGTGGAAGACGCTCCGACAGTTCCGGTTTCCTTCGACAACTTCCCCTGGTTCAGCGATGACGAGCTGACCGCCGCGCTCCAGCAGACGGTGAGCCTGTTCGACGGTGGTGCGCCCGAGCAAGGTAGCATCCTGGAAGAGATGACCGACGCCCTGCGGAAGCTTCTGGCCGGCCGCGGCATCCGCGCCGGGGTCGAGCGTACGCTCATGGCCCGGCCCGGCGGCGACGGCATGATGCAGCAGTTCCGTGTCGTGGGCGCGAGCTTGAGAATCAACTCCGTGCAGTTCCAGGACGCGCTCGCGGCAGAGTCCAAACGCGTGCAGGAACGGCTGTCGGACCTAGTCGGCAAGCCGTACTCGCGATTTGCGGTGGAGGTTTTCCTGAGCGAACAGGTGCGGCCCGTCTATCTCGAGCGCGGCCACCTGCGCGTGCGCTTTGGCCCGCCGAAGGCGCGGTTCACCGGCGACCCGAACCGGCCGCTGCCCGACAGCGTGCTGGTAATTGTGTCCGTCGAGGCGGGCCCCATCTACCGCTGGGGCGGGACAGATTGGAGCGGCAGCGCAGCTTTCGGTCCCGCGGCGCTCAACGATTTCCTCGGCCTGAAACCGGGAGATATCGCCGACGGGATGAAAATCGCCGCGGCCTGGGCACGCGTGGAAAATGAATACACCCGCCGCGGCTACCTGGCCATAAAGCTCGAGCCGAAGCCCCTTTTCGACGAGGCAGCGCTGCGGGTCATCTATCGCGTCGCCATCAGCGAAGGCGTCGCGTATCGCATGGGCGAGATGGTCATTACCGGGCTGTCCCTCGCCGCCGAGAACAAACTGCGCGAGGCCTGGCACCTGTTGCGCGGAGAAATTTTCGACCGGAGCTACTTCGAGCAATTCCTGGTGAGACTCGAAAAGGGCGGCACGGAAATCTTCGGCGAGCTGCCCGTGCACTACGAACAGGCGGGGAATTGGCTGCGCACCAATTCCAATAAGCGCACCGTGGACGTCCTGCTCGATTTCAAGTAGTCCGATGTGGCAAGAGCGAGAGCCTGGCAATGCGCAAGCTGGAGTATACTGCCTCGCGATGGCAGAGCTATCGAAACTCGACGAATCCGCAGCGCTCGAAAAACAGAGGCGGCTCCTGGACGGGTTGCGACGCCTGGATTCGCTGCTGGTGGCATTCTCCGGCGGCGCCGATTCAGCCTACCTATCCTGGGCGGCACACACGGCGCTCGCCGAGCGGGCCCTGGCGGTGACGGCGCTCTCGCCGAGCTTCTCCGCGCACGACCGCGAGCAGGCGGAGTCGTTCGTGCGTCACGTTGGCCTTCGGCACGAGTTCATCGAGACTCATGAAGTGGAAGATCCCCTCTACGCCGCGAACAATCCTGACCGCTGCTACCACTGCAAGGACGAGCTGTTCACCGAGCTCGACAACCTGGCCGCCGCGCGCCAGTGTGCGGCCGTAGCCTACGGGGTCAACGCCGACGACACACGCGACTTCCGGCCCGGCCATCGCGCCGCCGCGGAGCATCGAGTGCTGTCGCCGCTGCTCGAGGCCGAGCTGTACAAGTTTGAAATCCGCGAGCTCTCGCGGCGGCTCGGCCTGCCGACGTGGGACCGCCCCGCCTCAGCCTGCTTGGCTTCGCGCATCCCCTACGGAACGCCCGTGACGCCGCAAAACTTGCGCACCGTCGAGCGCGGCGAGGCCCTCCTGCGGGAGCTTGGCTTTCGCCAGTTCCGCGTCCGCTACCATCAGGAGCTTGCGCGCATCGAAATTGCGGCCGACGAGCTGCCTCGCGCCCTCCATCCCGAGATGGCGCGCCTGCTGGCGGAGCGCTTCAAGCAAATCGGATTCACCTACGTCACACTCGATCTGGAAGGCTACCGGCAGGGCTCCCTCAACGCCGCGCTCAAGAAATAAGAGTGCGCGCGTCAGCATCCTGGAGAGCGCCTGTATGCATCTCAGTTCGGGGAGCGCGTCGCTCGCTGTGCACCACATCCCGTCGGCTGATGATTCGCGCTACAATGGCTCTCGCATGATGGGCAGAGTTTTCTTCTTGGCCTTCGCGGTGTTGTTGAGCCTGCTCGCCGCCGCTCAGGCGCCATCCACAAAGCCCGCCGCGCCGAACGCACAGAGCAAAGAGCCAGCGACGCAGCAATCGCAGGCCACGAAAAAGCTTCCCGACCCGGAGGTCGAGCTTCAGCGCAGCATCGAAGACGCCGGGAGCGACCGCGCCGCGCTGGTGCGCAACTTCGAGGACTACCTGCGGCACTTCCCGGACGCCCCGCGCAAGGTACAGGTTTACCGCGCCATTGTGGAGGCTTCGATGCAGCTCCACGACACGCGGCGGGCTCTCGACTATGCCGAGCGCATCATCGCCCTGCGCCCGGACGACTCGGAATTGATGCTCTTTACCGTGGACCTGCTGGAGCGCGCCGGCGACGACAGCAGCCTAAAACGCGCCGTGGGTTATGCGACCCGGGTGCTGGACCGCGTGGAGAAAGCTACGGCCGACAGCCGCTCCGCTCGCGTCTCGTTCGCCGAATGGCAAGCCCAGCACATGAAAGTGCGCATGTCCGTCTATTATCTCCGCGGGCGCCTGCTGATGGAGCGACGCGATTACGATGCCGCACTGGCCGACCTCGAGACCTGCTATCGCTTAATCCCGAACCCGGCGGCGGCGCTCCGCCTGGGTGAAATTGCCGAGCTGCGCAAGGACTACCACAAAGCCATCGAGCACTACGTCTCCGCCTTCGTGTTACCCGACCAGGAAGGCATGCCTGCGGACCGCCGCGACGTCCGCCGCAAGCTTGGCAATCTCTGGCAGATCGTACATGGAAGCGAAGCGGGGCTCGGCGCACGCCTGCTCGAGGCCTATGACCGCACGGCAGCCGAGCCGAAGCCCGCAGGATCCTCAGCGCGTAACTCGGGCGCCACGGCGGCGTTTGACTTTGCCCTCCGCCGGCTCGACGGCGCCGCGGCGGTGAAGCTCGCCGACTGGAAAGGCAAGGTCCTCGTGCTGAACTTCTGGGCCACCTGGTGCCTGCCCTGCCGCGAGTTGGAACCAATCTTCGAGCAGGTAGGGCGCCAGTACGAGGGCAAGAGCGACGTATTCTTTCTGGCGGTGAACGACGACGAGGACGAAAGCCTGGTCCAGCCGTTTCTCGAGCGCCAGAAGATGCGCGCGACGGTAGTCTTCTCCGACGGCCTGGAGTCGTTCCTGGGAATCAAGGCCTATCCGACGGTGATCGTGCTCGACCGCTCCGGCCAAATCACCTACCGCGTCCAGGGTTTCGACCCAGATACCTTCGAGAAGAGCCTTTCGGTCGCCATCGAGCGCGCGCTCGCCGGCTCAAGCTGATCTCCACGGCTTCCCTTCGTGCCCCGCGCACTGTGCGCTTCATCGCCAGCCCTCTCACCAACTAGACGTATTTGCTGGCCCGGGTTTACGCCCCGGTTCAACTGCGGGTAGTCGCTCGCTCGGCAGCGAGGTCGCGTGCGGCCAGGATGGTGTTGACGTGGATGCGCACGGTGTCCTCGACACGGCGCGCATAACCGCCGGCCAGCGTGACGGCCACCGGGACACCTGCATCCCGGGCGCGCTCGAAGACCAGCCGGTCGCGCCGGCGCAGGCCTTCGATGGTGAGCGCCAGACCGCCGAGCTGGTCTTCGCAGTACGGGTCGGCCCCGCCAACGTAAAACAGCAGCCCGGGGTGAAAATCATGCAGTGCGCGCAACAGGTGCCTGTGGAGGATGGCCAGGTAATCGGCGTCGCCAGTGCCGTCGGGCAGATGAAGGTCGATACTTGACGGCGGCTTGGGCAGTGGGTAGTTGTTTTCCTGGTGGATGGAGAGTGTGAGGACAGTTTCGTCGCGCGCGAAGATGGCCGCCGTGCCGTTGCCGTGGTGAACGTCGGTATCCACGACCATGGCCGTGCGGATTGCGCCGTCGGCCTGGAGCCGGCGGATGGCGATAGCCACGTCGTGAATCATGCAGAAACCTTCGCCATGCCCGGGAAAAGCGTGATGAAAGCCTCCGCTGAGGTTGGCGCAAAAGCCGTCCGCCAGGGCGCATTGCGCGGCCAGAATCGTGCCGCCCGCCGCGAGCCAGAAAGCGTCCACGGTCTGCGGGGAATAGGGAATCTCCAGACGCATGATTTCACTCGCCGTGAGATGGCCGGTCTTCAGTTTACGCACGTATTCCGGCGAGTGGACACGGAGGACGTCCGCGTCGCTCGCGGCCTCCGGCCGAAGGAAATCACTCGGCTCGGCCAGTTTTTCCCGGAGCAATGCTTCGTGAACCAGGCGATATTTCTGCGAGGGGAAGACGTGTGCGCCGAGTTTTAAGTCGTAGGCGTGGTCATAAACGAGCTTGAAGGGCAACATGCAGGCTCGCCGGGCTTAACTGTCGCGGTCGAGGATGAAGTCGGGGACAGTGAGCAAGGCGCGGCCGTATTCGGAATGCGCCCAGCCGTTCACGCAAGCTTTGGCGCGGCTGGCGTAGTCGTGGGCGAGTTGCCGGGCGCGGTCGAGCGCTCCCGAATTGCGCACCAGCGCGGTGATCTGCTCCGGCCGCACGCGCTGAAAGCCCTTCTCCTCAAGCACGGTCGCCACCATGCGCCGCCCCGCCGATTCGCCGTTCTGCAGCGCGTAGATCAGCGGCAGCGTCACCTTGCCCTCTTTCAGGTCGCTGAGCACCGGCTTGCCGAGCTTCTGCGGCGAAGCGGTGAAGTCGAGCAGGTCGTCCACCAGTTGAAACGCCAAGCCGGCAAAGTGGCCGTAGTCGGCCAGCGCCTGCTCGGCGCCGTCGCCCTGCCGACCGAGCACCGCGCCCAGCCGGGCGCAGCCGCTGAACAGACAAGCCGTCTTGCGCGTGGCCAGCGCCAGGGCGTCTTCTTCGGTCAGGTCGATCCGACCTAGCTTGGTCAGTTGGATCAGCTCGCCCTCGACCATGTTCTGCGTCAGCTCAATGAGGATGTCGAGGATTTTGAAGTTGCGCTCGCGCAGCGCCATCTGGAACGACTGCATGTAAAGCCAGTCGCCGGCGAGCACGCTCATGTGGTTGCCCCAGCGGGAGTTTGCCGAGGGGCGGCCGCGGCGCGTGTCGGCGCCATCAATCACGTCGTCGTGGATCAGCGTGGCGCTGTGAATCATCTCCACCACGGCGCCCAGGCGGATGGCGCTGGGGCCGCGGTAGTCGCACGCGCCGGCGGCGAGCAGCAGCAGCGCCGGCCGCAGGCGCTTCCCGCCGCCGCCGAGCAAGTAGCCGGAGATCTCCGCCACCGGCTCGATGGCCGAGCCGTTATGCAGGGCGATCTCCTGCTCGACGCTGAGCAGGTCCTCGCGGACAAGGTCGAAAATTTCCTTGGCGGTCAGAAGCGCGATGGCAGCCCTCCCGCACTACTCCGGGGCAGAAGCATTCTGGGTCGTCGGAAGCCGAAATAGACGACGAAAGTTCGCGGCGGCCGCAGCGGCGAATTCGCCCGCCGGCAAGTCTCTCACACTCGCCAGGCTCCGCGCTACCTCGGCGACGTAGGCGGGCTCGTTGCGTTTTCCCCGGTGAGGCTGCGGCGCCAGGAACGGCGCGTCGGTCTCGACCAGCAAACGGTCGAGCGGCAGGGCCCGCGCCACCTCGCGCAGGTTCTGCGCCTTGGGATAGGTGACGTTGCCGGCGAAGCTCACCAGGAATCCCATGTCAATTCCCTTCCGTGCCTCCTCAAGCGTCCCGCTGAAGCAGTGCAAGATACCTGCAAGCCCGGCGCTGCGCCAGTCCTGCTCGAGGATGGCCAGGCATTCGGGCCAAGCTTCGCGGCAATGGATGATGACGGGGAGCTTCGCCCGGCGCGCCTGTTCGAGCTGCCGGCGAAAAACGCGCTGCTGAATCTCCCGCGGCGAATGGTCGTAGTGATAGTCGAGGCCCACCTCGCCCCAGGCAATTACCCGGGGATGCTTGGCCAGCCGGTCGAGCTGCTCGAAATGACACTCCGTGGCCAGCCGCGCCTCGTGCGGATGGATGCCCACGCTGGCGTAGATCCAATCGTGCTGTTCGGCGATAGGCAGCGCCGCGTCGAGTTTCTCCGGCCCCGGGCCGCTGCCAATGGCGAGCACGGTCCGCACTCCGGCCTGCCGCGCGCGGTCGAGCACCTCGACACGGTCGGCATCGAACTGGGGGAAGTCAAGGTGCGCGTGCGAGTCAATCAGCTCCACAAAAAAACCTTCCGAGAGATCCTTCGCCCCCGACAGAGTCGGGGCCTCAGGATGACGCTGACGCGTCACTTCAGACGCGAGCCCACGGGCACATCCTCCAGAAAACCGGCCAGGACAGTCCGAGAGATCCTTCGCCCCCGACGGAGTCGGGGTCTCAGGATGACGCTGAGGCGTCACTTCAGACGCGAGCCCACGGGCACGTCCTCCAGAAAACCGGCCAGGACAGGCTGGCCATTGGGCGGCACGGCGGCCGCGACAATCATCCCGTTCGATTCCACCCCGCGCAGCTTGCGCGGCTGAAGGTTGACCACGACGATGACCTTGCGACCCACGAGGTCTTCGGGCTTGTAGACCTCGGCAATGCCCGCCACCACCTGGCGTACTTCCTCGCCGATGTCCACCAAGACCTTCAGCAGCTTGTCGGCGCCGGCGACGCGCTCGGCCGACTTCACCTGGCCGACGCGCATCTCGACCTTGGCAAAGTCGTCGATGGTGATGCGGCTCGGGGGCGTCGCGGACGTCGCGGCCGCCGGAGGAGTGCTGGGTGGCTGGCGCATTTGCTGTTCCATGGCTTCCATCCTTTCGATTGCTTCTTCTTTGTCCGCGCGGGGAAAAATCGCTTCGGGCTTGCCGATACGCGTCCCCGGATCGAGTTGGCCCCATGCCAACTGATCGATGCGTTGGTCCGCAAGCCGGCTGCGCTGGCCAAGCTGCTGCCAGATTTTTTCGGTGGCTTGCGGGAGGACGGGGTGCGCCAGGACAGCGACAATGCGCAGCGCTTCTGCGGCGGTATAGAGCACGTTGGCCAACTGTTCGCGCTTCGGCGCATTCTCTGCCAGCGCCCAGGGCTGTTCCTGCACCAGGTACTTATCCACTTCGCCCACGACGGCCCAGACGGATTCGAGCGCCCGGGAGAAAGCCATCTGCTCGTAGTGCTCGGCCACGGCACGAATGGCGGAGGAAGCTGCATTGCTCACAGCCGTTGCGTGCTCCCCTGAACTGGGCGTGGCCGCGGGCACGGAACCGCCGAAGTAGCCCTCGAGCATCTTGAGCGTGCGGCTGGCGAGGTTGCCGAGGCCGTTGGCGAGGTCGCTGTTGTAGCGCGTGAGCAGCGCGTCGCGGCTGAAATTGCCGTCCTGGCCGAAGACCATGTCGCGCAACAGGAAGTAGCGCAGGGCGTCCACGCCCAGAACGCGCATGATGGGCTGCGGCGACTGGATGTTGCCCCGCGATTTCGACATCTTCTCCTGTTCAAACAGCCACCAGCCGTGTGCGAAGACCGTCTTCGGGAGCGGCTCGCCCGCGCCCATCAGGAACGCCGGCCAATAGACGGCATGGAAGCGCAGAATCTCTTTGCCGATCAGGTGCAGGTCGGCGGGCCAGAGCCGGGCGTATTCGTCGGGGTCGTCGCCGTAGCCCACGCCGGTCATATAGCTGGTGAGCGCGTCGGACCAAACGTAGAAGACGTGCTTTTCGTCACCGGGCCAAGGAATGCCCCACTTCAAAGTCGTGCGACTGATGGAGAGGTCGCGCAGGCCGCCGCGGACAAAGGCGACCACTTCATTGCGGCGCGATTCCGGCTGCACGAATTCAGGATGTTTTTCGTAGTGTTCGAGCAGGCGATCCTGGAAGGCGGAGAGTCGGAAGAAATAATTCTCTTCGCGGATGCGCTCGGTGGGCCGGCCGCACTCGGGACACGGCGCCTGGGGCGTGGGGTCGTCCACGTAAAGCTCGTCGAAGACGCAGTATTGCCCCTCGTAATGCCCCTTGTAGATGTGGCCGTGGTCGGCGGCCTTGCGGAACAATCGCTGCACGGCCCGGGCGTGACGCAGCTCGGTGGTGCGGACGAAGCGGTCCACGCGCAGGCCAAGCTCCTCCCACAGGCGGCGGTATTCGCCGGCGATCTGGTCCACAAAGAACTGCGGGGCAATCCCCGCGGCCTTTGCCGAGCGCTCGACCTTCTGCCCGTGCTCGTCGGTGCCCGTCAGCAAAACCACGTCGTAGCCGCGCATGCGCTTGTAGCGCGCAATCGTGTCGGCCACGATGGTGGTGTAGGTGTGGCCGAGGTGCGGGCGCGCGTTGACGTAGTAGATCGGCGTGGTCAGATAGAACTTGGGCTTGTCCATGGATTATTTCGATCGCTCGCGCTGCTTGTGAAACTCGGACGCCGCCTCGGTCAACACCTGCTTGAGGGGTATGCCGCGCTCGGCGGCCACCCGCTGGCAGTCCTCGTACTCCGGCGCCGCGTTCAGGATGTGCCCGTTCAGGCGCGAGACCTTGACGCGGATGACGCCCAGGGAGGTGCTGACCGGAACGCTTTCGCGCTCAAGCGTGCGCCGGCGCGCGGCGTAGGTGCGCACGCCGATGGTGGTGGTCTCGCGGAAGATGAGGTCCACCAGCCGATCGGCGGCCTCGGGCGCGCAGAGCACGGTCAGCAACTGGCCCGGGCGGTTCTTCTTCATCTGCACGGGCGTGGCAAAGACGTCGAGCGCGCCCGCCTGGAGCGCCCGCTCGGCGAAGTATCCGTAGATCTGCGGGTTCATGTCGTCGAGATTGGCCTCGATGACCGCGACGCTATCTTCGCCGCGGCGACCCGCCTCGCGCGCCGCCGGCTCCCCGATAAAGAGGCGCAATACGTTGGGCTGTTCGGCGAGCTGGGCCGTGCCGGCGCCGTAGCCGATGGCCGCGAGGGTCATCGGCGGCAACGGCCCAAACTGCGTGGCCAGCGTCGAGGCGATGGCCGCGCCGGTCGGCGTCACAAGTTCCCTGTTGATGCCCGACGAATAAGCGGGCGCGCCGCGCAGCAGCTCGGCGGTGGCCGGCGCGGGCACCGGCAGCGTGCCGTGCTGCGTTTCCACGCGCCCGCCTCCGACGTTGAGCGGCGAGCAGGCAAAATCGTCCAGGCCCAGCCGCTCGAAGCCGATGCACGCGCCCACAATGTCCACAATCGCGTCCACGGCGCCCACTTCGTGGAAGTGCACCTTTTCGACCGGCAGGTTGTGGATGCGGGCTTCGGCCTCGCCCAGCCGGCGGAAGACCCTCCGGGCGCGATCCGTCACCCGCGGCGCGAGCGCCGCCTGCTCGATCAGCTCGAGAATAGCGCCGAGCGAGCGGTGGTGATGATGCTCGGAGGAGGCGACCTTGACCTGGGTTGCCGTCAGCCCGCCGCGCGCGACCTTCTCCGCCGAGATGCTCCAACCGCCGAGCGGCAGCCGGCGCAGTTCGCCCTCAATGTGCTCAAGCGCGCAGCCAGCATCCACCAGCGCGCCCAGCACCATGTCTCCGCTGATGCCGGAGAAACAATCGAAGTAGGCAATTTTCATGCGACCCGCGTGATACTAGTCTCGGTGCGAAAGACTGTCAAACTCCCTATTCCCCTGGGAGAACCTACTCACATCCTGTCCCCTTGACGGCGGAACTGATTGGCGGCGCATCCGGAGTGACGAACCGCGGAGTGCCCCACGGTGCACACGGGGCAGCAAGCCGGCTGGTGTGCGCCGGGTGCGAGAGGCACCCCCCCACCCTATTCTTGTAACAGTGGAATCTAAAGGACTTTAAGTCCAATGAATTTGCAACGACGCATTCCAAAGGAGTTGCGGGCGCGTTTTTCGTATCTATGCATTGCAAAGGACTTACGGGAGCAGACATGCCCGGCAGCCTCGGGTTGTGTAGCGCAATGCTCATATTCTCGCTGCCCTCGCATTCCGGGGGTCGGTACATTTGCCGACCCGAGGAATGGCCACCGAAAGAGAGATTCTTCGCTGCGCTCAGAATGACAACCGAAGAGCAGATTCCTCTGGCCGATCAAATGCATCGGCCCTCGGAATGACAGGGCGCCTCCCGCAGACCCATTCGCGACACTCAAACCGTGCCCCGCAAACCCATTCGGGACACACAAACCGTGCCCCGCAAAATCATTCAGGACGCATACCCCGCGCTGGTTCCGACAGGGTCGGAATCTCCGATCGACTTCGCTGGCGACAATTCAGGCTAGCACACCAAACGATGAACGGCTGCGCGTTTGGCGCATTTTTTTGGACGCCGGGAGGGGAAGAGCTGTGTTCGAAGGCGGTCGTGCGGGGTAGGCAGGGACTGTGGCCGAGGCCAGGGGGGGAGGCTATTCCGGTGCCACGGTGCTGGCTCCCGTCCACACGTCCGAACCGGCGCCGGCGCGAACCTGCTGCCAGCGGCGCGGCCGGCGTTTGGCATCGAGGACTTTCTTGCGCAGGCGAATGGATTGCGGCGTTACCTCAACATACTCGTCCTCGGCGATGAACTCGATGGCCGATTCCAATGTCAGCACCCGGTGGGGCACGAGACGAATGGCTTCGTCAGCCGTGGAAGCCCGCATATTGGTCTGCTTTTTTTCCTTGGTGACGTTGACGTCCATATCGGCGTCGCGGGCATTTTTTCCCACAATCATGCCCTCATAGACCTCGGTGCCCGGGCCGACGAACAGCTCGCCGCGCTCCTGCAGGTTCCACAGCGCGAAAGCAGTGGATTGCCCGGCGCGGTCGGCCACCAGCGCGCCGGCGGTGCGCAAGGCGAGCTCGCCGGCATACTCCGTCCAGCCGTCAAACAAGGAATGCAGCAGCGCCGTGCCGCGGGTATCGGTCATGAGCTGGCCGCGCAAGCCGATCAAGCCGCGCGAGGGGATGCGGAACTCCAGGCGCACGCGTCCGGAGCCGTGATTCACCATTTTGCCGAGCTCGCCGCGGCGGCTGCCCAGCGTTTCCATGACGATGCCGATAAACGACTCGGGGCAATCCACAATGAGCTGCTCCACGGGCTCGAGCCGGCGGCCATTTTCGGTGCGCACAACGATTTCCGGCTTGCCGACCATCACTTCGTAGCCTTCCCGGCGCATGGTTTCAATCAGGATGGCGAGCTGGAGCTCGCCGCGCGCGAGCACGCGCAATGCGTCGGTCGTGTCCGAGTCTTCCACGCGGATGGAGACGTTGGTCAGCAGCTCTTTTTGCAAGCGCTCGCGAATGTCGCGCGAGGTCACGCGATTGCCCTCGCGGCCGGCAAGCGGGGAGGTGTTGACCGTAAAGATCATAGCCAGGGTAGGCTCATCAATGGTCAAGGGCTCGCACAACGCGGGCTGGTCGAGGTCGGTGATGGTTTCGCCGATTTGAATGCCTTCGACGCCGGCGATGGCCACGATATCGCCGCAGGTCACCTCCTCGGCCTCATCGCGCTCGAGTCCGCGGAAGGTAAACAGCTTGGTAATGACCGTGGGCAGGAACTCCCCGGAGGGCTTGGCAATCCCTACCTGCGCACCGCGACGCAGCGTGCCGTTGAAGACGCGGCCAATGGCGATGCGTCCGAGAAAATCGCTGTAGTCGAGGTTGGTGACCTGAATCTGCAACGGATTCGCCGGGTCACCGGACGGGGCAGGAATGGCTGCAACGATGGTCTCGAAGAGCGGCTGGAGATTCGTCGAAGCGTCGTGCAAGGCGCGATGGGCCACGCCGGTTTTCGCATTCGTGTAGAGGACGGGAAAATCGAGCTGGTCTTCGACGGCGTCGAGATCGATAAAAAGGTCGTAGATTTCGTCGAGGACAACTTTCGCGCGCGCATCGGTTCGGTCGATCTTATTGAGCACGACGATGGGCGGCAGATGGGCCTGCAAAGCCTTTTGCAGGACGTAGCGCGTCTGCGGAAGCGGCCCTTCGCTGGCGTCCACCAGAAGGAGCACGCCGTCAACCATGCGCAGGGCGCGCTCGACCTCGCCGCCGAAGTCGCTGTGGCCCGGCGTATCGACGATATTGATTTTCGTGCCGCGGTAGAACAGCGCGGTATTTTTCGCCAGGATGGTGATGCCGCGCTCGCGCTCGAGGTCGTTCGAGTCCATCACCCGCTCGACGACGGCTTGATTCTCGCGGAAAATGCCGCTCTGGCGCAGCATGGCGTCCACCAGCGTCGTCTTGCCGTGGTCCACGTGGGCGATGATGGCGATGTTGCGGATGGGCTGCGTCATGCGCTTCGTCATTCTCCTACGTGCGCCGGATTCGCTCGAGCAGGCGCGGAGCGGCCGCGAGACGCGGCGGTGAGCTTCCCTGAGTTCACTCAGCGATCGCCCAAGGGGGCCAGCCGCTCGGCCGCAGAGCGAGCTCCCCGCAAACGAAAGGGGCTGCAAGCGCGCCCTTGCAGCCCCTCTGCAAAAGTCATGAATCGAACTGCTTCACAAGAACAATGAACGCACTGTTATTCTATCACCGTTTTCGGCAATTAGCCAGGCCTCGCGTCGCAGCGCTCAAGACGGATGGGGAATTAAAAGTGGGCGTGGGGGAAACTGAATGATTCCTCTCGCGGAATTCGCGACAGCCGGGCTACACGAACTAGTGTTGTGTCTCGGAAATAGAGGTAAGAAGGCAATCGTCTTCAGGGGCTAAAGCCCGCGTCATTTCATTGGCTTTATGTCAGGGCTGAAGCCCTGACCCCCTAACGGGAAATGCCAGGACTTTTCGGGACGGGACACTAGATGGCCACCGCCTCGAGAATCGAGAAGTTGCCGCCCACGTCGATTTCCCGCTCGAGGCGGAAACCGGCATGGGCGAGCAGCTCCGCGTGTTCGTGCTGGGTGCGTTGCCGGCCTCCGGCCAGGGTGAGCATGTGGATGTCCAACATCTTGGCCAAGTTCGGCTTCGGATCGTCGGGAATAATAGCCTCGATGAGAAGCAGCTTGGCGCGGGCGGGCGCCGCTCGGCGCAGGTTCTTCAGGATTTTGGCCGAATCCTCATCACTCCAGTCGTGGATGATGTCCATCATGAGGTAGGCGTCGCAGGCGGGCAAGTCAGCCTTGAAAAAATCCCCGGCCTGAAGGCGCAAGCGTTCGGAAGCGGCACCCGAGGCTTGTTCGACCACGTGCCGCAGATCAAACACGACGCCCTTGGCTTTAGGGGCGGCGGCGAGAACGGCTTGGAGCAGGTGGCCGCGTCCACCGCCGATGTCGCCGATCAGGCCAAATCCCGAAAAAGAATAGGCGCCGAGGATTCCGGCGATCTGACCTTGCGCTTTGGCGGTCATGGCCTCGTTGAAGATCCGGCCGGCCTCCGGGTGTTCGGCGAAGTAGCTCCATAAGCCTCCAGGCACTACTTTTTCGGCGGCGGGAAGACCGGTGCGGACGGAGTGATCCAGTGCGCCGTAGGCCGCCCAGCATACCGGAAGACCGATCATGCGCACGAAGGACCGCATGGACTGCGGATGGTCGGCACGGAGAAGCCGCGAAGCCGGCGTGTGGCCAAAGCGGGCGTCACGAACCTCGAAAATGCCATGAGCGGAGAGAAGCCGCAGCACGCGGCCGATAGCCCCGGCATTGGCGCCGGTGGCCTTCGCAAGCTCAGCTGGGGTCTGGGGCGTGTCGTCCAGCGCGTCGGCCACTCCAAGGTCGGCGACCACGTGCAGACATCGCGATATGGAAAAGCCCCCGGCGATGCGCATGAGCGTGTCCACAGGCGTGGCCTGGGCGGGCAAATCAGTGGGCATGCTGGTGGCTCCTGTTGGGCAAGTGCGATTGCACGCCGGTCGCTCCTGCAGCACCCGTTGATCGTCGGGAGGTGGTCCCGGCACGAGCGGCGCAGGAACTTTAGGCGGGCATGCTAAGGCTGCCGTAGAGAAAAGTCAACGCGACGCCGCGGACGTGCAGCCCTACCTGCTGAGTCGGCTTCGCGGGAACTGGCCGGCGGCAAGCAAATCCTGCGTAGCGCCGCAGCTCTGTCGGATGGTATCCGCACCCGATTCCTGGCGCTCAATTCCCTTCCCCCAACCAAGAGGGCTGCGGCGATCGGCCTGCCCTCCCGAAAAGTCGCCCTTTAGAAAGATGGCGAGTTCAAACTGAGCCATGCGCCTGAAAAGCAGATTCCTCGGGCCGATCAAAAGCATCGGCCGTCGGAATGACGGAGGGATTCTTCGCTACGCTCAGAATGACGAGCGGGGGCACTTTTCAACAAGCTGCAAGTGTTGTGTCCCGGAAATAGACGTAAGAAGGCAATCGTCTTCAGGGGCTAAAGCCCGCTTCCTTTCATTGGCTTTATGTCAGGGCTGACCCTTCGACTTCGCTCAGGGCAAGAGCCCTGACCCCCTAAAGGTAAATGCCAGGAACTTACGGGACGCAAGGCGAGAGCATCACCCCGGCGCGAGCTTCTTTGACGCGCCTGGACGCAGCACCTATAATCGCTTCCTTTCGCCCCGGCTGAGGAGCGCTGTGTACCACACCGTCGAAGCACGCATCCGCGAAACCCTGCAAGTATTCATCCATCGCCGGTACCAGGTGGACGTGCCGGTGGTGACCGAGCGGCCGCCGCGGATCGAGATGGGCGAGGTAGCCTCGCCGGTCTGCTTCGAGCTGGCCAAGCGGCTGAAGCGCGCGCCGAGACTCATCGCGCAAGAAATCGCCAACGGGCTCGGCAAAATCGAGGGTGTGGAGCGCGTGGAAGTCGCCGGCGGCGGCTACCTGAACGCCTACCTGGACCGAGCAGCGTTCTTTCTCGCCGCAGCTTCGGGCGCAGGGCGCGAGGGAGCGGAGGCGCCGCCCAACGCGCCCAAGACGGTGGTCGAGCACACCAACATCAACCCCAATAAGGCCGCGCACATCGGCCACCTGCGCAACGCCGCGTTGGGGGACACCTTTGTGCGCCTGCTGCGGCATGCCGGGCGGCGCGTGGAGGTGCAAAACTACATTGACAACACCGGCGTGCAAGTGGCCGACGTGGTGGTGGGCTTCCAGCACCTGGAGAAAAAATCCGCAGCAGATGTGCGCGCGCTGGCCGCCGCGCCGCGGTTCGATTTTTACTGCTGGGAGCTCTATGCGCGGGTGACGCAGTTCCTGGAAGTGGACCCTGCCCGCCTGGCGCTGCGCTCGGAAACACTGAAGGCCATCGAGCGCGGCCAGGGCGCCGCGGCGGAAATGGCCGAGACGCTCTCGACAGCGATTGTGCGCTGTCACCTGAGCACGATGGAGCGGTTGGGAGTGGAATACGACCTGCTGCCGCGGGAGAGCGAAATCCTGCATTTGAAGTTTTGGGAGGCGGCCTTCGAACAGCTCAAGCAGCGCGGAGCGATCCACAAGGCCGCATCAGGAAAAAACGCTGGCTGCTGGGTGATGCGCATGGCTGCCGCCGCGGGCAGCGGGAATGGCCCCGCGGCCAAGGAGGCGACAGCAGAGGACGACCCGGACGCCGAAGCGAAGATCCTGGTGCGCTCGGACGGCACGGTCACCTACGTGGGCAAAGACATCGCCTACCAGCTCTGGAAGTTCGGCCTGCTCGGCCGCGACTTCCGCTACACGCGTTTCCACACGCACCCGAGCGGGCACGTTGTCTGGGTGACCTGCGCCAACGGCGGCGAGAAGGGCGCGCCCGGGTTCGGCAAGGCGGCGCAGGTCTATAACGTGATTGACTCCCGCCAGGCGTATTTGCAAAACGTCGTCAGCGCCGGGCTGCGCGCGCTGGGGTTTCAGGAGCAGGCCGACCGGTCCATTCATTTCGGGTACGAGGTGGTGGCGCTTACGCCGCGTTGCGCGGCGGAGATGGGCTACGAGCTTTCTGACGAAGACGCCAAGCGCAGCCACGTCGAGGTGAGCGGGCGGAAGGGCTTGGGCGTCAAGGCGGACGACTTACTGAACCGGGTGGAAGCGGCGGCGCGCGCCGAAGTCAACCAGCGGCATGCGGAGATGGGCGAGGACGAAAAGGAGTCCACCGCGCATGCCATCGCCATCGGCGCGCTGCGCTATTTCCTGCTGCGATTCACGCGCAGCACTGTGATTGCCTTTGATTTCAAGGATGCACTGAGCTTCGAGGGAGAGACGGGGCCCTACTGTCAGTATGCTGTGGTCCGCGCGCGCGGGATTTGGCGCAAGGGAGGGCAGAAATCACCTAGCTTGGACGATGCAGCCATCGGCCAGGCCGCGGAGCTGCTCAGGCATTCCCAGCCCGGCGCGGCGGAGAAATTCCTTGCCGCACCCGAGGGCAGCGACATCTGGGAGCTGGCGCTGCTGGCGGGCTCACTGGCAGCCCAAGTAGAAGCCAGCATCGGGGCCCAGGAACCCGCGTTTATCGCCAAGTATGCATTTCAGCTTGCGCAAGCCTTCAACAATTTTTACCACCGACACCACATCCTTTCCGAGCAAGACGAGGCCAAGAAAGCATTTCTCCTGCTGGTGACGTATGTGGTGGAGCGGCAAATGGTCGCGGCGCTGGAGTTGCTGGGGATCGCAGCGCCGGAAAAAATGTAGGCTGCCCTCCGTTCATTCCCTGTCATTCTGAGCGCGTTCGACTTCGCAGGGCGGGCGAGGAATTGCTGTTGATCCGGCGAGTGTTCGGCAGGCCACAGAGGGATCCCTTCGGCAGGCTCAGGGCAAGCTCTTCGCCCCGACCAAGTCGCGGCTCAGGATGACGGTGCTTGTTTGGGATTGGGCGGCGCTGAGTGAGAAGCAGCCTTTCGGCGGGAAGCGGATCCGACACGGAGCCGGCGGGACGCCGGCGCTACGACTTGGCGGGAAGCCGGCGCTACGGCGTCGCGGAAGCCGCAGCGTCCATATTCATAACGAAGTCCACCAGGGTGCGCACAGCCACGCCTGAAGCGCCCTTAGCTGCCCAGGGCTTGGCCTCGTCGTGCCAGGCTGTGCCGGCGATATCCAGGTGAATCCACGGCGTCTCGCCGGCGAACTCCTTCAGAAACATCGCTGCGGTGACGGCGCCGCCACCCTTTCCGCTACCGACATTTTGGATGTCGGCGATGGAGCTTTTGATCATCTCGCGGTAGTCGTCATCGAGCGGCATGGGCCACATTTTCTCGCCAGCCGCGCGGGCGCTCGAGAGCAGGCGCTCGGTGAACGCGCCGTCAGTGCCAAACACACCCACATTCACGTTGGCGAGCGCCACGACGATGGCTCCGGTCAAGGTGGCGGCGTCCACCAGATGCGTGCAACCGAGTTGCTTTGCATAGGCGAGGCCGTCGGCAAGGACCAGCCGGCCTTCAGCGTCGGTGTTGATCACTTCAATGGATTTCCCGGCGAGTGAAATCTGGACGTCGCCGGGCTTCTGCGCCTTTCCGCCGGGCATATTCTCGGTGGCGGGGACAATGGCAATCACTTTCACGGCCGGCTTGAGCTGCGCCAGCGCGCGCATCACACCCAGCATGGTGGCGCCGCCGGCCATGTCGTACTTCATCTTCTCCATGCCCTCGGCCGGCTTGATGGAGATGCCGCCGGTATCGAACGTGATGGCCTTGCCGACAAGCCCGAGCACCGGCGCGCCGGGTCGCGGCTGCGGCGGGGTATAGGTGACGACGATCAGCCGCGGCGGCTCGGCGCTGCCCTGCGCCACCGAGAGCAGCGCGCCCATCTTCAACTCGGCGAGGCGGCGCTCGTCGCAGACCTCCACGGCGAGCCCCGCTTCGCGGGCCATGGCCGCGGCGCGCTCGGCGAGCATGGGCGGCGTCAAGCGGTTGGAGGGCTCGTTCACCAGCTCGCGAGTGAAATTTTGCGCTTCGGCGATGACGCGCCCGCGAGCGATCCCGCGCTCGGCCTCGGCGCGCGCGGAGGCCTCCCAGCCCGCCAGCGCCGCGGCTTCGACCGCTTTGTCATTCTTTTTCTCGGTCTTGTATTTGTCCGCTTCGAAATCGGCCACCAGCAGGCCCTCGGCGATGGCCTGGGCGGCGGCGGCGGTGCGGTCGTTTTCCCGCGACAGGAAGGCCAGTCTTTTCACCGAACGCGATTTCAGGTGGCGCAACGCCGCGCCGGCCAGCTTGCGCAGCTCGGCAGTATTGAATTTCTCCGCCTTGCCCGCGCCCACCAGGAGCAGCCGCTCGGGGGCCAGCCCGGGGAGGGAATGCAGCAGGGTCATCTCGAGCGGCTTGCCGGTGATCTCGCCGCCGGCGGCGAGTTTGCGCAGCGCGCCGCCAGCGAGGCGATCGAGCTCGGCCACGGTGCCCTGGATGGGGTCGTCCTGCTCGAAGACGTACGTCGCCAGGGCCTGAGTCTGAAGCGTCGCGGGGGTGCGCGTTTCTAGGGTAATCTGCATGAGTCCTCTTTTTCCTTTTTATTCTTCGGGGTCAGCGTCTCCGGTGGCGGTAGATGGCCTCGCTGGCTTCCCGCCGAGCTTCTTTATCGCGCTCGGCCTGGCGGCGGTCGTGCTGCTTTCTGCCGCGGGCCACGGCAATTTCGCACTTGGCGATGCCCTCGCGGAAATAAACCCGCAGCGGCACGAGGGTCAGGCCCTTCTGCTGGGTCTTGCCGCTGAGCTTCGAGATTTCGCCCTGGTGGAGCAACAGCTTGCGCGGGCGCAGCGGCTGGTGGTTGAACGGCCCGCCGGGCAGATATTCCGATATGTGGCAGTTGATCAGCCACACGGAGTTGCCGCGGACCACGGCATAGGCCTCGCGGAGGTTGGCCTTGCCCTCGCGCAGGGACTTCACCTCGGTGCCCAGCAGGACCATGCCGGCCTCGTACTTTTCCAGCAGGTGGTAATTGTAGGAAGCGGCGCGGTTCTGAGCGACGTTTCGTTCGGCCGGCTTCGCCGTCTGCTTCGGCTTGGGGCGCACAAACCGGTATCATAGCTGCCGCCAGGAACCCGACGCAAGGCGGTGTCTTGCTCCGTTTTCGAGCGGGTGCTAGACTCGCTAAGTTCGCTGACTGGAGCCGGAGCGCGTATGCCGAATCGGAATCTGGGGGTGGCGGCGCTGGCCTGCGCGGCGCTGCTGCTTGCGGGTTGTCCCAAGGGCACTCAGGAGTTCAAAGCCGGCCGCCAGGCGGAAGCCCAGCAAGACTACGACACCGCCCTGGTGTATTACGAGCGGGCACTGAAGGCCGACCCGCTCAACACCGAATACAAGCTCAAAGCCACCCGGCTGCGCTTCGAATCCGGGCAGTACCACATCCGGCAGGGGCAGAAGTTGCGCGAAAAGGGCGAGCTGCAACTGGCGCTGATGGAGTTCCAGAAGGCCCAGGCCGTTGACCCCTCGAGCGCCATCGCCGACCAGGAAACCCGCCGCACGCTGGAGATGATCGCCGCGCGGCGCGCCGCGGCCGATGCGCCCAGCACACCCACGACGCCGCGGGAGGAAACCAAGCTGATGGACCGGCCGCCGGAGCTGGCTCCGCTCTCCCGCGCCCCCATCAACCTGAAGATGACCAACGACTCGCGGATCGTGTTTGAAACGATCGGGAAGCTGGCGGGGCTGACGGTGATCTTCGACCCGGACTACCCCGCACGGCGCATTACCACCGAGCTGAACAACGTCACGCTGGAGCAGGCGCTGGATATCGCCGCGCTGCAAAGCAAGGCGTTCTGGAAGCCGGTGACGACCAACATCATCCTGGTGATCCCCGAACAGCCGCAGAAGCGCCGGGACTACGAAGAGCAGGTGGTGAAAACGTTCTATCTCTCCAATACCCTGCTCCCGGTGGACCTCCAGGAGATTGTGACCGGGCTGCGGCAGTTGCTGGACCTGAAGCGCATCCAGCAGGTGAATTCGCAGAATGCCATCATCATCCGGGACACGCCGGACAAGCTGCTGCTGGCGGAGAAATTGATCCGCGACATCGATAAGGCCAAGCCCGAGGTGGTCATCCAGGTGGCGGTGCTGCAAGCGCGGCGCGACCGCCTGCGCGACATCGGCATCCAGCCCGACACCACGGCCACGCTCACCTTTACCCCGCGGACTTTCGGCACAACGTCGGGCGGCACGTCGACGACGCCGCCCTCGACGATTCCGTTGAAGCAGCTCCAGCATCTGTCCAGCGCCGACTACAGCGTGAAGATGCCCGGGGCCACGGCCACCGCGCTGCTTACCGACAGCACCACCAGAATCATTCAGAACCCCGAAATCCGCGTGGTGGACGGCCAGTCCGCCAAGCTGCGCGTGGGCGACCGCGTGCCGGTGGCCACCGGAAGCTTCCAGGCGGGCGTGGGAGTGGGTACCACGGGCGTGGCCGGCGCAGGGATCGTGAACCCGCTGGTGAATACCCAGTTCCAATACATTGACGTGGGCGTGAACGTGGACATCACCCCGCGCATCCACCCCAACCGCGAAATCAGCATGAAGATCTCCATCGAAGTCTCCTCGGTAACCGGGCGCGTGAGCATCGGCGGGATCGAGCAGCCCATCATCAGCCAGCGCAAAATTGACCACGACGTGCGCCTGCAGGAAGGCGAAGTGAACATCCTCGGCGGGTTAATCGAGCGCACGGAAACGAAGACCCTGACCGGCTGGCCGGGGCTCGCGCGCATCCCCTTCCTGCGCTATTTCTTCTCGTCCGAGAACGTGGACAAGGCGGAAAACGAAGTGCTGATTGTCCTGATCCCCCGGATCGTGCGCCTGCCGACCATCACCGAGGCAAACCTGCGCACGCTGAGCTCGGGCACGGAAACGAACGTGCAAGTCCGCAAGGAGAGCGAAGCCCCGGCACCGCCGGCGCCGCAGCCGCAGCCTCCGCCGGCAATCACCCCGGCGCCTCCTCCGCCGGCACCGAGCAGCGAGGCCAACCAGACGGCGCGGCTGCGCTTTGAGCCGCAAGGCATTGCCCTGCGCCCGGGCGAAATGACCACCATCGCCGTGGTGGCGGAAAACGTCCATGACCTCTTCTCCATCCCGCTGCTGCTGCAGTACAACCCCGCGGTCATCTCCGTGGAAGAGGTGCGCAATGGCGGGTTCCTCTCCGGCGGGTCGCAGGAGATCGCCATCGTCCAGCGGATCGATAAGGAGCGCGGCCAAGCCATCATCTCGGCCACGCGCCAGCCGAATACGCCGGGGGTGAGCGGCAGCGGGACCCTGCTGGCCATCGTGGTCCGCGGCGTGGGCAACGGCGCTTCTTCGCTGGCCATCGTGCAGGTGAACGGGCGCGACTCCCAGCAGAAGCCCGTGCCGCTGGTCACCAGTGAAGCGACCATCCGGGTGCAGTAGCCGGGAGGGGTGCAGTGCGTGTAGGCAGGAAACGCGGCGCGGCTCAGTCGGGGATGACCCTGATCGAGCTGGTGATGGCCTGCGCGATCCTGATGATCCTCTCTACCGCGGCGCTGCCCATCGCCCGCATGAGCATCAAGCGCCAAAAAGAGGTGGAACTGCGGCGCGACCTCCGCGAGATGCGCACGGCGATTGACCGCTACAAGGACGCTGCCGACCGCAACCTCTTCCGCGTAGAAGTGGGCACAGAGGGCTACCCGCCGGACCTGGACACCCTGGTGAAAGGCGTGCAGATCGGCGCGCAGAGCGACCGCCGCCTGCGCTTTCTGCGCCGCGTTCCGGTGGACCCGATGACCGGCCGAGCCGACTGGGGATTGCGGGCGGTCCAGGACGACCCGGAGTCAACCAGTTGGGGCGGCAAAAACGTTTTTGATGTTTTCACCCGCTCCACCGGAACTGCGCTCGACGGGACGCGCTATGCCGACTGGTAGGAAAGCCGTAGATCACCGCCGCAAATTCTCTCCGCACGGCTTCACCCTGCTCGAGCTGATGGTGGTCATCGCCATCATCCTGGTCCTGCTGGGCCTGGCCTCGGCGAAATACCAGCAATCCATCGTGCGCGCCCGGGAGACGGCGCTGAAGCAGGACCTGGTGGTTATGCGGCAGGCCATCGAAAACTATACGCTCGACAAGCAGGCGGCACCGCAGTCGCTCGACGAATTGGTGACGGCCCACTATCTGCGCGAAGTCCCTACCGACCCCATCACCCAGAGAAAAGATTGGCGCACGGATTTCGAGGATGTCTTCCTCAGCCCCGAGCAGACCGGCAGCGGCATCACCGATGTGCATTCGGCTTCGGACCAGTCCTCGCCCTTCACGCACACACCGTACAGCTCCTGGTAAACTGCGCGGCCCCGCCGAGGGTTGGTGTGACGCGGGGAAGCGATTCGGCTTCCGTCTAACGCCACGCCGGAGCGGGACATCGAGGAACCGCCGACGCGCCCAGTGGGGCGGCCCAGTCACAAACCCATACATGCTAGGGAACGAACCGCTCCCCCGGTGCGTATCGTCCAACAAAGGAGGTGTGCTCGTGCACGCGACTTACAACCGCCCGCGCTCCCTGCCACAATTGCAAAACAGCACCGCATCGCAAGAGCGGCAGCCTCTACAAAACTTTGCGGACAAAGCCTTGAAAGCAGCCGCCGGGCTTTGGTTTCTGGTGGCCGTCATCGGCCAATGGATTTTCGTTGTGTATATCGTGTCGTTCTATGGTCGTTCGGTTGCGGAAGGTGATTTGGCCAGGTGGAATCGGATCCTTTTCCATGGATACATCCCCGGCGATCACATGGGCAATCTCGCCCTCGGCATCCATATTTTGCTGGCCGCCACGATCACCGTCGGCGGACCGCTTCAGCTGACTCCGCAAATCCGCGACCGCTTTCCCGTTTTTCATCGCTGGAATGGGCGTATCTACATGCTGACTGCTTTCACGACCAGCATCGTCGCTCTTTATCTGGTTTGGATTCGTGGCGGAAGCTCCGGCGACGTTTCTCAACACCTAGGTGTAAGCCTTAACGCCGTCCTGATCATGCTCTGCGCCACCATGGCGCTGCGCTATGCGCTTGCTCGCAATTTTAAAACTCATCGCCGGTGGGCCCTTCGCCTGTTCCTGGTGGTGAGTGGAGTCTGGTTCTTCCGCGTAGGATTGACGCTGTCGGCTCTGCTCTTTAAAGGTCCCTTCGGTTTCGATCCGACTACGTTTCAGGGCCCGTTCCTCACCTTTTTGTCTTTCGCCCAATACCTGCTGCCTCTCGCCGTTCTTGAAATCTACCTGCGCACGCAGGACCGAACCGGCGCGCCAAGGCGCATCGCTATGGCCGCCGGCCTTTTCGTACTGACCCTTGCGATGGGTGCTGGAATTTTTGGAGCCACCATGGGCATGTGGCTGCCGAACATCAAAGTCGCCTACGACAACCGCAAATCCATTGCCGGAACTCTCACGGCCACCATCGCGTCCAGGGGCGTCGAAGAGGCCGCTAAGCAATACCATGACTTCAAGGCCGCCGGAGCTGCCAACTACAACTTCGATGAAGATGAACTCGACGCCTTGGGCTACCATCTCCTTCACGTCAATCAGTTCAAGGAAGCGATCCGTATTTTCCAGCTCAACGTCGAAGCCTATCCGCAATCCAGCAACGCCTATGACAGTCTCGCGGAGGCTTACATGGACGACGGCAACAAACCGCAGGCCATCGCCAACTATCAAAAATCACTCCAGTTAAACCCAAAGAACCGCAATGCCGGCAAGATGCTTCAGAAACTCAACGCCCCCTGATTCAGGACCGCTCATTGAGTCATAAGGGAGAGTTGACCCGCCGAGCGTTGGTTTGACGGGGGGAAGCGATTCCGATATAGTGTCTGTGCGGGGTGGAGCAGTCTGGTAGCTCGTCGGGCTCATAACCCGAAGGTCGCCAGTTCAAATCTGGCCCCCGCAACCACGGGCGCTCGGCGTAAACGCTTGAGCGCCCGTCACTTTTTCAGTTAGCAACTTCCGGCCGCGTACCGCCCACCCCAGGCTTTGCTAACGTTAAGCTAACACAAGGGAACGGGAAGGCCGCCTCGACGCTCTCCGCGTACGCCCGGCCCTGGTCGGTTATAGCGTGAGTGTAGGTGTCCATCGTCGTCGAAGCATTGGCGTGGCCGAGCCGCTCCTGTTGAAACTTCACACTCGCGCCGCGGTCGTGCAGTAGCGAGGCGTAGAGATGCCGCAGGCCGTGCAGTCCGAACCGGCGCACCTGTGCTGCGTCCTGGGCCGCGTAGAGAGTGTCGTACAGACCGTCGGGATCAATCGGGCCGCCAAGCTCCGTCTGGAACACGAACGGGCACGATGAACCATTTTGCTGCTTGCGAAGGGCCGCGAGAAGCGTCGCGAGGTTCGGAGGAATCTCGATTTCCCGCGAAGCCTTTTCGGACTTCGGGGGAAGGAGGGCCAGACCGGTCTGACCGACCCTGTTCACGTTCCTGAAGACCCCGGCCTCCAGGAATTTCTTAGGGACACGCTGGAGGGCCTGCTGAATCTTGATGATGCCCCGTACCAAGTCCACGTGCTCCCAGTAGAGGCCAAGCAGCTCGCCCCTGCGTGCGCCGGTGACGGCGCCCGTGGCAAGTAGGACCCGGCAGGTAAAGGGGAGTTTTGAGAACGTCCCCGCGACCTCGGCGGGGGTCGGCACGACGCGCTCGACCTTCCCGGCCGCTCCGAATTCCGGCGAGGCGGCGGGCAGCTTTATCTTGTGCGCCGGATTGCCAGTCACGAGTTCCTGCTCAAGCGCGGCCTCAAAGAGCCGGTGTAGGAGGATATGAACGTTCTTGACGAATTTCCGGCTGATGTCCCGGTTACCCAGCAGCTTGTAGAGGAACTTCACGACGTCAGCCTTCCGGATCTCGCAGAGCGCGTAGTCTCCGAAGGCCGGGAGAATCCAGTTCTTCAGTGCCGACTGGTAGGATGTCCACGTCGCCGGCTTCAGGCTCTCCGTCGCGATCTCCTTCATCCATGCGTCGCAGAATTCCCTGAACGGCGTGTCCTTCGGCTCGACGTACTTGTTTCTCCGAATGGCGTCCAGGACCTCGTTCAGGTGGGACTGCGCGGTATCCTTCGTACGGAATCCGCCCTCCCACTTCTGCTTGCCCTCCCGCGTCCGGTAGATGATGGTCCAAAAATCGCCGCGCCTTATAATCGAGCCGCTCTGACCACGCATTCGCGCTCTACGGCGCGGCTTCGGCGCCTCGGTTTGCACTGCCACTGCCGTTGCGGTGCCTTCCATGTTTGCCCCCTTCCTGCGGCGCTTGCCTACGCCGCTCTGCGTGCGCGCCGTTCAAATGCATCGCGCAGGATGTCGTAGGCGTCCCCGGCGAACCCGCTCTCTAGCAGCGCGTCCGCAAGAATCCGGAGGTTGCCCTTCTCGACCGTAGTTAGGTCGGGCGGAAACTTGCAGCCATTGTCCTGAACCCGCTGAACGTTCCGAAATGCTGTTACTAGCTCGCGCCTATCCATTGTCTTGCCCCTCCTCTTGCGTATGCGTTCCAGTCAGCAACCAGGCGAGATAGATTCCGCCTGAAAATCGGGCCGTGGCCCTCATAACCGAAGCGCCTCATTGCGATCACGTGCGTGAGTTCGTGCGCGAGAACCTGAACGAGCGCGGAGTGCGTCCGGTGCGTATTCAACTCAATCACCGCCTGGCCTCGGCGGACGAAATACGCGCAGCCCGATTCGCCGTCGCGGTTTTTTCCTTCGATCCCGTCGCAGAACATCACTTGCACATTCAGGCGGTAGCGATGCGCCGCCCAGCGCGCCATGACGTGCAACGTATCGTCGAGGAATCGGACTCTAGGCATTGCGCTTCCTCCGGCCGTTCGCAATGCGCGGCAGTTGCTTCCGGACTCTCTCCACGTCACGCTCAGTCCAGGCCCGAAATCTCGTACCGCCGATATTGTGTACGGGTGGGACTGAAACCTTGCCCGCTGCGATATACCGATTCAGGGTCATCAGCCCGATGCCGAGCATCTTGGCCGCCTGGCGCGTGGAGTAGGTCTTCATATTGATACAAGGCTATACCAGGTGAGGAGGGTTGTCAAATGCAATCTTTGCGCGGCTATGGGATTCCCCGGTCCGGGGCGCCCCGGCGAGCCTAGGCGAACAGGGGGCGAAACAAGCCTCCCGTAAGCCCTTGAAAACAAAGGTAACATTTTGTAACAAACGCGCTGGCAGGCGATTTGCGGAGAATCGGCGGGTTTTTGATACCGACATAGCCGTCCGACCCCCTCCCGCCCGCAAATCGGCTCGGGCGCACTCAGTTAAGTCCGTGCGTCCGACCGCTGCCGATCTGCGCAAGGCCACGTCGAACGATGTCGGCGAACTGGTCCGGATTCGTCGGCATGTTCGGGAAGTTGATCACCACAGAGCCTGGCGCGAACGTGTTGTACTGCGCGCCTGCGCCGCTAGGAAACATGAACCCTGGAGGCAGCACGCCCTCTGGGAGCGAGGGGATTCTTCCGGACGCAAGCTGCGCAAGGTATGCCTGCTGCGCCCTGATGCGCTCAATCGTCTCCGCCGTTATTGCGCGTTCCAGTTCAAGCTGATGCGCAAGAATCTTGTCGCGCGCGCCAGCTGCATCGAGGTCTTTCAGCGACCAGCCGAATAGTTCCGCCCTGCCTTCGAGTTGCGCCTTCAGCCGTGCCTGCTCCTCATCGTTCTGCTTCAACTGCTCGTCGCGCTGCTTGCGTATGTCCTTGATCTGCTTGGCCGCCTGCTGCGCGGGGGATAGCGCCGGAGCAAGTCCGAACTGCCTCCTGACGTTGCGTTCGGCTTCGGCAGAATCGTCAATGATCTTCTGGCGCTGCTTCTGAAGGTCGACAGTCTGGAGCAGGAGATCGAACGTCTGCTGCTCCTCGCTTCGGAGATCACGCCCGAGCTTGAGCTTCATCTCATCCAGCGCTCCGTTAAGGTACTCGATCTGCTGGGCGGCGGTAGCGCCGGCATCAGCCGCCGTCTTCAGCGTTTTGGCGATATCGGCTATCTGCTGCGCGAAATCACGAACCCCCTCTGGAACTTTGAACAAGCCTATCTTCTGAGAAAAGTTTTCCAGTATGTCCTTCTGTTGCTTTTTGAGCGAGGCAAGCTGCGCATCAATCTGATCAATCGCCTGCTGCATCTGGGCCGTATTACCACCCTTGCCGCCGCGCGTATTGGCTACAGCCCTAGCGCGCTCGGCCTCCAACTGCTTGATGGTTTCGGCCACGCCGATTGCCCCGGAGTTGAAGGCGTTTATGGTCTTCTTGAACTCCTCCTGAATCTCCTTTACCAGCGCCTGAGAGCGCGCGCGTGCCTTTCCCTTCTTCGCACCGAACAAGGCCATTAGGCCGATAGCGGCAAATACGAATGGGGCGGCTGGCCCGGTAAACGCACCGGCTATCCCCGCTGAAGCCATACCGCCAATTCCTGCAGTAGCAGGCCCGGCCGTTGTTAGAATGCCGACAAGTGCACCGATGCCAGCGGCACCCAAGCCTGCGCCAAGACCGCCAGATAGGGCACCGCGACCAGGAGAAGCGAAAGCTTGCGAGCCGAAGATCGGAGCGAACAGCCCGCCGATCCCTGTGGCCAGGCCACCGAGGGACAGAATGCCGCTGAGGCGATTGAAGATGTTCGTACCACTACCGAAGATCGACTTCAGGCCTCCCAGGAAACCGCTTCCGCCGATGACTGGCCCGCCCGGAGTCTGCTGTTGACCGCCACCAAGAATCTGAAACTGCTTGAATGAGATAGCGATAGCCTCAATGCCGGCGAAGACCTCAGAGAATATATGTCCCAGCCCGCTGGAGAACTTAGAAATAATATTGCTGAACTCCTTGAACAAGGAGATGAAGCGGCCGAATGGCGTTAGCTTCTCAAGCTCTTTGAGGATAGTGAACTGCTCCTTGAGAAGCGTGTTTAGCTTCGCCAGCACCTTGATCTCTTCATCGGACATGTGCTGGTTATCACTGCGGACGGCCACCTCTTGAGACAGCGCCGCGATCAGATCCTTGCGCGCCTGAATCTGCTGAGTGACCGGGAGCAGGCCGGCTTCTGACTTCGCGGTGAGCGTCTCGATCCTACCAGTGAAGAAGTCCACGGGCTGGGCGCCCACGGGCGCGACTGGTTTCCTGATCCCTTGAGTCAAGAGAAGTGGAAGAGACGGCCCCTCAAGCCCCTTAAGCATCTCCTTGTCGATGTCCGCAAGGAGCTTTTCCATCTCCTCTTTTTCCTTACGAATAAGCCGGACGCGCTCGACGCGGATCTTCCAAATTTCACGCTCCAGCTCTGTCTGAAGCTCAATGTTCTTTATCAGTTCCTTGCCGGTCTCTACCTCGGCCCGAGCACGCAGCGTTGACCGCTCGCGCAGCGCGGCCTGTTCGCGCACGTTCAAAAGACCCTGCGGAGTCATGATTTCCTTGAGCCGCTCTTCAGCAAGCGATTCACCGCCCTTCGCGGTAGCTTCCCTGAGCTTGGCAAGATGCTCCTTGATCTGCTGCTCAAAGTCCTTGCTCTTTCCGCCAGCAAGGATGTCCTGAACGAGCTTCATGCGCTCCTTGAGCTGGTCGTTTACGGACTTCTCCTTCTCGGCCTCCTGGGTCTTTTTCTCAAGGATCATCACCATCGCGGCAATCTGTTCCGCGTTGAACTGACGAACCTGGGGATATTTCTCCCGCAGCGCGTTCTCTGCCGCCGCAATCCTTGCCAGTAGCGCCTCGCGCTTGCGGAACTGCTCCTCCTCACCCGGAACGCCCGGGACCGGCCTAGTTAATGGCCTAACTCCAGACGCGATGACCTGCGCGAGGCCCTGAAATTGCTCCTGAGCACCGGGCGCTCCTACGATTCCCTTGAATCCCATGGCGCGGAGCGTGTTGTTTAGGTTGAACTCAAGGCCGGGGACGTTCGTATTCCCCGTCAGCAACTGCTCGATCAGGCTCCCGCCCTTCGCTCTTATCCCGGCGGCTGCCGCGAGATTTGTAACCAGATCGATGAGCGTCGGAAGAAGTTCCTCGGCGAGCGTCGACTTCAGCGCCAGCATAGAAATTTCAAGCTTCGCCTGCGCGATCTCAAGCTGCTGATACAGGTTTGCCACGCCTTCAAGATTGGGCATGAAAAGAGAGAACTGGTCCTGAAGCTGCTTCACTCCTTCGCGCCCGAGATTGAGGAACGGTATGAGGTTCAAACCGGAGCGACCGAACAGCTCAATGGCCATCCTGGATTTCTCCGCTCCGTCGGGCAACTGCCTAAACACGTCTGCCACATCCAGCATGACGTCGGCCGTCGAACGGAATTCTGTTGCGCTCTTTTTCGTCTCGATCCCGAGGGCCGCAAGAATCTTCGCGCCCTTCTGACTGGCCTCAGTGATCCCGTCGCCTGCTTCTAAACCCTTCCCGCCGGTTATCGCGGCCGAAAAGCGCCGCGTGGCGATGACGATATCATTCAAGTCCAGGCCAAATGCCTTTCCGATTGCGCCGAAGATATGCAGATCACGAACGGCAATGCCCGTCTTCTGAGAGATAAGGTCGAGTTCGTGTCCGAACGTAGCGACCTCTTTGGCCGAGTCAATGAATCGTATCGAGATTTGCCGAAGCAAGAAGGGCAAGCTGCCAGCAATGGTCGTTAGGCCGAGAAGCTGCGCGGCGCCAAAAACAGTGAAACCACCCATCAAGAACCCAGGACTGCCGCCCTGGCCGCGAAAAGCCGTCGCGGCGATCTGCGCTTCCTTGGCAGAGGCTTGCTGCTTGGAAAACTCCAAGCGAAGCGTGCGTACGCGCTCCGTGAGGGACGCGTAGTCTGCCATCTCCTTCTGAAGCGCCACGCGCTTCTCCTGCGATGCGGTTTGCGCCGCGGTCATTTGGGCACGCAGTTCCGCGACATGCTGGCGACTAAACCGGCTTTCTAGTTCACCGCGCGTTCGGATTTCTTCGGCCTTCAAGGCCAGCATCTCGGCCTGGGCGCGCGCCTGGATCTGCTTCGCTTCCTGATAGCCCTTCTTCTGATCTGTCGGGTCGAGCTTCAGGCGGATGATTACGTCGCGTTGCAAAGGTGACAACTCAGGCATTAGTGTTTTTCCTTGCTAGCCTTCAAGATTTCCTTCAGAAGCCCCGCGTCGAGAAGTGGCACACGCCCCGCAATGCCGCACTCCTCGCAGATGTGATGGATACGTTTTTCAATATCCAAAGCCTGCCTTGGCTTACTCGCGAGAATAACTGCGACAGCGACGTGCAACAAAATTTCATTGTTCCGTGAATCCAGCTCTTCGCCACAACTTGAGCATGCGGTCATTTACCCCTCCACGAGGATACGAATCTGCTTCGCCAACAACCGGTTCCCGGTTCTCAACAAATCGAACTCCACGTATTCACCGACATCGAGCCGCCGCGGGGTACAGTTCTCGACTTGTGCGAAGTCGGCGAGAATTTGGTGTTTCCATCCAGCGTGCGCAAAGACGGCAGATTGCCGCCGCTCGTCTACTTCAACAACTGTTCCTCTCATTCGCATTGCAGTTCGGCTTTTAGCGCGGCGTCAAGTTGGTCGAGCGTAGTGATCTCGGCGCTTTTCTGACCCGACTCCGGACGCTTCGGCGCTGGCCGGGCAACGGTACCGGCGAGGCTGTCTAGCCTGGCGCGGGTTTCTACGACCCGCGCGAGCACGTTGGAAAGATTTCCGTCATCGGCCGCATGCTTATGCTTCTCTACCGCCGGCTTGGCGGCATCCTCCTCTTCGCTGGCGTTTGGCTCCAGTTGGCTGATGATGACGGCGCAGAGCTGCTGCGCTTCCGCAACTCCCGACGCGATCTCATCCAGCTCCTCGCTGAGCTCTTCTGCGTATTCCGCTACACTCCCCGCCGGTTCATCCTCCAGAGGCTCCGTAGGTTCTTCCTGCCGCCCCGTGATCTGTAGTTCGCTCTCTTCGATATTCACTTCGTTCTCCTTATCGTCGCTGAAGGCCCTGGCAATTTCAGACCGTGAGAAGCCGTCGCCCGCCGCTCGCGCCAGGCAATCCGCATTCGCTGGAATCGGTACGGCGGAGAGTTCGAGCAGTTCTTGGGCGTTAAATTCCCAGCCGACCAAATTGCCCTCTAAATCGCTGATCGCCTTTGGCTGTTCGAGGGGCATAAAGCCGACGCTGACCGCGCGCATGAAACCGTTTTTGTACAAGTTGAAGACGGTATCCGCGAACGGATACGTCGCGGCATCGGCGAACTGAACCGTCTGGACTAGCGCCGGCGGATTCATTTCGGTGCGCAGGGCAACCGTACGGCCGATTGGCGGCTCGCCCGCCTTGTGCGCCCAGAGAAAAACTGGATTTTTCAGGTAGTTGGCGAGTTGCCACCCCGCGACCCGAATCACATCGCCGTACCTATCCACCGCCTCAGTGCTGGCCACGAACTCGATCGTGCGAGCCTTCTCGTCAACGCTTCGCAGCTCGGGCAGCAGGGCCGCGCGGTAAGCCTTGCCAATTTCTGCTTTCTGCTTTTCCATCGCCATTTTCCTTTTAAGAGGAGTCGGGCCGCCCAGCTTGCGCCAAGCGGCCCGAGCAGATTGTTAGTTGAAAGGACCTAATTTATTCCTTTCAAAACGATGATTCCGGCCGCCGGGGCGTAGCCGAAGTCTTCATGCTGAACCGCGCGTATCGCAGTTTGGTTCGCATCGAAGAACCGCTCTAGCGAGTAGGCGATTTCGATGTTGCCGTCTTGCGCGATGTGCATGTACTCCGGGTTCGTGAAGATGGCGTGCGACTGGTTCGTGCCGGAACCGATCGCTTCGTTCTCCGGAATGAACGGCGTCACGTACACGGGCCAGCCGAGCAAGCGATACTGCACGCCGCCGTACAAGCCCTCGCTGAGGGTCGGGATCACCAGCGGACGGGACTGCAAGTCGACTAACCCGAGCACGCGCTGGTAGAACGTGCGTGGCGACATGTACCACGCAAACGGCCCAGAAGCCTTTTGTGCAGCAGCCTGCGCCAAGACCGTTACGAAGTCGTTGTAGCTCAGGTTGCCGCCGTTGGCGGAGCCGGCAGTGTTCACCGACGTGTAGCCAGACGCCGCGTAGAGCGCCGTCGGCCCGCCGGCCAGGGACGTGGTGTTGAAGAACGAATTGTCCTCGTGTTCTGCGGCCCCGATGCCGATCAACCGAGCGAGTAACGTGTCGAGTGCGGGAACGGAGACGGCGAGCAACTGGTTCGGCACCGCGATCAGCGAGCGCCGCTCCTTGAGGTCAAACGTCATCTGGCCGAGGTTCGGGTCGGTCGCGGTCTGGACGGAGTTTTGCGCCATCCACACCCACGACGGCAGCGCCGTGGCGGCCGGAACGTTAATCTTCTGGACGCCGTTCAGCGGCCACACGCGGATGCCGGAAGCCCGCGCGATCCCGCCGATGGTTAGAAACTGCGTGATCTCTTCGGCCTGCATTGTCGGAACCAGGTAGGAGCCGGGGGTCGAGCCGGTCGTGAGGGCCTTGACGTAAGCCACGTCGGCTTCGGCCGTCGCTGGGTTGATCGGGCTACGCTCCATCGCGCGGAGGCCGCGGATCATTCGCGAAAGAGAAAAGCCGCCGCGCGCATTGCGCTCGTGCGTCCGTCGCACGATGTCCGCGACAGCCTTGTCGAGCTGGGATTGCGTTGTGAAGCCGAAACGCTCTTGAAGGTGCGTCGCGACTTCTTGAAGAACTTCACCACTGATCATTTGTTTTCCTTTTCTTGCCTTCCAAAAGTTCGGGCATGCCCCAGCAGTGCCTAGCGTCTTGTTTTCGGGTCGCCAGCCCGCTCGCGCTGTGTTTTGCCGGCTGCGCGGGCCGGAGCGATTGTTTTACGTCGTTCCGCCATCGACACAAATTCGTTGAGATGGGCCGCGGTCGAAAAGGAGTTAACGACCGCGGCCCACGGTGCGGTTCCGGTTGAAGTCGGGGTGAAGGCCCGATGCGCCCCGGTGACCGCTTTCGGCGCAAATCCAAAATTTGAGGAGCCGTTTCAATGCCGGGCGTCGCTTCCCGGTCCGCGCACGGCTCCTCAATGGACGCGCGGAATTCGTCAAATTCGTTGCCAGCTATCACGGTCATGGAGGTCGAGTGCTACGGCCCATGGCTCGCAGGAGATCAGCGAGTCCGCAGCCATCGCTACGGACAAGACGCAAGCGACGGCCAGATCGTCTTTACTGCCGCGCCGGCCCTCGACGAGGAAGCGGTTGCCATCGCCGACTTTTTCTTCGAGCCGCCGGAGCTGCGTCAGCAATGCTTCGTCATCCGGCAGCGTGAGGGCACCGTCATTCAGCAGGCTCAGGAATGTGCGGAAGCCCTGCTCACTCCCCGCCCCAGCGGAAATAACGCGCTCGAACGCAACGTTGTACTGACCGAGCACCTGCTCGGCAACGCTCATCGACTTCTGGTCACCCCGCGCGTGACCGACGCCGTACTGGCGGCAAAGCTCACCCATCTGCCGGAGCACGTCGAGCACGTTGTGCCCGCTACGGCCCGGCTTCCATGCGCGCGCAAACAGAACTGCCACTTTGCGCTTGCCCTCCACGGTTCGGACGGCCGAGATCGCCAGCGCGCAGTCGTCGCGGCGGTCCGCCAGATCGATCCCGGCGAACACGGCCACGTCTTCCGCCGAAGGCTCGAACTGTGCCACGCCCTTCTGCACGGCGGCATCGAGCGCATCGGTCGGCAAGAACGGATTCGCCGCGTCCACGAACTGCGCTTCGTATTCACGCTCGTAGTACGCTTGGCCGCGCTTTCGTTCGCGCTCCAAGAGCTTCGGGTCGATGGCCGGATTCATCGCGGCAGACGGCGCGCGCCAAACCATCACGTCCGGGTTCTCCGCGCGCTTCTCCCACGTCTCATAGAGCGGGCCTTCCTTGCCGCCTGGAGAACTGAGCAGCAGGAGCTTGCCGCGCTGCACGATGAGCGAGGGCCGGATGGCTTCAAGTAGCTCCGGCAAGTTCGACACGAAAGCGGAATCCGTCCGCAGGAAGGCAGCCTCGTCAACAATCGCCAGGATCGCAGCGCGACCCCGGGCGGTGCGCGGGTCAGCGGCGATGCTTACGAGATCGATGCCATTCGTCAGCCGGATCTCGCCGGTACTGGAAGAATCGGCTTCGATCATCGCGGCCAGTTCCGGCGTGCTGCGCAGCTTCTCGGCAACGATTTCGAAGGTGCTCTGCCGCAACGTGGGGCTGAAGAACAGAATGGCTAGGCGCTCGCCCGGCGGAATCTGGCGCTCGACGACCAGGGCCTCAAAGAGCGCTGCGGTCGTACCGATGCGCGAAGACTTGCCGCTTTGACGACCGAGAAGCAGGACGGCCTCGAAAAACTGCCTCGGCGAGTACCGCGCGAAGAAACGCTGGCCGCTGTATTGGCGCCAGAGCGAGCGCTCGGAAGAGTCGAGCGGCAGGCCGTACAAGCACTTGAGGACGGTGATCTGCGCCGCGGAGATTGCCTCGCCCCACAGGAAGCGGGCGAACTCGACGATGCTGGGGAAGTTCACGGCTTGACCTCAGAGGTTTCGGTGCCGAAACGGGCCTTTTCCGGGCTAGATCCGCCCATCTCGGCGAACTTTCTAGGCAGTATGTCAGCCAGCGAGAGCGGCTTCGGCTTGGACTGTAAACCCAATGATTGCAACTGCCTACGGAGGCAATTATTAAAGCTGACGAGCGCGGCCATTGCGCTCCGGGAACCGCGGCCGCCACGCTGAACGCGCGCAGTTGAACGCCAGATGGCGACGAGCAAGCCCTGGATCGCGTAGAGGCTTACGCGCTGCGCCGCCGACGGCCCGCCAGGACCACACTGGCGCTCAAGCTCCGCGAGCAGGCTGTCAATCTCCAGGCGCGCGTCCTCGGGGATTTCCCCGGCCAGTAGCGCGCGCGCGACGCCGCCGATGACGCCGGGGCGGCGCTTGCGACCGACCTTCGAGATCCGCTTTCCAATTTTTCTTACGTTAGTCACGGTGTTAGCGTCTCCCATAACCTATTGCACCGTAACAGGTTGTGGCGAACCTTCGGGTAGTGTCCCCGAAGTTTTCGAGCCGTTCCCGTGCTGTTTCTCTAGCCATTCCTCGATCTCAAGCCGGCGGAAACGCAGGTGGCGCCCCAGTTTCAGGTACGGGATGGCCTCAAGACCCCCGCCCTCAGAAGTCCTAGCGTAAATCCAGCTCGTGGGCACGCGGAGCAGCGCCGCGACCTCCTTGACCGTCAGTAGTTCCTGTCCCATTGCTCAAACCTCCGACATGCGAGCGTTCGAATGTCGCTCAGAAAAAATCCCGCGTTCGTTTTCGTCTTGCCGTCTTCGTATCACTTCTACGAAGGAAGCTGGCATTGGCGCCCCATCGAATTGACAGCCGGATATGCAGTCCAGCCCGATACTGGACAGGGACTGCCACGGTGTTCCGTTGAGTTCGCACGGTGCTCTAGCTGCGAAGAAGCGCTCCCACCGAGAAATGAAATCTGTACCTCCGCACGGCTCGATGCCCAATGATTTCCACGGGCCGAGCCGCAACTGCTCGGCACGCTGTTCGGTGGTTTCACAATACTCGGGAGTTTGTTCCGATTGTGTCGGGAGACTGTCGGGAGTATCTCGGTACGGAGTGCCGAGAGTCTCTTTTTCCTCTTCTCTACTCTTATCTACTCTCTTCTGATCTCCTCTAGGAGAGGAATCCAATTTTCTCTGCCGCGCGCTCGTGTATTCGTCGCCCATCTCGGTCATCGCGGGCAGGAAGATGACGCGCTGTGTGAACTCCGACTGGTCGATGAGGCCGACCTCGGCGAATACTTCGAGGACGCCGCGCAACTCTTCTGGCGGGATGCGGAGCTGGCTGGCGAGCCAGGCTTCGTCCGTGTGGTGGTTCATGTCGATACGCGGGTTGAAGCCCGCGCCGGAGCCGCCGTACTGGGTGGCGGTCTCCAGCAGGCGGCAAAAGCAGGGGTAGGCCAACGCGCCGACCTTACGTTCCGCGAAGAGCAGGCGAGGGTCGTCCCGCAGCGTTCCGCTATGTTTAAACCATCGCACGTGTCATACCGTCGCGGCGGCTGCCTCGTCCTGGGCTACCGCAGCCTGGACCCGAGTGGCGTTTGCTACATCGAGCTGAATCCGAAACCGCCTCGTAGCCTCGATGATTTCGTCGATCTGGCTGAAGTCCACCGGCCCGGGGCTGATGTGGCGGAGTGCCTGCATTAAATTTAGGGCCTCTACGACCATTAATTCGGTGGGCGCCGAGAGGGCGCGCTGGCCGTTCAGCCACTTGCAGATCAAAGGTTCGCTCACGTCGGCCAACCGGGCGAGGCACAACCTCGGCGCGTGAAGCTCATGAAGCTCGGCCTGGACTTCCCGCCTGTTTAGAGCTGGCATTTCGTTGACTCCTTCGGTACGAAAACTTTACTCCCCTCAATAGGAGGTTCTAAAACCTAAACTTTTCGTACTACATCGCTTCTAAGTCTTTTTCCTTTAATTGGTTATGCAGGGAGACTTCGGGGCGGAAAAAACGAGGGGTACCAATCTCAAATCTACGCGGCTCGAACTGTAGTAGAAACCAGCCTGCTCGCCCGGCCTTTGGCGTTGTGGATCATGCGCTTGACGGTTTCCTTACCGATGGTGAAGAAGGTGGCAATCTCTTCGGCCGTCCATCCTAGGCCGTAGTAGAACCAGAGGCACAGACGGCGGCGCTCGACGATCACGGTCGGCTTGGCGTTTGGCGCATGCGCGGCGGTAGCGGTTACTCGCCGCACAAATTCGTCGTCGTAAAACCAGTCAGGCGTCTCTTTTCGTCGCTGGGAGTCCGCTCTTCTGAGTTGCGGAAGTTCTAGCGGGGGAACCCACTCGGGCGGTCTCTTGCGCCAAGCCCGTTCCTGCCTGCGCTTTAAAGACCATGCTTTCTTAAACCGTCGCAGGACCTTTCGACGTGCGCTCCAGAACCCGAGATGGCGTGGAGTGCACCCGGCAGGCGCGTGCGGTCGCGTGCAGATTGAGCAATACTCAGACCTCCCGCCTGTAGGCGAGTAGACGCCGTGAGGGCACTTACGGATCGGTCTATCGTCTGGTCCCATTTAACACCCGTGGTCACTGCCTACTGCTTATCCGAGCTTGTTCCACGGATCTCCAGGCTCTCGGCGCGGGATGACTTCGACCACCGGCTCGTACGGCGCTGCGTGTTTTGAGAGGTGCGCTTCAAACACTTCGGGAATGTCCGGCGTCATGCCACGGGCACGGTCTAAGGCACTCGCTTCGTCCGGGTAGAATACCATCGCCCCGTCTTCTTGTTCAAACGACCCATCGGCAAACCGCAGAAGAAAAACTTTTTCCTTTTCCATTTCACCCTCCTCCACGCGCCCTATTCTAAATTCACTCAGGCAGTTTTGCTACCGACGGAATCCAAATTTTTGTGGCATAGAAAAGTACAGCTGACTGTACAAAATCTGTGCCCGTTCTGTGCCAGTTCGGCGCTAACGCGGCGCTAACACTTACCTGTTTTTATCTACCTTTTCTTGTTTCGGGTGGCTCGGTCTATTGGTGCTAAGTGATTAACAACACGAAATAACCGGAACCAAACGAAATAGATAGAAAGCGTTTCGCTATGCTCATAACCCGAAGGTCGTTGGTTCAAATCCAACCCCCGCAACCATGGGCTCAGTTCCGTGAATCGGGGCTGAGCCCTTCTTGTTCTCGCCCTTCGGGTTCCTCGCCCGACGCTCGTCGGGCTGACATCCTTCATCGAGCCGACTACGTCGGCTCGGGGCCGAAGGTCGCCAATTCAAATCTGGCCCCCGCAACCAAACTCATAGAAGCAAAGGCCGGGTGATAAGCCCGACCTTTTGCTTGTTCGCGACTAGATTGACGAGCAGAGCGCTCGTCGGCCCGGGGCGCAAACGCAATCTCGGCGCAAGCTATTGGGCAAATAATCGCGTCCAGCACAACTTCCCCGAGAGCTCAACTTTGGGTTAATGTTCCTGATACAGCGAGCTTCGAAATTGTCGGCTTACGAATTGCAGCTAGCCGCGCATTCCCGAATACAGGTGTCCGAATTGCGTTGGTGAGTGCGACGTGAGACGTTCGGCTGATTTAGTCATTTAGATATATGTTCCGGCGGTGAGCAGGTATGTCGGAGCGGCTAAGTCAGTCCGGCCTCGAACTGGAGATCGTGCAGGACGACTAGCCGATTCCTCGCCGGAGAAAACGTAAAGACCGGACCCACAAGACCGAGAGGCCGGTTCCCGGCGATTCGATTTCAGGTTGCGGCGGTGGTCCCTTGAGCCAGTTCCGTAAAGCCATGCGCGTCACTCGCCACAACCCCCTAAGTAACTCCTCTTCCTTAAAACCGGGTGGCGTCCACCCCATAACAGGGATATCCTGATCCAGCTCCATCAAATCGCTCCCGTGTACGATGCCTGAGCGGCGCTCATACATGTCATTGCGGTCCTTAGCGAGCGTAGAGCCAGGGGCGTACATTTCCAGGAAATCCCTGAATAGCTGCGTCGGGCCTGGAACTTCATGTGGAAACGACATGCCGCAAGTAGGACAGCGAATCTGATGGGCAGTACCACGCACGGTCAACGACTCAATCGCGGAGACGAGAGCGGCGAAAGATGCCGATATAGAGATATCCCACATGCGCGACGCGGTACCGAACCAGAATGCAGCACGGTCGAACTTCACTCGATTGGCTGTCGAGAGCGCGCCATACGAACAAATCGACTCATCAAGATCGGAGGGGACGCGGAGTCCACTTCCATCATGACCCAATCGCACGTAGTACTCCTCAGGCTCTAATTCCTCGAGTTGTTGGGCGGCTGGAGCTGATAGCTCCTTTATGACGGGCGCGCCTAACTTATCGAAAAAATATTGCTGAACCCACTTTGTTTCGTAGGCGTGATCAGTAGGAATAATCGCCCAAAAGTGTGGCGATCGGAACCCCATCGATTTTGTTCCGCCCGCGAGTAAGACATTGAGCAGCAAGGTAAGATCGCGGTGCTTGCGCAAGCGCCTGTGATTGGTCACTGTCTCTAGGCCCGTGACCATCAGAGGGAATTCCAAAATAAACGGGTGATCAGCAATTTCCATTGGTGCACGAGGAGCATCACTAGGCGGCGGGAGAATCTGAACGCCAGACTGTTCCCCTCGCCACGACCCTGTCACACGACGGCCGCTGAAACTGTATTCACGCCCGAACTTGGTCGGTCCGGCCAGTATCGAATGCTCGATCTCATTGCTGATCTCTTCCCATTGTGTTGCATCGAATGCCTTTCCCGGTTCTATGGCGACGATCTTCTTGCCCTTGAATGTGAGCACGACACGACAGGAATCCCTTGCACTCGGAAGGTAAAACTTGTTGGGACCGCCTCGAGCAATATCTGTCTGACCAGGTCCTCCAATGCGCTCATCGAGAACAATTCGTAATTCGCTGGAATCAAGATTTGGCCATTTAAGAAGGTTCTTGCTCATTTTTGGGCTGTCTATTCCAACTAACGCCTAAATTTAATCCCATTGCAAGGTTTATTCAAACACTGAAAGAGTGGGCCTTCGGGTTCAACTCCCGAGGTCCAACTCGGCCTCAATGAATTGTTCAATGAATTTGCGCGCCGCGCGGCCGACTGTCACCAGCTCAGCCCGCAGAGCGGGGCTGGCCCTCCGCAACCACTTCCAGATAGGTCAGCACTGCCAGCCCGCGTCGCGTCGGACGGTAACAAAAATCGTTTGGCGCCATGTGGGCTGAGTTTCTCGGAACTTCAGCTGCGAGGCCGAAGCCTCGCAAACGCTCACACGTGGAGAGAAAATCGTCGGGATGCACTCCGGACTTGGCGACTGCCTTTTTCAAGGCAGTCGTTTCCCTGCTGAAACTATCAGCATCATTGAGGTTCGGAGTAGCTGAGAGTGCCGCTGAATGGACGGTCTTGAGCGTAGCCAACACCTTGAGGTCCTTGTCTCCTAGCTGTGCGATGTCGCGAATCATTACACCAATATCCTCGCCCGGATCTGCCCACTGGTTTGGAGTGAGCGGACCGATGAGGACAGCCGCAAGCTCATCGATTTTTCTCACATTGATTGCCCGAGCTGCCTCCTCGCACGCGACAGCAGTAGCTTCTCGAAATGCGGCGCTTTGAATCCTATCCTGGATAGCCTTTACCCGCTCTTGATTCTCTCCGATTTGCGATTCGAGGATTTGCAGCTGAGTCCTGACGGCGCCGAAGAGATATTCGACCCGCGCGAACCTGCTACTGATTGAAAACTGATCCATCAGGATCTTGAATGCATCCAGCGGAGGGAAAAAGAGACCGCCAAAAGCCAAAGCCAGCTCTCGGACCTTGTCTCCGATATTCTCCGGGTCAGCCGGCCACGCCTCGAAGGCCGCGTCCACCGGGTTGTCAATCTTGCCAGAGTCGGCCATCTTCGCACCGCCTGCGGTCTACAGAGTCGACTTCTTGAATTTGGTCCAGCGGCTTTTCAAGTGGCATGGTTCAGTCCTCGGGCGTCGAATCACGCTTAGCATATCCCATAAGTAAGATGAGGAGTATGCACACACTTGGGCAAGACTGGGGCAAAGAATCGCCTTCTACGGGGCGTTTGGGGGGCTGGAAGTGGGGTAAGCGCAACAGAATCCGCGAGACTTAGATTTGACCTTTCCGGCTCATAACCCGAAGGTTGGCCGTTCATCCCGAGACTTCGGGACTGGCCCTCCGCAACGACGGCCGGCTTCCCTCTAATGGCTTTATCGAACGCGCGCCGGAGTATTGTGCTCGCGCGCAGTTTCTTCCTGAAAGCGGGCCTCCGATAAAGCGCTAACCTTACTCGCCAAATGAGCGCCGCTGATTTGACGCATGTCAACCATACGAGTATATACAGAACGCGTTATGAACGACCTAAGGATGACGAGAGCCGGCGACACAAGGCCCTGTCTACGATGTTGTTACCGGGGTGAAAGAAAAGTTCTCAACATTCGGGAAGTTCTGGCGAACACGAGAGGCGACGTCCTCGCGAGAACGTAGAGCTGTGAAAGGTTCGCAGTACAAGAGCGCGGGTTGTAAAGTGTTGGGGGCCGGAATGGCAAACCGCTTTTTGTGGTCACTCGACCACGAAATGGAGGACCATGATGTTCGAGAAAGCCAAAGAGCTCATAGATTTTTTGGGATCCTATCCCCCGTGGGTAATAGTTGTGTCTCTCGGTCTGGTGGGAACGATTGTGTTTTTGTTCGTGGTGTTCCGACCCTTGGGTACGACTGATCCGGCACTAGTTGGGCATTGGACGGGCTTGTTTCGCGAGTACCGGGCGGCTGATAAGGCCGAGGCCATTTCGAGCGAAACTATGTCCATCAGAGTGCGGGGCAATGTTGTCTCAGCTGACCTGAGTGGAGCAACCGGTCAACGGCGCAACCGTACGGCACGGGGCCAGTTTCAGGGCGATACGCTGATCCTCCATTATTTCGTGAACGAACCATTGAGAGTCGGCGGCTCGGCATTTGTTCTAAAGGGCGACCCCGGAGCAGGACTCTTGAAGGGTTTCTGGCTGGGATACGATCCGGAGCAGCGCAGACTCATGGCGTGTCCGTATGTGCTAGGGCGAGCACAAGACACAGAACAGCTAAAGAACGATAATCTTGCGTGGCTTCAGCAATCGTGTTATCCGAGCTTATCGCCGACCATATAGGCGACAGCGGAACATTAATTTGGGCAGTAATTGGTGGTCCGCAATTCGGAACCAATTGGGAGGCTCCGACCTTCCATGCTGGCTATACTGCGAGCCGAATCACTTTCATTCGGAACGGCAGGACTGGCAAATTCGGATGGTTACAGCCCCCCGCAACCACGGGCGCTGCGAGGCATGACCTCAAGGCGCCCTTTGTGTTTGGGGGCGTCGAGCAGAGGCTCGTCGGGCTGACATTTTCCAGCCCGCCGCAGGCGGCGGGTGGCCGAAGGTCGCCAGTTCAAATCTGGCCCCCGCAACCACGGGCGCTGCGAGGCATAACCTCAAGGCGGCCTTCTTGCTTTCAGTTACGGGTCGAGCCGTCATAGGTTCCCTTCCTAAGTTCATTGCCGCACTGTTGCTCCTGTTCCCCGTTTGGGGAACAACAGGGAACAAATCGCCGTAAATCACCCGTTCTACCGCGAGCGAGGCTTCGCGTTCTTGCTCGACCTCGCCCAGCGGTCCATGCCGCGCTCCTGCCGGGGTTCCCAATGCGGATTTCTGAAGCTGCAAGTGCTCCACTTTGCCCGTACCCAAAGGCAGGTAAGCGATGGCACGACTCGCCTGCAAGTGGCTGCCTTCGAGGTCTCTCACAGTAAAATCACCTCTGCGAGGACGATCCTCACGATGCCTCTGCCGTCGCGCACAGGTGCCAACCGCAATGACGCTCGAGCCAACGAAAGATCGGCGGGGGCGTCCAGCGCCAAAGCCACGCCTTGGTGTTGCGATAGCGCAGGTAGTCGGCGATACGATACGGAAAAATGTGGTCCACCCACATCTCCCTGGCTCGGAAACCGAAACCTTCGAGCAGGTGGCGCAGCTCTCTACGGGTATAGGTATAGGTGATGGGGCAGCCTGTTTGCGCTTCCGAATGTTGAGCCACAAGCTCCGAAAGCCGCCAGAATTGCCCCTTACCGGAGGTCAATAGGATCGAGAATACTTTCCACGAATAGCGGTGATAGACCATGACCTTGAGGATGCCTCCGGGGGGAAGATATCGGCGCATCTGCGCAAGGACCCGCTCCGGGTGCGGAGTGTGGTGGATGACTCCGAAGGAATACACCAGGTCGTAGGGCTCGACGGGCACAAACGTAGCGAGCTCCTCAGCATTGCCCTGATAGAATTTCACTCGATCTTGTACTCCAAAAACCTCAGCCCTTCGGCGAGCAATGGAGAGGGACTGTAGAGATAGCTCAACTGCCGTCACTGAGGCGCCTTGGCGGGCGAAATTGATGGTGTCGGTGCCGATCCCACAGCCAATTTCCAAGACTCGCTTACCGCCCCAGCGAGGAAAATCGGCGAAGCGCAGGATGTGGGGCTCGACGAGGTATTTGCGCGCCTCTACCTCATTAAAATAATCCAGTGTCCCCACCTCTTTGGGCGAGTGACGCACATTGCAGGGCCGCCGATCCCAGAAAGCAGCGACCGCCTCGACCGGCACGTCTTGAAAAGAAAGTTTGCGTTTCATCTCCGCGGGTTGCTCACGCTGGCCCCGTCAGCATGACGAGGCTTGGATGCCGGCTTAGCAACTCCGTCGCTCCCTCCGAAACATCTAACTCTGCTCTTTCTACGCCTATCTTAACCGGAATTTCCGGATTCAACTTTGGTTTGCGCAAAACCACGCGCTAGAGGCCATCTCATAAACATCTAAGCCTGGCGAGCGAGATTGACTTCAGGGGCTAAAGCCCTGCTTTCTTGCCGCCTTGTGATGTCGCGGCTTAAGCCGCGACCCCCTGAACCCATTTATGAGACAGCTTCTAGTTGCCTTCTTGTGCCGACCTCAGATCGCCAAGGCCGGTTGTTCAAATCTGGCCCCCGCAACCAGCACGGATTGAGAAAAGGCCGGGTGTTATGGCCCGGCCTTCTGCTTGTTCGCGGGTAGGACGACGAGCAAGGCGCTCGCCGCAGCAGCTTCCATGCAGGGCACGTAAAAGCACTTGACAAGGCCTCGGTCCCCGGTGTATTTAACCTTAGGGTTAAATACAATGACGTCGCATCGCCTGACCACGACTTTGGCGGCCATCGCCGATCCTACCCGGCGCGCAATCCTTGCCCGCCTGGCCTCGGGAGAGGCTTCGGTGACCGAGCTGGCCGAGCCCTTCGCGATGAGTCTTCCCGGCGTGTCCAAGCACCTGAGGGTGCTTGAGCGCGCCGGTCTGATCACGCGCGGGCGCGAGGCGCAGTGGCGGCCTTGCCGGCTCGCGGCGGGTCCGCTGAAGGACGTTGCCAACTGGGTGGAGCACTACCGGCGGTTCTGGGCGGAAAGCTTGGATCGGCTGGACGACTATCTGCGCGAGTTGAAAAACAAGGAGAAGAAACATGGCCGCAAGCAAAGGAAGAACTAGCGCCGCCACAAAATCGGTGAAGAGCGAGTTCTTGCTCACGCGCACCTTCGATGCGCCGCGAGAGCTCGTGTTCAAGGCCTGGACGGAGTGCGAGCACTTGATGCGCTGGTGGGGGCCGAAAGGCTTCCCCATGCTTTCCTGCAAAAACGATCTCCGGCCGGGAGGCGTTTTTCACTACGGCATGCGATCGCCCGATGGCCGGGAAATGTGGGGCAAATGGGTGTATCGCGAAGTCGTTGAACCGGAACGTCTCGTGTTCGTCGTATCCTTTGCGGATGAGAAGGGCAACCCGGTGCGGCACCCATTGGAGCCCAACTGGCCGATGGAAACGCTGTCCACAGTGACGTTTGCCGAGCAGGAAGGCAGGACGACGCTCACCATACGGTGGGTCCCGCTATCCGCGACCGAGTCGGAGCGCAAGACCTTCGAGGCAAGTCACGAATCCATGCAGAAGGGCTGGACCGGAACCCTGGACCAGCTCGCCGGATACCTGGCGCAGGCGTAAAGAGAGGACAACGCCGCTGGCGGCAAGAGTGGGCGCCGCGGAATCCTCCGAACGTGAGATCGCCATCACGCGCGTTCGATACGCTACGCGGCACGGTGTTCGAGGCCTAAACGAGGTGCGAGGATGTGGCGCGCTGGTGGGGTCAGAAAAGTCTCACCTCGCCCTCCTGGGAGCAGGCAGCAGGTGAGGCTGACTTTCTCGAATCCGCCGTAAGCGCCGGAGGGGCCGAAGGTCGGCCATTCTCGGCCACGGCGGACTGGCGCCCGCAACCCCGGGCGCTACCAGGTATAAACTCCAAGCGCCCTTCTTGCTGTCAGTTACAAGCCCCATGCACGCAATTCCCGAGATCCGATCACTGTAATCCTCGGAAAGAGTTCTTTGAGAGTAAGACGCAAGTTAGTGTTCACGATTAGGGTCTGGATTCGCAGGGCGCGAGTCGCCGCGGTTTTACTGCGGGCTTCCTATGGAATGACCATCTCGCACCGGAAATAGCGCCAGTCAGAAGGGGGGCTCACATTTCCAACGGAGTCGCTCGCAACGACTTGCCAGCGGAAGACCTGCGGGGGTTGAACAATCCTCTGCATCGCTGCCATCCGTCTCATGAGCGGCGTTCTTGGTAGGTTTGAAGACGGCAGAAGATTGGACAAGGTCAACTGGGTCGCTGGGGTAGGAGAAAACCCGCGAAAAGGCTGCCAGGGGTCTTGGCCTGCCCGCGCCAGCAGCGAAGAGAATGCGTTAAGCGAAACGGTATAGGAGATTGTTTCGCCAGGAACGTCAACGGGCCTCCACAAGAGCTGAACAGCATTGCAAGGATAAAGATTCTCCGCTTGCTCCGAGGATGCAGTGCCTGGCCGAAGGGGTACTGGCGCGGCAAGCTGCCTCTTGCGTGGCTGACAGCCGTTCCTCAACTCTCCCAAATCCTGAGAGAAGATGCCACCATGGGCAGCACAATTGGCCTCATCATCTTTGTCGATTTTTCCGTCGATACAGCAGAATCCATGCCGCGGTCCGGACGCAACACCATGGATCGGCACGGTGAGCGGCCAAGCATCACCGTGAGCTATGGAGACGGACGCAGAATAAGTTCCCGGCTGTCGTGGAGAGAAGGTGATGGTCATCTGACAGCTTGCTCTGGCTTGAACCGTTGCACGATCGCAAGTCTGGGGTACGACTGAGAACGGACCGGAGTCACCATCAAAATGAATATCCTCTATATTCAGTGGAGCATCGCCCTCGTTAAGGACCGTCAGGGATGAGTCATACGTCCCTTCGACGGCCACTGTTCCGAAATCCACCTCGGGAGGTTTGGGACGCGCATCTGCGTGGGGCGGCAAGAGTCCTGACCCGACCAATGGGAAGGAATGTGGACTTCCCGCGACATTGTCAGTAAGGACGAGTTTGGCCGGTCGAAGTCCGACTCCTTTCGGACTAAAGCCAATCCCGATCTGGCAGCTTGCTCCCGGCTCGATTCTCACTCCAACACAGTTTCCCGGCGAGATAACGAAATCGGCAGACGAATTGCCTTCTGTAGTCTGTGCACTGATTGAAAAAAGTTGCAACGTGTCGGTGCCGCTGTTTTGAATCACCAAGGATTGCAGCCGGCTGGGGACGCCGACCATTTGGTTTCCGAACTCCGGCTTGTCCGGGATGATTGTGACCGGTGGGAAAGGTCCACGCGAGTGGGTTCCTGCAACGATCACGCCAGCGATGAGGGCCCCGATCACGAATGAGGACCGCTTCTGCGAATTGTGCCTTTTCGATTGTCGGGAAGGGGGAAGGCCCATAACCTGGAACTCCAGCTTTGCCATTGTGAAAATCCTCCCCGCTCTATGGGCGATGATCGTCGAGAGTCAGTCTGCCTGTAACCTGGATTGGCTGCTCAGTTGAAAGAGTGCCGCTCTCGGTCTCGCCCGGCTGCATCCATGCTCCTAGCCGCTCAGTGCCACCGAGCAGGACGATCCCGGTGAGGAGCTCATCCAGCAGCGGGGAGTCGGCGCGCAAACCCATCGCCGCAAGGATGCGAATGCTCGAAAACATTTGAAGCACAACTGCGACAAGAATCAGCGATGCGATGAAGTAGACAAGCTTGTAGGTACGCTCCGCAGCAATTTGATCAGGACCGGATTTAGCTCCAGGATCCGGAAGTATGTGTATGTACAAGAGGAGGAACAACATCGCCGAGACGATGCGATCGACTGCAAAGGCAGCGAGTACGATTAACGCAACTGCCGAGACGCCATCGAGTTTCATGCGGTTCTCCTTTCCGGTCACATCCTTGCTTGCTGGGCGACTTTTATGATCTTACAATCGTCAATTAATGATTGTAATAATCTCTTGACATAGGACAATCTGTTCTTCACTGAAACGGCTCTTTCTCATGACAGCTTCCCCTCTCGCGTTTTTATCCGCGGAGAAGCTACATTCTCGCTGGACTAGTTGTCGGGGGACAGGCCACCATCCTCCAAAGCTTTCTTTGCTTGGAATGAATCGGGGAAAAACCGAACGAATTCTATCAAATCACGCTTGTAAGTCAAGACTTGGATATCAACTTACTCGGTAACAGATCCGAATTCCAGGCGGGTCACTTTTGCCGATGACGATAAGGGGATCAGGCCTGCCGATGGGCAACTTCCGGAGAAATCACGCGGAACTGAACGAGGAACAGGCCCGAGACACAGGAACGACTTTGTTGTTTTCGTGGGAAGACACTTGCGCTGGAAGGCGGCCAAGCGCCAAGGCACGGCGGGATGCGCAGCTATCCCGCGCGAAAGGTCAGAGCGCGGCCGCCGCGGAGCGAGCTCACAGCGTGGCGCGGCCGGTGGCAAGCTTGTAATCGTGAATGGCCACAGCGACGTCGTAAGCGAACTGCTTCACGCTCGCCGCAGAAATCCCGTCCGGCAGCTTGAGCAGGCCGCTGGCGACCAGGCTGTCCACCAAGCTGGAAATCTTGCTGCGCACCCCGGTCCAATCCATGCTGCCATCCGCCCGCGTGGCGTTGACCACGTAGGAATCCAGAAAACGCAGCAGCGTGCCGGACGAGAAGGTCACGCCCTCGGCCTGGCCCAAGGCCGCGCAGATCTGACGGGCAAACAGCTTCAATTGGTCCGCGGAGGTGCTATCGGGCAGAGAGATCAAGCCATTGCGCAGCCCGGCATCCACGATCGCGCTCACCGCGGCGTCCTGGGCCGCCTGATTGGGGGTGAGGCCGTCGGCATTCACCGGCGGAAGCGCATCTGCCGCCGCTCCCATGGTCCCCAGGAGGAAAATCAGCGTGGAAGGCGACTGCAGAATATTCGATACAGAAACTCCGTAGGCCTGGAACTGGCTCAAGGTCATGTTGGGCGGGAGGCTGGCGAGGCGCGAATTCACCGCGTTGATCACGAAGCACTGCACCGCCGCCTCCGGAGTGGCGCTGCACGCGGTGGTCTGGCCTCGCGCTGCCGGCGCGGCCAGCAGCACGCTCAAGCACACCCATAACATTCGTTGATTTTTCCGAGGCATAGAGCTGCTCCTTATTCCCATCGGCTTGCGCTGCTTGCCGTCCGGGGCTGGGAAAGGGGCAGCCAGTGTTGACGCGCAGCGTGGAAGCAGAGTACGCGCGCGGCGCGCGCGGCGCTACTGGCAGCAGGGACAAAGAGCGACCGAGCGCCTTCGCCTGACCTCGAGGACAGCCCGGCGACCAGTTGACAGCCCAGGGCTCAGCGGGCGGAACGCATCTGGAAGCGAAACAATCCCAGACAGATGTTGGGAGGCTTGGGGATCCATCCGAGGGCCGATCAGGCGGCCGGGAGACTACGCGAGCGATGAAGACACCGTGGCTGGGCGCAGAGCTCGAGCCGCCGTGGGGGCACTGAATTGCGCGCTACGACCGCAGCAGCGCCGGCGCCGGCAGACCTTCTGAGCTGGCCGAGCTTGCCGCGAAACGCGGCCGGGTCTAGACCCGCGGCGCGACACACGTCCGGAAAATCTGCCTCGTCCTCGAAAAGATAGGTTTCCGCTTCCCTGCTCGACCGCAACGGCCCGGAAACCCACTCTTCCACCGCGCGGGCTAGCACAGCCGTCCACAGCCGCTGTTCGGGCAGCGCTTGCGCACTCTCTTGCTTGCTTGCCAATGCGAACATCCGATTCCCCCCGTGCCGACGTTTCATTGGGTCGGCTACTGGAGGAGAGCAAAGCACGCCCGGGGCCATCAGTTCATGGCAGAGCAGGACCTCAGCGGACGGAATTATCCCGTTCATAAAGAGAGAGATGGCCGGCAAATCGCGTGCGCGCCGAGTGCGCCTGGGGAGCTGCAAAACCGGCATGGCGACCTGTAGCGTTACATCAGTTTCAAGCGGAAACAGCCAGGAGGAACAGACAGCTTGCGACAATGCAGAGGCGCGACACTGGCGAGGATGAGGAGTCAAAACGACCCGAACATGCGCAACACCCCGGTACGCAGGCGACCCCAGGCTGCCCCGAGGGTCTCGCGCCAAGGCGCCGCTTCCAACTCGGCCAGATAAGAGTAGGCCACCGGCACGACCAGCAGCGTGAGGAGCAGGCAGAGCGTCTGCCCACCGATGATGGTGACAGCAATGGCCGCGCGCTGCTCAGAGCCCGCGCCGATGCCGATGGCCACGGGGATCAGGCCGGCGAGGATAGAAAAGGTGGTCATCAGGATGGGGCGCAGGCGGACGCGGTTGGCTTCCAGCAGAGCCTGGCGCAGCGGCTGGCCTTCGGCGCGCAAGCGGTTGGTGTAGTCCACCTGGAGGATGCCGTTCTTTTTCACGATGCCCAGCAACAGGAACACACCGAGCGCGCTCCACAGGCTGAGCGCGCGATGCGTAATCCACAGCGAAAACAGCGCAAAGGGAATACTCAGCGGCAGGGTCAGCATGATGACGAAGGGATGCGAGAAGCTCTCAAATTGCGCCGCCAGCACCATGTACATGAAGATGGAAGCCAGCAGGATGGCCAGCAGGAGGTTAAAGGTGGTCTCCTCGAGCAGCTTCACCTGGCCGGAGAACAGGAAGGAATAGCCGGGCGGGAGGCCCACGGCCTTGATCGAGTGGACGGTGGAGGCCGCGGCGGAATCGAGCGGATAGCCGGCGGCGAGGTTGGCGTTCACAGTCACCTGAAACTCGCGGTTATAGCGCCAGAGCGCTGCGGGCCCCGCGCCGCGCTGAATGGCAGCGACGCTTTCCAGGCGCACTTGGCCGAGTTTCGATGAGGGCACCATCAGGCGCGCCAGCACCTCGGGGTTGTCGCGCTGTTCGGTGAGCAACTGCATGGTCACCGGGTACTGCTCCGAGCCTTCCTTGTAGGTGGAGATCTCGTCCTGGCCTGAATACATCAGCCGCACGGTGGCGCCGATGTCGGCCATGCGCACGCCCAGGTCGGCGGCGCGCGAGCGGTCCACTTTCACCTGCAACTCCGGCGTATTCAAATTGAGGTTGGGGTTGATGTCCACCATGCCGGGGAATTCCCGCATCCGCGCGGCGACCTGCTGGGAGATTTCGACCAGGCGCGGAATGTCCGGCCCACGGATGATGGCGCGGATGGGGAAATACTGCTCGCCGCCCAGCGTGGAAGGCAGGCGCACGTTGTAGGTGACATTGCGGAAGCTCCCCAGGATGCGCCGCACCTGCCCCGCCATCTGCTGGTGGGTGCGCTTCCGCTGGCTGCGGTCCACCAGGCGAATATAGAGGTGAGCGTGGTTGGTGGTGCCGTGGGTGTAAGGCTGCACGAATTCGACCTCGGGAAGGGCTTCGATGCGCTGCGCCATCTGCGTGACCGTGGCGATGGTGCGCTCGAGCGAGGTGCCCTCAGCCAGGTCGAGCGAGCTCTGCAACTCGCTCTGGTCGTCGGCGGGGATGAAATCGCGGCCCACGCGGCGATAGAAAAAGAAGGTGGAGAGGAACGTCACCAGGCAAATCATCACGATGGCGCGGCGGTGGTCGAGGGCCCAGGCGAGGCTGCGCAGGTAGGCGGTCTCCAGAACATGGAAAAACTTGTACTCCCGCGAGCGGGCCTGGCCGCCGTTGACGCGCACCTGGAGGAAGCGCGAGCTCATCATCGGCGTCAGGGTGAAGCTCACCAGCAGCGACACCAGGATGGCCATGGCCATTGTCCAACCAAACGCGTTGACGTAGCGACGCGCATAGCCGGTCATGAAGGCGATGGGCAGGAAGATGATCACAAGCGAAAGCGTGGTGGCCATCACCGCCAGGCCGATTTCGCGGGTAGCCTCGACGGCAGCGCGCTTGCGCTCGACGCCCTTTTCTTCCATGAAGCGGAAGATGTTTTCGAGGACGATGATGGCGTCGTCAATGACGATGCCGACGGCGAGGGTGAGCGCCAGCAGGGTCATATTGTTGAGCGAGAAGTCCATGTAGCGCATCAGCGTGAACGTGGCGATGATCGAGGCGGGGATGGCCAGCGCCGCAATCAGCACGGCGCGCCAGTTGCGGATGAACAGCAGCACGACCAGGCTGGCCAGCAAGCTGCCCAGAATGAGGTGTTCGATCAGCGAGTGCACCGAGGCCTTGATGAACAGGGAAATATCGCGGACTATTTGGAGCTGCACGCCAGGCGGCAGCTCGAGCTTCAGCGCTTCCAAGCGGCGCTTGACGTTGTCGGCGACGCGCACGGTGTTGGTGCCCGATTGGCGCAGCACCGAAACGCTCACCGCGTCATGCGGGACCTGGTCCTTGCCCAGCAGCATGGACCAGGTGCGCAGCTCCTGCGCTCCGTCTTCCACCCGGCCGACATCGCGCACGCGGATGGGCGCGCCGCCGCGGGTGGCCACGATGATCTCGGCAAACTGGCTGGCCGAATCCACCCGGCCGAGCGTACGCAGGCCCAGCTCCTGCGAGCCGCGGATCAGGTGGCCACCGGGTGCTTCGACGTTTTCGCGCTGCACGGCGTTGCGCACGTCTGTCACGCTGAGGTTGTGCGCCGTCAGGCGCTCGGCATCAATGAAGATGCGGATCTGGCGCTCCTGCCCGCCGGTGAGGTCCACCTGGCCGACACCATCTACGGTCTGGATGGCGCGGCGCACCTGCTTATCGGCAATCTCGGTGAGTTCGCGGCGGCTCATCGGTCCGGCCACAAGCACCGTCAGGATGGGGTCGGAATCGGGGTCCACCTTGCGAATAACAGGAGGGAGGATATTGGGCGGGAGATGATTGACCGCGCCGGCCACTTTTTCACGAATGTCCTGGGCCGCGCCTTCGATGTCGCGCTCGAGCACAAACGTGCAGATGATGTGGGCTATGCCCTCGGTGGTGTACACAGTCATCTCGTCGAGCCCGCTGACCGAGGAGATGGCGTCCTCTAGGGGCAAGACGACGCTGCTGGTTATTTCTTCGGGGCTGGCGCCGGGGAGCTCAACACCCACGTAAACGGTGGCGGGATCGGCGCGAGGGAAAAGGTCCACGCCCAAGGCGCGATAGGAGAAAAGGCCCAGGGTGACCAGGAAGCTGACGAGCATCACCGCGAACACGGGACGCGCGACGCAGAGATCCGCCAGCTTCATGGTCTGATTCCCTCTAGGGCGAGCCCGCGGGGGCTTCCTCGCGGACGGTGGCGCCGTCGCGCAGCTCGCCCTCCAGGGCGACAGCCACGCGCTCGCCCGCGCGCAGCCCCTCGAGGACCTCGACGCGCTGGCCTTGTTGCGTGCCGGGCTTGATGGGCCGCTCGGCCACCCGGGGGCCATTCAGCACAAACACCTTGTATACGCCGTAGCGGTAGTTCACCGCGCGCTCGGGCACGGTCAGGGTTTTCTCCTCGACCTGGCTGGGCAGCGCGGCCTGGATGAAGAAGCCGGGCTTGAGCCGCCCGGCGGGGTTGGGCAGCAGAGCCTCGACCTCGAAGGAGCGCGATTCGGGCAGCACGGCCGGGTTGATGCGCACCAGCCGGCCATGAAAGACTTCGCCCGGATAGGCCTCCACCTGCACGTCCACCGTGGCCCCGGTCTTCACCGCGCCGGCCCATTTCTCCGGCACGGCCAGGCGAGCGCGCAACTGGTCGGTGCGCACAATCACCATCACCGGACTTTGCACTTTCAGATATTCGCCGACGCCGACGCGGCGCTCCTTGATCGCGCCCAGAAACGGGGCGCGGATGGAGGCGTCGGCGAGCTTTTTTTCCGCCAGCTTGCTGGCCGCTTCGCTGGACTGGAGCTGCGCCTTGAGGCGCTCGACCTCCTGCAAGGCCAGGTCGTGGGCCGCCCGGGCGCTCTGGTAGCGCGAGGAGGCCTCGTCCAACTGTTGCTGGGAGATCAGCCGGTCGCGGAAGAGCTGCTCGGCGCGATGGAACTTCTGCTCCGCGTCGTATAGGTCGGCCGCGGCGCGCTGCACAAAGGCCACCTGAACCGGGTCGCGGGGCAGCGGGTCGTTCGGCCCCAAGCCGAGCTGGGCGCGCACCTGGCGCACGATGCCGCGCTGCCGCTCGACCTCGTAACGGAATTCGGTGGGGTCCAGCGCGACCAGGGTCTGGCCCTCGCGCACCGCGTCGCCCACGTCCACGAACACGCGCTCGATGCGGCCCTCCACCTCGGCACTGACCGTGCTCTCCTCGAGCGCGTAGAGCGACCCCACCGCCTGTACGCGCCGCCGTACCACTTCCTCTTGCACGGCGAAAGCGCGCACGGCGATGGGATTGCCGGCGTCGCCGCGGACACTGGCCGGCTGGGAGCGCGAGCAGCCCGCGGGTAACAAGAACAGCAGCGGCGAAGCCAGGGCGGCAAGAAAGAAGCAGCGCGGATGAGAACGCGAAAGACGACCTGCTAGCGAAAGATTTGGCACGGACACTCCCGTTGGACGGGGCCTTGCCCGCCGGCGTTTCGGCAATGGCCCGCCAGGGGACGCGGCCGGCCACCCCTGCAAGGCAGTTTACTACCATAACCAGCGAAAATTTCTAGGCCAAATTGTCCCGCGGATCGGAGGGCCTGCAAGAAGCGCATAGAATCGTCTGCGCGTCCGATGGAAATATCGAGCGCACCGGTACACGGCGGCGCAGGGAAAAACCGAATTCCTGCGGGCGGCCCGCTCGCGGCCGGCAAGCGCCTTGCGATAGAATCCACTAACCATGAAGGACCACAGCTCGGTTCGACTGGGAACATCGGCGTTTACCGCCGCGGGCTGGCCGGGATCGTTCTACCCCGAGGGGCTCGCGCCCGCAGAGTATCTGAGCCACTACGCCCAGCACTTCGATACCGTAGAGGTGGACAGCACCTTCTATCGCATCCCCAGCACTGCCATGGTGAAGAACTGGTACGCCCGGACGCCCAAGGGTTTCCTATTCGCCGCCAGAGCGCCCCAGACCATCACCCACGAACACGTGCTGCTGGACACCGAGGAGGAGGTGGAGAGGTTTCTGACGGCGATGGAGCCGCTCAAGGAAAAACTCGGGCCCATCCTTTTCCAGTTTCCCTATTTCAACCGCAAGGCATTTCCCGCAGTGGAGGGGTTCCTCGAGCGGCTGGGGCCGTTTCTGGCCCGACTGCCCCGGGGGCCAGCGGTTTGCCGTGGAGATTCGCAACAAGAATTGGCTGGGGCCAAAACTCACGGAGCTGCTGCGGAAACACAAGGTCGCGCTGGCGCTGATTGACCACCCCTGGATGCCCCGGCCGAAGGAATGGATGGCCAAGGGCGACCCCATCACCGCGGAATTCACCTACATCCGCTGGCTGGGCGATCGCAAAGGCATCGAGGAACAGACCAAGAGTTGGGACAAAGTGATCGTAAACCGCCGGCGGGAACTCGAGGAGTGGGTGGAAGCCTGCCGCAACTTCAACCAGCGCAACATCGCCATCTTCGGATTTGCCAACAACCACTACGCCGGCCATGCCCCGGCCACAGTGCGACTGTTCTGGGAGTTGTGGCGGAAGAAAAAATGACGCCGGGGAGCCGCTCGGTGTAACCGACAGGGCGCAGCCGGAGAGGCCGACTCAGATGACAACCGTGCCGGGCGAGGAGCTCAACTCGTTGCGAAACGTTACGGTATACTTGTGGCGACGATAGTAGTACTCGAAGACGATCTTATGGCCGCGCTGCAACCGGCCGGGTCCGCGCTTCTTGGATCCGGAAAGCACCAAAAATCTGCCCAGAATCGTGTAGGTGCCCCGCTCGCCCCAAATCTGGTACCTGCCGTCAGGGAATAAGGTGAGAGGCGGGCTGGTGCAGGGCATGGTGCGCTTGCCCATCTTGATGCTGCCGCAGCGGTAGGTGCCGGCGATCTGCATCTGCGCGGACGCCGATGGGCAGCTCAGCAGCAGCCCGCTCGCGATCAGAGCGCCGGGCCAGAACCAACGCGGTATCCGCATGAGAAGTTTCTCCGACTCCGGAAGCCGCTGGGGCTAAGCCTCCCTCAGGCCGGAGCGCTGGTTGCAACGTAGCACACCACGGGCCAGAGCCGCAATCTATAAGTCACTGTAAATAGGCCACTTAGATAGGGGTTGGCGGGGTGGTGTGAACGGCGCCGGTACAGTGTGTTCGCCGATTTCACAGATTAGGCAAGGTTTTGATCCATCCCAGTGTGCCGCCAGGAGGGCCGGGGGAGGCGAATTCTACGGGCACAGAGCCCAGGAGCAGCAAATGAGTCTTGATCAGGTGATGCTATCGCAGTGGCCGGCCATGCGGCGATCGAGCGCCACGGCGGCAAAGTGGGTGCAGGCAGACTGCTCGCGCCCCGCCCATTCCGCCCCGACCGGCACCAGCGGCTGCAGAGAACGCAGGAAGCCCATCGCGCCGAAGTAGGCGCGCACAGCGCGGAGCTCCCAGCGGTCGTCTGCCGGCGAGGGACACAATTCGATGAGTTGGACCAGGCGATGGAACGCATCGCCGTTCAGAGTCCGATCCTCCAGGCCCGCCACTTCGCGCCCCTGGGGAGAAAGCTCCACTTCGGAATAAACCACGATCAGCGAACGGCAGTAGAAGACGAAGAACTGCACCAGCGTCAGAGCCGCAACGGCGAGGATAATGGCAGAGATCATCTGCTCGCAGCGCCCACCTGCGCGAACGCGCCTTGTCCTCCGGTGAGGAGATTCGTCAAAATGTGCGACCCACAGGAGAGCAAGTGATTGATCGGCGGCGTGGGATGCTGCGCAACTCGCGAACTCCTCTGGCCTCTGTCAGACTCCACGGCTTCGGAATAGGATAGGCAACTGGCGGGCCACGGCGGCAGTCCCTAATGGGGTTTCTTCGAACGGGCAGGCACCAGCCGATTGAGACTGGCTCGTCTACGGTCCCCCATCGCGCCGCCTGCTGCAAACGATTGGTTTTCGAAGGCTTTATACCCGCGGGCTGGTCTCAGTTTCGCGGAAGAATTCGCTTGAAGGCCCGCTGGAGAACCAAGGGAGCGGTCCTCCGGCGACTTCAACTGTTCGGAATCGGAGCAACTGTTCGCAATTGAAACTGCGCGTTGCGCCGTAATTCAAAAGCGAAGGAGAAAAAATTTTTCGATTTGTGGCAGCGGTTTCCTCAGTGGCCGGAGGCATTTCTCGGGAAGGGCTCCCGGCCGGGCGGCGCCGAGGCCCGGCGGCGCCGCGCAAGGCATGGCTCTTGACGCGGCGAGCGAACTGCGCGAGGCTGGCGGCAGGAGAGATTCTCTCGGGGGGTCGAAACTTCAAGAGGGGGCAAAAACAGATGCAGGAAACGCCAAAGCAGTACACCAAGCGCATACTGAGCTACCTCGCGGGACGGAAGCCGCTCCGCGTGCAACAGGCTACCGTCCAAAAAATCGAACGGCTGATTCGTCCGCTGACGGCGCAGCAGCTGCGCCAGCGGCCGGGTCGGGGGAAATGGTCCATCGTGGAGATCCTGGCCCATCTGGCGGATACGGAGCTGGTCGGCGGCTACCGCATGCGCATGATCCTGAACTCGAGCGGCACGCGGCTGCAGGCGTTTGACCAGAACGTCTGGGCGCGCAACGCCGACTACGCCCGGCAGGACCCGCAGAAATCGCTGCGCACATTCCGCACGCTGCGCGAGCACAATCTGGCACTGCTGAAATCGCTCCCGCGGAAGAAGTGGAGCCGCTTCGGCATCCACGCCGAGCGCGGCAAGGAGACCCTTGCCCGGGTGGCGCAGATGTTTGCCGGCCACGACATCAACCACTTGCATCAGATCGAGCGCATCGCCAAGCAAAACCGCGGCCGCAGGTCTTGAACCGCCGGGGAGCACCGGCAGACGGGCTGGACACACACGCCGCTTCAGGTCTTGCGCGACCTGCGGAAACAATATAGGAAATATCGAACGCATTTTGAGACCGGGGCGACCGGCCGCGGAGGAGTGCTGCCCGCGCGCCCCGGGGTTGCGGAGAAGATTTGAGCTGCCAATTTCGACGATGCGGATTGGCCGCGGGCGCGCTCGCGGCGCTCGTGCTCGCCGCACCGCTGGCCGCTGAGAAGAAGCGGCCGGCCTACAATCCACTCTACGACATTGTGGCCGTCGGCCGCGCCCCGGGGAAGATTGTTCTAGCCACGCTGGCGCAGCCCGCCAGCACCTCTCGCTGGCGTTTTCGAACCATCACTCTGCGACCGGAGAATGCCACGGCGCAGGCCGTGCTGCTCTCGAAGAGCGGCACCAAAGCGCTGGTGGTTTTCTCCAGCGGCGCGGAACGTGTCCTGGACCTGACGGCGAAGATCGGAAGTATCGGAGCGGAGGATTCTCCTGCGGCGAGCCATCGCCTGCCGGGGCAATGGTTCCCCCTGACGCGCGACGGAAAGACTTGCCTGGTGGACGATTCCGGCCAGGCGTCAGAAGCCACCTGCCGGGCGGCGAACTCCGCCGCGGTACACGAGGACGGCCGGACGCTGTACGCCACTGCCGACGGCAAACTGTTCCGGGCGCGCCCCGCCTCCGGGGCAGACGACCCGCTGGTTTACCGGCTGCCCTCGGGTGCCCGCTATCGGCTCCTCGCAGGACAACTCGGGGACACGCGCGATTTCCTGATCCTCGTGGAGCAACACGGCGCGGTCCAGATCATTGACCCGACCGGCGCCGGCTCGCCGTTGGGCACCGCGAGCAGTTGGGAAGTGGGCGAGTTGCGCGCCGCCGCGTATTTCCGCTCGGCGGGGAGCGATTTCCGCGACGGGCCGCTCAGCGATTCCGCGCTTCAAACGCTGGCGCAGAATTTGACCCAGGAGGCACAGCCGGGGAAATATGAGTGGTCATTCTTTCGCGTCAAACCCGAGGTGGCGCTCTATTCGCCGGTGCTGGAATTCGCGTCCGACGAGCCCGCCTTCCCAAGCGATTTCGGCATCTGGGAGATCCTGAATCCGATTTCGAAGGGAAGGACCCGGGAAGAGTATCAGGCCGCTTACGAGACGCTGGGCGACGAGCGCTGGCGTCGCTGCAAGGTCTATTTCCGGCAGACCTCCTATCCCGGCTCGTGGCTGCTGGAATATTGGTATTACTACCCGTTCGACGAAGGCAAACCCCACCGGCACATCCATGACTCCGAGCACGTTTTCATCGAGGTGGATAAGCTGGGCGGGACGGTGCGCAGCTTCATTGCCGCCGACCACGGCCAGTTCGCCCCGAACAACGGCTATTTGACCACTCTCCCCCGAGCGAAGCCCATCACGCTGCCGCTGTTTGCGCTGGTGGAGTTCGAGAAGCACGCCATGTGCCCGGACATCAACCGCGACGGCGCCTTCACGCGCGGCGTGGACGTGAACCTCTACGAGGACCGCTTCACCACCTGGGGCGTGCGCGACCTCGGGGAAAACAAAGAGCACCTGATGATGCGCTACCACGCGTGGATGAGCCTACCGCGCAGGGTCGAGGACCGCATGGCGGTGACAAACTATGCCGCCTACTTCCCCGACGGCGCGGTAAACGCGGACAAAGCGACCTGCGGGCTGCTGCCCCTCCCCGAAGAGCCGCCCTGCAAGGACTGCGAGACCGGCTCGCCAGCCAGCGCGCAGACCTACCTGACCGCGCACCCGGACGCGCACTCTCCGGTGGATATCTACAAGCCGTGGGTGGCGCCCTGGCACCAGTTCCGCATCGGCTGGGCCCTGTTCGACCACGTCGGGAACCATCGGCAGCTTTACGCCGCCTACGTTGGCGAGATCGCGCACCTGGCGGGCGGCATCCTGCCGCTGCCCGGGCGACTCTCGTTCGAAGTGATGTCCTCACCAGCGTCGGGACATTTCGTCTTCCCGCTGAACGGCCAGAGCGTGCTGGCGCGGCGCCGCTTCATCACCTACACCGGAGTGCGCTACGAGCGGCTGCTGACCGGCACGCAGGGCTTCTACTTCGGCATCACGCCGCTGTTCTGGCATGCCACGAACCTCTCCGTCAACGGAAGTCCCGTGCCGGGCAATCCCCGCTGGGAGTACAAGGGGCTGTGGTACCGCGGCGGCTACATCTTCGAACTGCCCTTCCAGCGCAAGGGCAACTTGACCCACCACGTCGGGTATCTTATTCACGGCAAGACATTCCGCTTCGAATGGCGCGTGAGCATGGGCCTGCTACGCCACCGCGGCCGGCATTCCTTCGGCCTCCGTGAAGGCGATCCCAACCCCTACCAGTAGCCCTCCGGCGAAGTTGGTGGCCCCGGAGTTGTCCGGTAGAATGGTTGGCGCGAACCCAGCGAGGGCAAATTCTTGGCTCCGCCGAAAGATCCGTCACCACCAGTGCGCGCCGCGCCGGGCCAATCCACGCACCCGAGCGCAGAGGCTGCCGCGACCGAGGTCCCGGGAGCGCAGTCCGGCGAGAAGCGCGCCGCGCGCGATCCCGCCTATACCCAAGAGCTGGAAAGCATCCTGCGAGCGGAGCATGCGGACCCGTTCCATTTTCTCGGCCCGCACACGGTGGAGATCGCCGGCGCCGAGCGCCCGATTATTCGCGCTTTCCTGCCGCACGCCCGCGAGGTCAGCGTGGTATTCGATGACGGCCGGCCCACGCTGCGCGCCCAGCGCATCCATCCGGACGGCTTGTTCGAGGCCATTTTCCCCGCCGGAGCTGCGCGCCCCGCGGCGCCGGCGTCTTATCGCCTGCACATCCGCGACGCGGAGGGCGCGAGCCGCGAGATCCACGACCCCTACGCCTTTCCCCCACTGCTTTCGGATTTCGACCTGCACCTGATCGGCGAGGGCACGCACTACCAGAAATACGAAAAGCTCGGCGCGCACTTGCGCGAGTCGGCCGGCGTGCGCGGGGTGCACTTCGGGGTGTGGGCGCCGAACGCGCGGCGCGTCAGCGTGGTGGGCGACTTCAACCGCTGGGACGGCCGCGTCCATCCGATGCGCCACCGCGGCGCGTCCGGAGTCTGGGAGGTGTTCCTCCCCGGCCTGGACGAGGGGATGATCTACAAATTCGAGATCCGCACCCGCTCCGGCGGCCCGCCGATGCTGAAGGCCGACCCATACGGATTCTGCGCCGAGCTGCGGCCGAAGACCGGCTCGATCGTGGTGGATCTGGACCGCTATGCCTGGGGCGACGCCGCGTGGATGGCGGCGCGGGCGCAGCGCAACTGGCTGGAGGCCCCGGTTTCAATCTACGAGGTGCACCTGGGCTCCTGGCGGCGCGTCCCGGAGGAAGGCCACCGCTGGCTCAGCTACCGCGAGCTGGCCGACCGTCTGATACCTTACGTCAAGCAGATGGGCTACACGCATATCGAGCTGCTGCCGGTGATGGAGCATCCCTTCGACGCCTCGTGGGGCTACCAGACGGTGGGCTACTACGCCGCCAGCAGCCGCTACGGCTCGCCCGGCGACTTCATGCACCTGGTGGACCGCTGCCACCAAGAAGGCATCGGCGTGATCCTGGACTGGACTCCGGCGCATTTTCCGCGCGATGCGCACGGCCTGGCGCAGTTCGACGGCACACACCTATACGAGCACGCCGACCCGCGCCAGGGCGCGCACCCCGACTGGGGCACGCTGGTTTTCAACTACGGCCGAAACGAAGTGCAGAATTTTCTGCTCTCCAATGCGCTGTTCTGGCTGGACAAGTACCACGCCGACGGCCTGCGCGTGGATGCAGTGGCCTCGATGCTCTATCTCGACTATTCGCGCAAGCCCGGCGAGTGGGTCCCCAACGAGTACGGCGGCCGAGAAAACCTGGCCGCCATCGCGTTCCTGAAGCGGCTGAATGAGGTGGTCCACGGACGCCACCCGGGCGTGCTGACCGTCGCGGAGGAGTCCACTGCCTGGCCGGCGGTTTCGCGTCCTACTTACCTCGGCGGGCTGGGCTTCAGCCTGAAGTGGAACATGGGCTGGATGAACGACACACTCAGCTACTTCCAGCTCGACCCCATTCACCGCAAGTACCACCACAACCGCGCGACCTTTTCGATGCTCTACGCCTTCACTGAGAATTTCGTCCTGCCGCTTTCCCACGACGAGGTTGTGCACGGCAAGCGCTCGCTGCTGCACAAAATGCCGGGAGATCTGTGGCAACAATTCGCCAACTTGCGTCTGCTCTACGGCTACCACTACGGCCATCCGGGCAAGAAATTGCTGTTCATGGGCGGGGAGCTGGGCCAGCGCGACGAGTGGAACCACGAATCCAGCGTCGATTGGCACCTGCTGGAATTCGCGTCGCACCGCGGGCTGCAGAAACTGGTGGCCGAGCTGAACCGGCTCTATGCCGCCGAGCCGGCGCTGCACGAGGTGGAGTTCGACTGGCGCGGCTTCGCGTGGTTGGACTGCAACGATGCCGACGCGAGCGTGCTCTCGTTCCTTCGCCGCGGCAAGGAGCGCGAGGATTTCCTTGTGGTGGTGGCGAACTTCACCCCCATCGTGCGCGAGAATTACCGCGTGGGAGTGCCCGAGCCGGGCTTCTATCGCGAGCTGCTCAACACCGATGCGCAGGCGTACGGCGGCAGCAACGTCGGCAACCTGGGAGGCGTTGAGGCCGAGCCGGTGCCCTGGCTGGGTCACGCCTATTCCCTCAACCTGCGCCTGCCGCCGCTCGCCGCCGTTTTCCTCAAGCCGCGGCACAAATGA
>Ga0209515_10000654_pt1 | contig 61270 bp, 44 predicted proteins | sample Subgroupgradi54m_FD_187454 | JGI IMG/M metagenome (GOLD analysis project Ga0209515, IMG submission 187454) | Subsurface groundwater microbial communities from S. Glens Falls, New York, USA - GMW60B uncontaminated upgradient, 5.4 m (SPAdes)... ...
TGATTCCGGAAACCCAGGCCCTGAATCCCTTCAGCCCTCTCTGAAGCGGCTCCACCTTATTGATTTCACAGCATTTGTCGGGATTTTTGTCGTACAGGGTATCGCTGTAAAGCCGGATAAATTCCTCCCGCGAAATGGCTGCCGTAAGTTCTACAAAGTTTAGCTTTAACTTCCCGGCGAGCAGTTTTTTATAATCCTCGGTTTCCTGAAAATGATAACCGGTTTCAAGAAAGAGAATTTTCATCCGCGGAGTAATCTCCGAAACCATGTGCAGGAGCACCACGCTTTCTGTCCCAAAAGAAGACAGAAGGGCGATATCCGGGCCAAAAGAGTCCCATCCCCATTTCAGAATTTCCTGAGGGGTTCGGGTTTCAAAAATTTCATTTTGCTTGGCTAAATCAATGACCATGGTTTGCAATTGCCAGCCGTTCCTTCATCCCGCGAACCGTATCATACGTCAAGTGGGCCCATCTTCCCATGTTCCCCAATTCCACATCGGATTTATTGGCGCCGTGAAAGTCGCTGCCGCCGGTTATCAGAATCTTTCTCGCCTCACCCGCAGCTTTATACTTCGCGGCCTCTTCCTCATTCTGACAGCTTGAATAGGCCTCAATGCCTCCCAGCCCCAAGGCCACAAGGCCGTCTAACACTTGATTCAATTCCTCGTCACTTTTCGCGCGCAGTTGTTTGGGATGTGCCAGCACCGCCATGCCGCCCGCCTCCCGAATTATGCGGATTCCGTCTGCGGGCGTCACTCTTCTTTTGTCCACGTAAGCCGGCGCTCCTTTGCTTAAATATTTCCTGAACGCTTCGTTAAAATCCTTGACGTATCCTTTTTTCACCAGCGCCTTGGCAAAGTGGGGCCGCCCTACCTGCCCCCCGCCTGATTCCTGAATCACTTCTTCCAGGGTAACTTTAATGCCAAACTCATTCAACTTTTTGATAATTTGAGGATTCCGGCTTTTCCTGTCTTGCTGGATGCCGCGAAGAGCCTCCTGAAGTTTTAGAGATTTATGATCAATGAAATATCCCAGAATGTGCATGGTCCCCGGATCATACACCGCGCTGATTTCAATGCCGGGGATCAATTCCACTCCCGCTCCTTTCCCCTCTTCAATCGCCGCATCCAGGCCACTGGTCGTATCATGGTCTGTCAGGGCCAGGGCCTTAATTCCCTTTTTTCCGGCCAATTCCACCAGTTCCGTAGGCGTCAGAGTTCCGTCTGAATGTACGGTGTGGCTATGGAAATCCACTTTCTGAATCATTATAACTCTTTTATTTTAAATAGGTTATAAAAAAAATTAGCGGAACAAGAATTTTATTATACTTTCCGTAGCGTGGTTTGACAATACCATATTTACGCTTCCACCGCCAAGGGAAGAGGGAATATTTCTTTTAAATTTGGCCCACCAAGATAATTCCAACTGGGCAATGGTCGGAACCCATGACGTGAGGAAGGATAAAAGCCTTTTTAAGACGCGGCCGCAGGACTCTGGAAATGCAGAAATAGTCGATCCGCCAGCCGATATTCCGCTTGCGGCAATTATTGAACTGGCTCCACCAAGTGTAATGCTCGCCTTCTTGATGCAATTCCCGAAATGTGTCGATAAACCTGCTTTTCACGATACGATCAAACCCGGCGCGCTCCTCATCCGTGAACCCGTGATTATGACGGTTGCTCTCAGGATGGGTGAGGTCGATTTCTGCGTGGGCGACATTTAGGTCTCCGCAGAAAATAACGGGTTTCTTTTTTTCCAGCATTTTCACATATGCCAGGAAATCCACATCCCATTCCTTGGCTCTGTAATCCAGCCGGGAAAGATCCCGTTTGGAATTTGGGGTGTAGACATTGACGAGAAAGAAATCCTTGTGCTCCAGCGTGAGCACGCGGCCTTCCTTATCATGCTTCGGGATACCCATGCCGCAAACAGCATTGAGCGGTTTTTTTTGGGTAAATATGGCGGTTCCGGAATAGCCCAATTTTTCAGCATGATTCCAGTACGCAAAATAGCCGGGGAGTTTGCAGTCTACGGAAGAGGCATCTACTTTGATCTCTTGAACGCAAAGAACATCGGGGTTTTCCTTTTCAACAAATTGGAGAAACCCCTTTTTGATTACGGAGCGGATTCCATTCACATTCCAGGAAAGAAGTTTCATGGGTTATGCAGGATCAACATTGCAAGTCCAAGTAAAACCAGAATCACTCCCAAGATGCGCGTGGTTTTTAGTTCATGGGCTTCATTGATAGGGCTGGCCCGCCAGTTGAACCAGCGCATAATCTCCACATAAAGCCCTATCGAATGCCGCGGCCACGCTGCCGTAAATATTCCAAAAAACAGACTGACAAGAGCAAAGACGCTGACCGCCCACTTCATCAGTTGTGCAGGGATCATCATTTCTCCTTCTCCCTTCCGGATTTCGTTTCAATTCTTTTGGCAAGGAATACGGAAATTTCGAATAAGACCAAAAGCGGAATAGCCAGAAGAAGCTGGGACATCACGTCCGGGGAGGGCGTGAGCACAGCCGCCACAATGAAAATAATTACTACAGCAATTTTTCTCTGCCTGGCCAGAGCGCGGGATCCAATAAACCCCAGCTTGACCAAAAGAAGGATGAATACTGGGAAAACAAAGGCGATTCCGAACCCCATGAGGAAGTGGAAAGTAAAAGAAAGGTATTGCCGGATGGAAATCAGCGGTTTTAAATTCGCTGTCTGAAATCCCAGAAAAAATCGGAGCGCGAAAGGGAGCACGGCAAAAAAGGCAAAAAGAATCCCGGCCAGGAAACAAAAGAGAGTCCAGGCCACGCCTAGACAAAGTGATTTTTTTTCCTTTTCGTAAAGGCCGGGAGCGACAAAAAGCCAGATCTGGGTCAGGATCACGGGTGAGGTCAGCACCGCGCCTGAAAAAAGCGATATTTCCAGTTTGACCAGGAAGGCCTCGTAAGGGGTCAAAAAATACAGATTTTCCTGAAGCGGCCGGATGGGGGCGGTCAACAGCTGGAGTAATTGGTCGGAAAAAAAATAACTCAAAATTGCGCCGCCGGCCAGGGCCGCCAAAATCACAAAAACCCGGCGCCTGAGCTCTTCCAGATGCTCAACCCAATCGATTTTTTCTTCCGTTTCACCCATAAACATATATCCGGTTTTTGCATTGGCTGCTGTGCGTGAATGGACTCTTGGCCAAAGCGATGGCTTCTAAAATATTTTCCGTTTTTTTTCGCACGATCCCAATCCTTTCTTCCGTAATGCGCACGCTCCATGCCTTGTCCGGCGCCGTGAAATATAAAATTCCCCTTGCCGGTGCGGATCCCACAATATCATGCAGAGCAAGCGCGTAAATCAAAATCTGAGGCTCATACAGTTTGGCTTTATCCCCAAACTCTTTCTCCGATGCCACCCGGCCTGTTTTGTAATCGACAATGAGCCATTCTCCGCCTGGCGTTTTCATCACAAGATCGATTTGCCCCCGAACCTGGCCGTGAGGAAGCTTGTAAATAAACGGGAGCTCCCGGTATATTTCCGATTTTCTTGCAAGCGCGCCCCATTCTCCGTTGACAAAATTCGCGATGCCTTTCTCAAGTTCCTTCAAATCATTCTCCGCCAAAAAGCCGCGCTCTTGCTTGATCTGTCTCTCAATTTCAAGCCGTGCGGGATTTTTAAAATCAAAGTGCTGAAGAATGCGGTGAAAAATAATCCCAAACTCGCGCCGTTTCAGAGCGGCCCCGTCTTCCTCTACGCCGGAAAAATCCGGTTCCTCGCGCTCCTCCGGCGCACGCATTTCATAAATATCAAAATAGCAGCCGGGGCATTCGTCAAATTTAAGAAGGGCGCTCACCGGCAAGTCTCTTGTTTCATAGTAATCCCTCAGGACAAATTGCGTGGCTGCGCTCAAATCCTCAGCCGTCAAGCCTTCCGAGACCGCCCTGGGTAATTTTTCCATAAGCGCAGCATCAATAGGCCGGACCTCTTGAATTGCTTTATGAAACGGCTCGGTCTCGGCAAGCGCCGTGATTTTACCCCAAAGCCCCGGCGCTTCAGCCGATTCTTCAAGCATGCGTACGGGGACGCCCTTGAAATAAAGTAAATCATCTTTCATTTGCCCACAATCTTTAAACGCTCTTCGCAGCCAGTCCGCCCAGGTGCGGAGCTCACGATACGGCCTCTCCTCCGCTTCTTTGCCCTTTCCGGCTCCGGAAAGAATCAAATGCTCCTTGGCGCGGGTCAACGCCACATAAAACAACCGTTTGAGCTCCTGCTTTTCCTTGAAATTATCCAGCTCTTTGTTCTTCCGGTAACCAAAATCTTCTTCCCACGACCGGGTTGCTTCATTTTTAATTTTCATGCCCAACCCGTAAGTTTCTGTGAAATTCACGGGGAGAGACTCCCCCGCATCAAGCTCCCGGCCCAAATCCGCGACCACAACCACCGGGAACTCAAGCCCCTTAGCCTTATGAATGCTGAGGAGTTTCACCGCCTCGCCCTTCTCAAGCTCCACCTGGGCTTCCGATTCACGCACATCCTGTATCGAAAGTTTTTTCACATACCTTACAAAATCCGAAAGCCCAAAGGCCTCGCGAGTCTCAAAATCGCGGGCCATGTCGATGAGTTTTTTCACATTAGCGAGTTTCCGCTTGCCCTCCGGCTTGCCTAGAATTTTAGCGTCGTAACAGGTTTTCTGCACAATCAAAAGCAGCATCCCGGAAATCCTGTGTTTGTCCTTGCGCGCGGCAAGTTCCTCAAAAAGCCGGATAAAAAATTCCAGTTTTTCAGCGTCTTCCGGTGAAAGCGGGAAAAGGGTCTCGCTGTGATGAAACGCCGCGCAAAGAGGCGCTTCGGGTGATTTTTCTTTAATCCGCGAAAGCCAAAAAAGCGCATCCTCGGAAAGGCCGGCCAGCGGCGAGCGCAAAACCGCGGCCAGCGGAATATCAAGATAGGGTTTTTCAAGAACAGTGAGAAAATTGACCAGATCTGCGACCTCCTGTTTATCATAAAACCCTCGCGTCCGCATGGCAAAATAAGGAATGTCGAGATCCCGCAACTCTTTTTCATAAATCGCCGAGTCGGTGGTGGCCCTGAACAACACCGCAATGTCTCCGTAACGCACCTCCCGTATTTCTTCTTTGTCCGCGATCTTGATCTCGCGGTCTTCCACCAATTTCTTGAGGCGGTGCGCCAGAGCCCTCGCCTCTCTCACCCGCGCCCGGTCCATGGTTTCCTTGCTTCCTTCGTCTTCGCGCTGTTCTATCATCAAAAATTCGACGGAGGGTATATTCTTGTCCAAAAATTTTTTGCCGGCGGCAAGTTCTTCGTAAGAAAATTCCTCCTCCCGCCAGATCTCTTTAAAAAGGCCGTTGATAAATTCCAGCAGGACACTACGGGACCGGTAATTGTCGCTCAGCGTAAAACACAACCCCTGTGGCTGCGCCTGAATTTCATTCTTTTTCTCAAGGAAAGCCTCAAGGTCCGCGTAGCGGAAGCGGTAAATGGACTGCTTGGCATCTCCCACCACAAAAAGATTGTTCCCCCGCGACAGCCGGTCAAGCCAGTGGGCCTGAAGCCGGTTGGTGTCCTGAAATTCATCCACCATGATATAGTCAAATTTCTGCCGGTACCGGTCGCGAATCGCGGCCCGGATTTCGTCTTCTGCGCCAAAAAGTTCATGGGCCTTGATCAAGAGGTCGTCAAAATCCAGAAAGCCGCTCTCCTCCTTGCGGGCTGCGTATTGCGCGGAAAAAAGCTCATAAAGCTCCAAAAAACTTTTCCGGAATAACTCGCCCGTTTTCTCTATTTCCAGCCGGATAAGCTCCTCAAAGCGCTCCCGCATTTCCTCAACCCACGCCCCCTCCTTGCCCCTCGCCTTGATGGCTTCGGCGCAGGACAAAAGTTCGGAAATTTTTCCCCACGAAAGACCTTCGCTGCCGGACGGAATAAGCGCGCAAAGCCGGATTACGGTTTCCTGATTCGCCTGCGCTGTTTTTGAATTCCCAGCATTACTATTGTTGACATAATTTTTTAAAAATTGCGCAAATTCTATCCACAAAACCGGAGTCTGCGGCCGGCCCGGACATGCCGCCACCAGCGGCCGGCCCATGGAGCGCACTCTGGCGTAAACTTCTTTGATGCCGTCTACGATTTTTCCATCCTTATTGTACCGCTGGAGAAGCCTAAAAATCTCGGGCCTCGCTGCCGCTTCTTCAAAAATCTCCTCCAGTACTTCATCCATCAAAAGATCCGACTGCCCGGCTTCCAGAACCGTAAAATGCGGATCCACGCCGGCCTCGGCCGGATTTTCCTTGAGCAGCCGGGATGCGAATCCGTGAATCGTGCTGATATAGGCATTTTCAAGAGCGCGCCGCTCTTCGAAAAATCCGCGTTCGGTAAAAATTTTCACCAGCCTCTCCTTCATATGATTAGCGGCTTTTTCCGTGTAAGTGACAGCGGCGATACGGTCCGGCCGGATTCCCTTTTCCGTCACTAGATAAGCAAAACGCTCCACCAAAACCAGCGTCTTGCCCGATCCGGCTCCGGCAGAAACGCACAGATTTTTGTCCGCCGTGGCGATGATATCGCGTTGTTTCTGGGAGAGTTTCAGCGCGCCGACTTTTCCCATACCTTCTCTCCTTCCGAATAAATCAGCCGCCATTTCTCAAACCGGCATAAATGATCATAAGGGCATCCGCCGCAGGCTTTGGACCGCACGGCAATATCGCCGCTCTGAAGGCGCTCCACATATTCCGGAATTTTCGCTTTTATGGTTTCAAGAAGCGCTCGAAAGTCCGGGCCTTCAAGCAGTCCTGCGCTCCGGCTGGAGACCTCTGCAATCTCCGCCACAGCCGCTGCATCATAGATCCCCTTCCTCTTGGCAGGAGCCATGACAGGATAAAGCTCTCCTGCCACGGGCCGGAGCCCCAGGAGTTCGCCGGCGGCAAGCAGATAAATGGGAATTTGGAGCTCAATCCCCTTGCCCAAATGGTCCATCAACTGATCTGCCTTGTAAGCCCCTGACTTGTAATCAATCACAATCGCGGCCTTTGTCTCGGGATCAATATCAATCCTGTCAATCACGCCGCGGATTAAAATGTCCTCGCCCGTATCATTTTTTAACCGCAAATAATCCGGCGAACCTTCTTCCGGAAACCCAAAGCGTTTTTCAAAATAGGCGGGCACGGTTTTTCTGGTAAGTTCTTTTTTGTATTCCTGCTCCATCCATTCTTCAAGCGTCTCACAAAGCCGCGCCCGCACCAAATCCTGATCCAGTTTTTTCGCGCCCATAAAACGCGCCTTCTGGAAAACCTCTTCGAGCTTCTCCCGCGCGCGCTTGGCCACCTCTTCCTTGCGGACAATAAGAGGCCATCTGCTCTTGACGGGGCTTGCGATTTCCTCGTACAATTCCTGAAGAATTTTATGGATGAGACGCCCCAATTCCATCGGGTCAATGCCTTCCGGCCTTTCCTTAAGCCCCAGCACATGCTCGGAAAAATATTTGAACGGGCAGGTGGCGAACGTTTCCAATCGTGTTGCGCTGAACGGTCCCTTATGATTTTTGAACCAGGCGAAAATCCGCGGATCGCGAATCTCGGCCTTTTCCTCGTCCCTCGCAGCCTCAGACAAAACTGAAATATAATCCCGGTCGTTCATAAAATTATTAAAAAGCGAGGCATATAGCCGGAGAGGCCGTTCGCGGATTTCCTTTTTTTCAAAAAGGCCCTGGGTCAAAATCATAAAAAGATCCCGCTGTGCACAGACTTCTTCAAAAAACGGCACTACCTGGTTGATTTCTTTTTTCCGTACGGGAATATTCGCCTCTCCGAGGCAATGCTTGACCTCTTCAATATAAAAGGAAGGAAGCGCCTCCTTGCCTTCCAGATCAAAGCGGGGATAGGTGAGGTAGAGCCGTTCCTTGGCGCGGGTCACGGCCATATAGAAAAAATATCTTTCTCCGGAACCGCGCGCCAGACGTTCTTCAAAATGCGTCCCGCCATGGTTAAGCCCCTGCCTTTCCTCATCCTTGAGAAGCGCGTCCTCGAGCACTCTTTGCGGAAAATTTTTCTCCAGCAGACCGACGATAAAAATCACCTTGTATTCTTTCTGGAGCGCAAGAATCACATCATAAACCTGCACGCGGTTTTTTTCATGGATGGGCACAGAATAAAGGCTGAGATCGATCGCGGCCAGGAGATAATCCAGATAATCATTCGACAAAAGCCCGCCGTCCGCCTCCCGGCCTCGGTGAAGCGTGATTTCATCCATGATGGTTTCAAGCGTGCGGCAGGCCTGAAAATCATCCCGGGTGGCGTCGTCCCGGCAAGCAAGGCGCCGCGTCATCTGATATTTACCTATGAATTGAAGCAGCAAAGTCTTGTAGGCCGCGGGATGACGAGCCTGCGTCATTTTTTTATACTCCTCCAGCAGCGATTCCAGAATTTTCCTTTCCACTGCCGGCAGCTTGGCGCACAAAATTTCCCATGCCTCCGCACCCTCGAGCACCCCTTCTTCAAGTGCCCGTTGCTCAATCGAACGAACCGCCTGCGGGTCAAAGCCATAGTAGTTAGATTGAAGCAGCACAAAAAGGTGTTCCCTCCGCCAATTCTCGCGGATCAGGCGGAGCCACTGGGTCAAGGCTCGCACAAAAGCATTCTGTTTTAATTTTTTTCTCTCATGAATTTCAACCGGAATGCCAAACGAGACAAAGACTGCACGCACCACCTCCTCGTATGCGCCGATGCTTCTCAGGATCAGACAAAAATCGCTGAAATGATAACTCCCCTCCCGGTAAAGCCGGCGGATTTCTCTGGCGATCATCTCGATCTCGCCGCTTACTCCCGTGGCCTCAAAAATCTGAACCGCATTCTGAGAACTTCCAAATGCGCTCCTCTCGGAAGAGGCAAATAGATTTTTCTCAAGAAAAGCAAGTGCGGGAGTGCTCGCCCTGTAATTTTCGGCGAAGCCGTCCCCGGAGGCAGGGCCGGAGGGGATCGCCGCCGGCCGCCCGACGCCCCTGAATCCCATGTCAAGAAGCGCCTGCCGTGTTTCTTCCGGATAAGAAAAAATATGGCTGCGTTCCGGCCGCAAGTCTCCTGCTTGCGGCACTCCGCTCGGCCTTGATGGCCTTCGCTCCGGCCGTTGGTCCATCGTGAGAGTCACAATGACATGCTCCGCAATGGAGGAAATGGCGCGGAGAAATTTCCTTTGCGCAAATGTGAAATGATAAAACCCGTCAAAGATCACGAGATCAAGGTTAAAAAAAGGTTCCCGCTCCAGCGCCGAATCCACAAAGTTCCGCAAAAGATCCTCCGGATCCTCCAGCCCGAACCCGCGCAGTTTTTGATCATAGGCCTTGAATATACGCGCAAGATCTCGCAGTTTTTTGGCAAACAAAGAATTTTCCGCGTTTCTTGCGGCCCCCGAAAAAATGATCTTCTCAAATTCATCCGGCGCAAGATAGGCGGATTTTGCCTCGGCAACAAAATCTCCCGCGAGTTCTAAAAAACCGTGGTGTTTTTTTGCGCTTTCAAAATATTCGAATGTATTCTCTTCCAGAACTGACTTGATGAGGAATTTCCGGAGAATATCGCCTGGCGTATTAGCAATCGTGATGCCGGCCAGGTGCTTGAGGAATTCATTGATGGTCAAAACCGAAGGATTAAGAAGGCCCTTCAGAGGCAGCCCCGGGCCGACCGCAGGGAAAATATCTCTTAACAGGAGGTCATTGATGCGGTTGACATGTTCGCGGCTCGGCAGGATGAAAAAAGCGCGTTTCTCAAAATTGGGGGCATGCTTTAAGATCGCTTGACGGAAAGTTTGAATGCACTGGTGAGTTTTCCCGCTTCCTGCCGGCTGGCAAAGAAGCTCCAAACGATGAGACATGAACCGCCAAATGCAGGATGGATCCTGCCGAAGAAACGCTCAGGCCTGGGCAAACACCTCGCGGGCCACAATGCCCACGACGCCCAGAGCCACCGAATTTTCGCCAAATGCGGAAGGGATAATCTTAACCTGGCTGGCCACTTCCTCAACCGCCCAGTCTTTTACGGCGCTTTTCACTGCATCAAGGAGCATCGCGCCACAATCCTCAATCCCGCCGCCGATGACCACAATTTCCGGGTTGAGAAGATTCACCAGAAAAGCAATCTTAAGCCCAAGATTTCTTCCACATTCCTCGATCACGCGGATCGCCACCGGATCTTTGTCTTTCGATGCCTTGATAATTTCCTTGACGCTGATTTTTTCCAGATTGCCGCCCACGGCGTCGCGTATGATAGATTTCTCGCCCTTTTGCAAAAGCTCTTTGGCCAGTTTGCTCATGCCAAGATCAATTTCCCAACGGCCAAGGTGAAGGGCATTCCCCTGAAGGGTCTTTTCGGCTTCTCGGGCATTGTGAATCCCGAGCTCGCCCGCAGCGCCGATTGCCCCGCGGTAAATCTCACCATCGACCAGAATGCCGCAGCCCACGCCTGAGAACATATAAAGCATGTGCCGAACATCGCGGTCCAGTCCCAGCCATTTTTCGCCCAGCACCGCGGCATTGGCATCGTTTTCCACAAACGTCGGGACATTGAATCTTTTTTCAAAGGCATCCTTGATCGACACGCAAATCGAGACATCCTTGCTCCCCAGGGCCCCGGGCCAGCGGATAGTGCGGCCGCGCTCGTCAATGATGCCAGGAATTCCGACCCCCAACCCCACAATTTTTTCTTTTTCCGCACCTGAATTGGCAATAATTTCGCTTACCAGATCAGCGAGCTGTGCAATCACTTCCTCGTTATTGATAGGTGGTCTTTCTTTTTTGGATTCATAAACCACATTGGTTTCAAGATCCACCAGCACGCCCACCATGCTCAGCATATTAAGTCCCACGCCAATGATATATCCCGCCTTGGGGTTGAGCTCCACCAGAACCGGTTTGCGGCCGCCCGTGGATTCATCCAGTTCGCCTTCAATGACCAGGCCTTTTTTAATGTAGTGATTGACGTAGTTGGAAACTGTGACAATATTGAATTCCGTAATTTTGGAGATATCCGTCCTCGAGATAGGGCCATTTTTACGGATCACTTCCAGAATCGCAAGGTTTTTGCGCTCTTTATCCGTTAAAACTCGATCCCGAAGCATTTGTCTGATTGTGATGGGCATAAGTCCCCTTTTAAAACTTTGGAAAGAGAGTGAAAAATTAATGACAAAACATAATAAAACCAAAACCACCTTCTGTAAAGGCTTTCTTTACATTAAAAAGCCCCCACCCCTTTTTTGGGGTGGGGGCTTTTTAAAAATGTTGCTTACTCGCGACTAAAAGAAATCTGATCGACCTGTATGGACCCGGCCTTAGGGTTAGAGTTAATATCATCAAACACAAAGACCAGCTCGCTCAGCGACTTCCAGTCCTCGATTCTGCGAAACTTGTTGAGAGGAATGGAAATTTTTTGCCATTTTTCTGTGATCCCGCTCACAATGTAAGCGGAAGGTTTATTGCTCTTGTCCTTAAGCTCGACTTTGACCCTTTTAGTAAAACCGGCTTCTGCGTCTCCCTTGATGTAAAAGGTTAACGCATTGTAAGGAGTGACATCCGCGCCATTCATCTTCATCCAAAAACCGTTATAAGCAGGATTAGGAGAATCCACATCATAATCCAGGCGAATAGAATATCCAGCCTTATCCCCCATCGCGTCATCTTCGGCAAAAGACATCTGACAACCCTGAGACTCATCGTTCGGGTCCTTGTCCCAGGCACCAAAATCACCGCCCAGATTGTTCGGCTTATCGCCGGTATCAAAATCCGCCACTACAAGCTCTTTTCCCGCATTCTCAGCATAAAGTGGGGTATAGATGCCAAATGCCAACATCAACACCATCAAACTTGCAAACCATTGATACGTCTTCATGTCTTCTTTCTCCTTTCTAACCTCAATCGCTTCAAAAGTTGTCCATCCAACGCCAAAAATTAGGCCTCAAAAAATTTTTCTTCACTGAGTAGCGTTTGTATCCTCTTTACTTCTTGCAGGTTGTGAAATTTTTCCCGCAAAAAGCCCTGCTTCAAATAATTCGTAATCGCCACTAAAATCATGGCCTGATCCAAAGCCAAATACTGCTTTGTCACCATCGGCTTTCGCAGCGAAACTGAATCATAAAATCCATATTCGCCGTAAATGGGATAGAAATTCAGCAACCGACGAATATTCATCATAACATCTTCAGGTAAAAGCTCCAATGCCAAAATCGAGGCATAGGGGGAAATCACAGCCCGTTCGCTGTAACCTCTTGTAGCCATTTCCTTTATGCCAAGCTCCTGATAGCTGCTTCGCGCGCCCCGGTCCACCATGCAAGGGGCAATGCCCCAGACCGGATAACGTTTTTTTGAAAGAGCATAATCACGGTGAATCTCAGCCGCAATCAAATCGTTCTTTCCCAGTGCGGAGCTACCTAATTCTTTTTCCTTCAAAAGCATGCTGGGCATTAAAAATTCAAACAGGGATCCGCCCCAGCTCGGGATAAACTTTTTATCTCCGCTGGTGTAATATCCCTCAAAAACGCGGATGTCTCTATAAATTTTATACTTGCCCTTTGGAATCTGATTCTGCCATCTCAAACTCCTCGGCAACACCCGATTGAGACGGTACCAATGTTCAATTTCAACATCCCCCTTGGCAATGGCGATAAAACTTGCCATGCGTGCCTCGGAAGCCAGGAGTCCGTAGTGGCTATTGGAAAATTTCTTGGCGTTATCGTCATATCCCAGGTTAAATTTCCCCTCTCCCGGATCATAGAGCTCGTAAAAATCCATTTGGCGGATGATCTTTTCCCCGCGCTCCGCAATCGCTCCGGGAAAAGACGCTTTGACCACAAACAGGGCCGCGCACAGCCATCCATTATCCACCGTAGAAACAAACGGCGTGGTCACGCTCAGATTGGTTGTGCTGTAATAGTTATAGAAAAGTCCCTTCCATTTTGGAAGCTTCTCCAGGGTTTTCAAAGAACGCCTAATCCGGGATTGCGCTTCCGGCTCGGAAATAAACCCCAGCTCGCGGGCGCAGATCACTGCAAGGTAATAAAGGCCGATATTCGTGGGAGACGTATAGTCTCCGATTTCTTTGCGCCAGCTTAACTTGATCCTGTCCAGCGGCAAATCATGTCGCCGGTCAAGGGTGTTTTCAAAATAGCGCCACGTGTCGCGGGCGATGCGCTTAAGAAGCTCCTTATCCCCCAGCCCTAGCAGTTCTTCCCGGTCCGCATCGAGCTTTCCGGGAAATCCCCGGAGATTGTCCTTCAGGGATTCAAAAAAAACATCTTCGGGACCAAAGAAACTGATGTGGTCAAGAAAAAATGAGCCATCTTCACCTTCGCGGCTTTCAATAATAATTTCGAGTTTTGCCAGCTGATTAAAATCCACCGGCCTGAAGCGACCAGCAGGAATCAAAATTTCCTGCCAGTTTTTTGAGGCCGGATCAAGTTTTTCGGTCACGTCAATTTCCCTGACGCGATTTTTTTGATCCGTTAACCGGACTTTTATCTTTGAACCGCGGTGTGCGCTGTATTCAAACCAAAGGGAAATCGCCGTGGCGCGGCTAATGTCAAGCCCGTTTAAATCCGTCAAAACCGCGGCCTGGGCTTTTGGAGCCAAATGGTATCTGACTTGCAGGGCGTAACCGTACCGGCTTACAGCCTCTTCCTCCGCGTAATCGATTTTGACCGAGGATTGGTCGGAAACCTCGGTGGACCAATACCCGCCAATGGCGTTTTTAAAATCATGGGAAGCAAAATTATCCACTAGCTTGAAACGGGTAAGCTTGCCGGAGGATTCTTTTTTCCCGTAACCTTTCGACAAATAGGGCGTTATGGATTTAATGGCGTGCTTCACAGCACATCCCGGAAGCACCCCTGCGACAATCGCAGCTATGAGAAAGAGCCTTACTGCTTTAGGAAAAGGAGCGGTCAATCCGCTTACCCTAAAACCACTTGAACGCGGTGAATCTTGTTGTCGCTGTGCGGCTTGATCAGATTGCCAGCGATTTTCTTGCCGTCCACCAAAACCATTTTCACGCCGCGCACGATTCCTTTAGGATTTTTGACTTCTATTTTATATGTGGCCCCGCGGAAAACACGCCGCACACCAAAAGAGCGCCAGTGTTTCGGAATCACAGGGTCAATGAGCAACCCATTGTAAGTGGCCTTGATTCCCAACATACCTTCCCAAGTCACGCGGAAAAACCATGCCGCAGAGCCCGTGTACCAGGTCCACGCGCCACGGCCAAAATTGGGAGAATCGGGACCATCCGCATTGCCAGGCGTCACATAAGGTTCCCCGTAATAACGCTCCGGATCCAGGCCGCGGAGAATGGGACAAAGCCTGCGGTAGGTTTCATGCGCCTTATCGCCATTGCCCATCAGACACTGGGCCAAAATTCCCCAGGTAGCCGCATGCGTGTAAACGCCTCCGTTTTCCCGGATCGACGGCGCATAGCGCGTGATATAGCCGATATGTGGATCCGTGACCGAATAAGCCGGCGTAAGAAGAAGCGGTCCATATTCGCGGTACAAATATTTTTCCGCAGATTTCATGGCAATTTTTGCGCGTTCCGGCGTTGCGGTTCCCGCAATCACTGCCCAGGTTTGCGCTATCAAATCAATTTTCCCTTCGCGGCACTGCTTGCTACCCATGAGTTGTCCATCATCCTTTGTCGCGCGGATATACCATTCGCCGTCCCACGCATGTTTATTAATAGCCTGCTTCAGGGCTACTGCTCGCTTCATATAATAGGAAGCTCTCCTCTTTTCGCCCTGCTTTGTGACAAACGGGCTGAAACGTCTCAGAATGTCATAAAGGAAGTGGCCCAGCCAAATAGACTCGCCCTTCCAATTCAAACCAACGTGGGAGAATCCGTCATTCCAGTCTCCCTCACCAATCAGCGGCAAGCCCCGCTTGGACCAGCGGGACAGCACTTTGTCAATGGCTCGAATGCAGTGATCATAAAGCGGCCCCTTTTCCTGCTTTTTACCTTTGGCCTGAACATAATTGGCCTCGGTGTCCAAAATGGATTCATCTGCTGTCTCATCCAAATAGCTCAGCGTCAGGTAAACAAGCCACAACAAGTCATCCGTCATTTCCGTATGCGCGCCAATGCCCGTGCCCGGATGCCACCAGTGGTACACAGTCCCGTCCGGAAATTGTTGCTCGGCGTGCAGAAGGATTTGCTTTTTAGTAAGCTCTGGATCAATAGGAAGGAAAATGTGGCTGTCCTGAAGCTGGTCGCGAAAGCCAATGCCGCCGCTTGACTGATAGTAGGCGCATTTGGCCCAAAGGCGGGCCGAAATGGTCTGGTGTTTCAGCCAGATGTTGGTCATGAAATTCAGAGCTTCATCCGGTGTATCCACCCAGCCTGTTTCCACAAAAGAATTCCACTGGGCTTTGATGCGCAGAAGCTCTTTGTCGACCGCGTCCTCGGTAGAATACTTGTGAATAATTTTTTCTGTTTCGGGCCGTCTTTTGGTCGCGCCCAGCGTAAAAATAATCACTTTCTCCTCGCCCGGCTCAAGCTCCACATGGACCTGAAGCGAGGCCACGGCATCGCCCCATTTCCCTTCCGAATTAAGGAGCTTCCCCTCCTTCAAGGCCCGGGGAGAAAGCGCGTCGCCGTAGCGACCGAAAAAAGCTTCTTTGTCCCCCTCGTAGGCCGAGGGAGAAATATTGCAGGCATGAAACGCTTGAAGCGGCGCTTCGGCTAATCCTGTGGAAATAAATTTCGGCACCAGGGCCGGCCGCTTCCATCCGTAAATAACGCCATGCTTACGATCAATCTCTGTCTCAATGAAGGTCTTATGAAACTCACGGTGTGTGTCGGCCGCATTGCCGAGACACCATTCAAAATAGGTAAACAAACTCAGGTTTCTTGGACTTGCCGTCGTGTTCTTGATTTTGACTTTCCAGATTTCAGCCGGGTCTTCTTTGGCCACGAAAATGGTTTTTTCCATTTCAATGCCGTTGTAGCTTGAGCGCAAAATGGAATAGCCCTGTCCGTAGCGCACTTCGTAAGCATCAAATTGCGTTCTGAGCGGCTTCCAGCTTAAAGACCAATACGCACCGCTCTGATTGTCGCGCACATAAATGTATTTTCCCCAGTCATCTTTAATCAGGTCCTGCTCCCAGCGCGTGATGCGGGAAAGATTGGAATTGCCTTTCCACGAAAATCCGGAGCCAGTCTGGGAAATGATGGCGCCGTAATCACCGTTCGACATCACATTGATCCAGGGCCGCGGCGTGTCCGGCCGCGTGATCACATACTCCCGGCCATCCTGCGTAAAATAACCGTAGGAATTTTTAAATTTCTGAATTTCCTGGCGGCCAGGATAGCGGTGATTCCCCTTCAATGCGGCCGATTTGGATTGTTTTCTGCTGGATGGAACATGGGTCTTCATGGGTTTCTCTGTCCTCCTGACTTCTCAAGTTTAATCTTTGGACGCTAAAAGTTCATTCACCTGCGGAACAATTTTGGCCACGGTTTCATCCACGCTCTGCTTTCCGTTAAAGAGACGCTCCAGTTCCGGTGAAACCACTTTGGCTTCAATCTCTCGCCATTTGGGGTGAAAAGGGTCATAAATAACATATTCCACAGCCTTGTTGAGCATTTTTTTATTGGCCGGTGGATCATTATTTCCCGCAAAGGCCGGCCCTTCGGCTACTGCACGCCGCGCCGGTTGGGCGAGTCCTTTTTTCGCCAGCTGTTCCTGGCCTGCCGCATCTGTCAATGCCTTGATGACTTCCCACGATTCCTTTTTGTTTCGGGAAGATTTAAGAATGGCGTACCCTGTCCCGCCGGTGCCGAAACGGCGGAGCCCCGTCGGCCCCACAGGAAACATGGTCACATCCCAGGGAAATGAGTGGTTCCGCAAGGAAGGCGTTTCCCAAATGCCGGACAAAAACATGGCCAGCCGGCCGCTTGAAAACATGATATCAATCCCCATGCCCAAATTGGCCAGCGCCACGGGTGCGGGCATGACTTTGTGTTTCATGATAAGGTCACAATAAAACTGCAGCCCTTTTTTGGCTTCCGGCGAATCCAGAAGACACCTGGTTGGATTTTCGACATCATCCACAATCGCGCCGCCTGCGCCATAAACAAAATCCTGCCATGCCCAACCATAAATTCCGTACTGCGTCACGCGTCCCATGTTATCCGCTTTCGTAAGCGCCTGCGCCTTTTCCAGCAAATCCGCCCATGTCCAGTCATCCGCGGGATAGGGGACGCCGGCTTCATCAAAAAGTTTCTTGTTGAAAAAAACACAGGCAAAAGGCGCCGTATCTCTTGGGATGGCGAAAAGTTTTCCCTTCACGGTAAAACGCCTGATCACGGTCGGGAAAAAATCATTTACGGAAAAACCGGCATCCTGCGCGGCATATGGGCTAAGATCCTCTAAAACATTTTTCGAGGCAAAACTGACGAACATATTCACTTCCGTGGCAATGATGTCGGGCGCTGCGCCGCCCGCGATGCGTGTCAGAATTTTGCTCGCATAACCTGAAAACGGCGTGTGCTCAAAACGGATTTCAATATCCGGATGCTGTTCTTGCCATGGCTTGATGGATGAGGTGATGATGTCGATTTCCTCAGGAGATCCCCAGAAGGACACTTTAATAATTTTGGGGCTGGTTTTTGCGGAATCGCCCGGCCCTGCGGGGCATCCGGGAAAAATAAGGGCGATAAGAGTAAAAAAGCAGAGGATTCTTTTCGGCATGTGCTAGGCCCAAACTCTTTTTTTTGTCACGGTCTCAGCGACCTTGGTGGGGTAAAGATCAAAAATGATCTCGTCGGGCTCAAACCAAAGTTTGATTTCACGCTCTCCCTCGGAAAGATTTTCAGACGCGTGGATCACATTTTCATACACACCGTAAGTCGTGATCCTGCCGTAAGCGCCCCGGATCGATACCGGATCCGCTTCCTCCGGATTCGTAGCGCCTGCTATGGTGCGCACCCATTTGATGGCGTTTTCGCCCACATAGACAAATGCCATTACTTTTTTGCGGTCGTGGTATTCGCCCATAAGATAACGGATTAGCTCATCAAAAAAAGGTTTCTCGCGAAGGCCTCGGTAATGCTCCTCCGCCAACTCGCGGCTTACGCGCGCGCATTTGGCAGCCGCAATTTCAAGCCGCGATTCTGAAAGCCGGGTCAGAATATTTCCTGTAAGACTTTTTGACAAACCGTCCGGTTTGATGAGAACTAATGTTTGCTCTCTCGCCATGAGCTTCCTTATTCGTTATTTTGTGACGGATAGGAAAACGCCAGAGGTATATTGAAACGCGAAAGTTTGGAAATTATATCACAAAAGAAGGCAAAGTCAACTTGCGGGGAAACTTATGGAGTCTTTTAAAGAATGTTTTAAGATCTTTCAATGCCCATGGTCTGCAACACGCAGTCCAGCTCGTCGAGTGAAAAGTAACGGATCTCGATACGCCCCTGATTTTTTTTGTTGTTAAAAATTTTGACTCTTGTCCCAAAATGCATTTCCAGTTTTCTTTCCAGATCCGCCACATGGGGATTTAACTGCCGTGCCCGCTTGGCCCGCTTTTTCCCGGAGTTCAGTCCCAAAACCATTTCCTCGGTTTGGCGCACGGAGAGACTTTCCTTCACAATTCTCTGGGCAAGCACTCTTTGATGCTCAGGTGTTAAAAGCGACACGAGGGCTCTGGCGTGGCCAGCGGAAAGAAGATTGTTGGCGATTAAATCCTGCACATCTTTAGGCAAGCGGAGCAGGCGGACAGTATTGGCTACGGTGGACCTATTTTTCCCAACCCTCTTCGCTACTTCGTCTTGAGTTAAACTTCTTTCTTCGATTAGTCGGGCATAAGCCAGCGCTTCTTCAAGCGGGCTCAAATCCTCCCGTTGAATATTTTCAACCAATGCCATCTCAAGCAGCTTTTCGCTCGAGGCTTCTTTCACCACAGCCTGAATTTTTTCCAATCCGGCAAGAGCCGCGGCCCGGAGCCTGCGCTCGCCGCAAATGAGTTCATATTCGGTTGCGCTCTTTTTCATTACAATCACAGGCTGGAGAACACCTTGCTCTTTGATAGACTCCACCAATTCGGCCAAACTCTCTTCCCGGATATTCAGTCGCGGTTGATCCCGGTTGGGCACAATGTCTTTGATTGGAATAAATTTTGCCCCGTCTCTAGAAGTTACCGACTCTTGAGGCGGTACGCTAACTTCCTGCTGGCTCAAATCTTTCTCCACTTGGTTGGCCTTAACATAGGCATCCGTTATCAAGGCCCCTAACCCTTTACCCAACACTCTTTTTTTATTATCTCCGTCCATTAGAATTCCTCCGGTTCAATGTTAGTTTTCTGTGGTGATTTGTGCGGCAGCTGGCTCCGTTTTTTCCAGAATCGGGCTTTCCTTGGGACTGGCTTCATTTTTTATAAATTCTTGTCCTAATTGCAGATAGCTTTGTGAACCACGATTGGCAATATCATACAAAATGCCTGGCTTACCAAAACTTGGCGCTTCGCTTAACTTGACCGAACGCGGGATCACAGTGGCGAATACTTTATCGCCAAAATGGCTCCTTACTTCCTGGATCACCTCTCCTGTAAGGTTGGTTCTAAAATCCGCCATAGTAAGAATCACTCCCCCGATCTCGAGCCCTGGATTCAAGCGATCCTTGACCAGCTTGAAAGTATTAAGGAGCTGCCCCAAGCCTTCCAGGGCATAGTATTCACATTGGAGCGGAATCAAAAGTCTATGCGCTGCCACCAAGGCATTCAGTGTAAGAATTCCCAAGGAAGGCGGACAATCAATAAATATGAAATCGTATTTCTTCTGAGTTTCTTCAATCAATACCTTTAAAGCTTCTTTTAATACAAACTCCCTGCCAACCATGTCAATTAACTCAATTTCTGCACCCGCAAGATCCACGTTAGCAGGCGCCAATGAAAGATTCTTAACTTCTGTTTCTATAAGCACTTCCTGAAACTTTGAATCGCCTATAACAACGTCGTAAATAGTTTTATTTAAAGAAGTTCTGTCGATTCCAAAGCCGCTGGTACTATTCCCTTGAGGATCTAGATCAATCAAAAGGACCTTGTATTCTTGAATAGCAACCACTGCGGCCAAATTAACAGCAGAGGTAGTTTTCCCTACGCCGCCTTTTTGATTACATAGGGCATATATTTTAGACATTTAGGCTCCTTTTTCTAGACAAGGCGTTGTTTCACGTGAAACAATAACGGTTTTTTTGCAGAATCTTTTTATCAAACGGCATTAAAAACGAAAACTTTAAGAATTAGGGGAAATTTGCGAAAAAATAAGTGATATGAATCATACGACATTTTTGGCTGGAAAGTCTACATCTATTTCATTGTTTCACGTGAAACATTCTTGCTCGGCTCGATTTTCTAGCAAGTAGGCTCCACATAGTCGCAGGAAAATTCTCCGCCTCGCTTTTTTCGTTCAATATGGATAGCCAGCAAGGAAAGGTCACAGCTCGTGACGCCCGGAATTCTTGAAGCCTGATCGAAAGAAGCGGGCTTGATTCGATTTAATTTTTCAATAGCTTCCTTGCTAATTCCTGTGATCGTTGAGTAATTAATAGAGACCGGAATCTTTCTTCCTTGCAAACGCTTGAATCTTTTAATCGAAGAGTCCTGCCTCTTAAGGTATCCCGCATATTTAATGTCAAATTCAACTCTTTGAACGATATCAAAAGGAAGTTTTTCTGCGGCCTTTTCATGTATAGGAAGATTCTCGTATCGCACGCCCTGTCTCTTTAATAACTGTTCCAGAGTCTCATTGCCCGAACGCACCCTTTTCAAACGGGCAATTTCTTCATTAATTATCGCCTTTCGTCCCAGCATGTTTTGGTAAATATCCTCTGAGATCAGGCCAAATTCATATCCATACTTCATAAGCCGCTCATCTGCATTGTCTTGTCGAAGGAGCAGGCGGAACTCAGCCAACGAGGTAAACATGCGGTAAGGCTCGTTAGTCCCTTTTGTCACAAGATCATCAATGAGTACAGCGGCGTAGGCCTCCGAGCGATCCAAAATAAATGGCGGTTGCCCTTGAAGCATCCGGATCACATTCAATCCGGCCATCAACCCTTGGGCTGCTGCTTCTTCATAACCGGTGGTGCCATTGATTTGGCCTGCAAAGTATAAATTTTTGACACGCTTGGTTTCCAAGTTGTGCTTTAGCTGGGTGGGTGGCGCATAATCATATTCAATAGCATACCCCAGGCGCATAATTTCCGCGTCTTCCAAACCCTTGATTGTTTTAACAATTTCATATTGAACATCTTGTGGAAGGCTGGTTGAAAGTCCGTTCAAATAAATTTCATCCGTATCGCGGCCTTCAGGCTCAAGATAGAGCTGGTGCAAAGGTTTCCCCGCAAATTTGACGACTTTGTCTTCAATCGAAGGGCAATAGCGCGGCCCAATGCCTTGAATCGTTCCGCCATACATGGCGGAACGATTCAAGTTCTTTTTGATGATTTCATGGGTGGTTTCATTGGTGTAAGTGATGTAGCAAGGAAGTTGCACCACTTTTAAACTTTTGGTTCGAAATGAAAAAGCCGGGGGCGGTTCGTCTCCGGGCTGGGCTGTCATCTTCGAAAAATCAATGCCTTTTCTGTGCAGCCGGGGAGGCGTTCCTGTTTTGAAGCGTTTGACTTCAAAACCCAGATCCCGCAAATTATCCGAAAGCTTCATGGCCGCAAATTCTCCGCCTCGGCCGGCTGAATAATTAAAGTCTCCGATATGGACCAGCCCTTTGAGAAAAGTTCCTGTAGTGATCACAACCGATTTTGCTGTAAAGACTTGTCCCATCATCGTCCTTACGCCGGCAGCCTCGCCCTGGGAATTGACGAGAATTTCTTCCACCGTGTCCTGCTTCACATCCAGATTGGCCTGACTCTCAACCGCCCGCTTCATAAACAATTGATATTTCTTTTTATCCGCTTGCGCCCTAGGCGACCAGACGGCAGGGCCTTTGGAACGGTTAAGCATTCTGAATTGGATGCCGGTGGCGTCAATGGAAAGCCCCATCTGGCCGCCCAGAGCATCAATTTCCCGAACTAGATGCCCCTTGGCCACGCCTCCGATGGCGGGATTGCAGGACATCTGACAGATGGAATCCAGATTCATAGTCAAAAGCAGGGTAGGGAAGCCCGCGCGTGAAATGGCAAGCGCAGCTTCTGCGCCGGCATGTCCGGCTCCGACAACAATGGCCCCGTAGGGAGATTTCATGATCGCGCTCTCATTGGAGAGCACGATACCTTGTTTTTAAAAAATTTTCAAGCGGCGGGGGAAATATGCATCTTGCGCATGAAAAGCTGATGCAGGACCGTGAGGACATTGTTCACGATCCAGTAAATCACAAGGCCGGAGGGAAGTCCGTAAAAAATAAATCCAAACATGATAGGCATGATATTCGTCATCATTTTTTGTTCGTCCGTTGCGGCGGGTTGAGGCGTGAGTTTTTGCTGCCACACCATGGTCCCGAGCATAATCAACGGGAGAAGGTTGATTTGATTGCCCAGGACCGGAATGGAAAAGGGCATCAAAAATAATTGATCCGGCTCTGAGAGATCCTTGACCCAAGCGAAAAAAGGCGCGCCCCGCAATTCGATGGCGGAAGAAAACGTCTGATAAAGCGCTACAAAAATCGGCATCTGCAAAACCATCGGCAGACATCCGCCAAAAGGATTGACTTTATTTTTCTTGTAAAGCTCCATCACTTCCTTGTTCAAGTGCTGCGGGTCATTTTTATATTGTTCCTGCAAATGTTTAAGTTTGGGCTGCAGGGCCTGCATTTTTCGCATAGAGTCAAAGCTCATGTGTGTGAGCGGCGCAAAGAGGAGTTTGATAAGCGAAGAAAGTACGATAATGGCAATCCCGTAATTGTGAAAAATTTTGTAAAAAAACTTGAGAAGAATAAGAAAATAAATCCACAGTCCGCCTAAAAATTTGGTGTGCAGAATTTTCTCAAACCCAAAGCGGGGGCCTTTAAGGGCTTCATAACTTTTAGGCCCTGCGTACACGAAAAATTTCTGCGATACGCTGCCGCCCGCCGGAATTTCAAGCGGTTGCGGCTTGATATAATGAACCAGCGCCTGCTCACTCCCCGAACTGCGCACATGCTCCACGGCGCTTTCTGGCTTTACAATCATGGCGAAATATTTTTTCTCAAGCGCAATCCAGTCCAGCGGGCCTTCTTTCAGAAATCCATTTTTGATAATTTTCTGCGCCGGGCGAACTTCCATCTCGCCGTCTTTTACATAATCCGCTTCAAGATAAACTCGCCCCCGAGCTGGCTCATCGCCCACAAACAAGGGTGCCACCAATTCATATTCGAAGCGGCGGGCTTCCTGAGACAGGTTCTCAACGTTCACCTCCACCACAAAAACATACGGCTGTTCCGGCAGGAACCAGTAACTTTTCCTGACGCGCAGGGCATTGGGTTCTTCTTTCGAAAAAATCACCGTGTATTGATCTTTTTTCTCCAAGGCATAGGCGTCTTCCTTCCAGGACCCGTTTTCCAGGATCCGCACCGCAAACCCTCTCACCGCTTCCTTTTGATCGTCCAGTAAATAATTCCCATGCGCCCGCCCGTTGACAAAAGCCTTAAGGCTCAGCGTAGAAATAGCGCCGCCCATATTGGTGAAGGTTGCGGTATAGATGGAATCTTCATAATCGAACTTTTTTTCTTCACCGGCCGGCGCTGAAGGAATGTCGGCTACCGCCGGTTTGTTTGGTTTTGCCTGCGCCTGCATCGGCGCGGCAGCCGATTCAGTCAACGGGTGCTGGGTTTTTGGCGGATAAATTTTCTGAAGAAAGTAAGGATAGGCGAATAATATAAGAAGGGAAATAGTGAAAGCGAGAATGAAGCGTTTTTCGTTCACCGCATTTTTCCTTCTTGCTTCGCGGCTGCCGGGGCAGGCGCCGGATCATAGCCGCCCGCCGCAAAGGGATGGCAGCGCAGCAGTCTTTGCATTCCCAGTCTTACTCCTTGTAAAAATCCTTGGGAGTTAACGGCCTGTTTTAAATATTCACTGCAAGAGGGATAAAAACGGCACCGCACGCCCAAAACAGGCGAAATAAAAATCTGATATCCGTGAATCAACGCCGAAAAAAATTTCATTTTCTTAAAAGCCCTGCGCCTTGCAGTATTTTTTCAAGAAAGCTATCCGTGTTCCATTCCTGTTTTAAATCCATGCCCAAACCCTTCCCCTTAAAAATCCTTCCGCCAATTTGAATAATCAGATCGCACGGGAAAAGAAACGTTTGCTTTTTTTTTCTGAAAAATTCCCGGAGGCCGCGTTTGAGACGGTTGCGGTCAGTCGCACGCTTAAAATCCCTTTTGCTGATCCAAAGGCCTAAGCGGGAAGGCGCCTGCTCTTTTTTCAGATAAAAAATCTGAATCGGCGGCCTGCGGGATGCCGCGCCCTGTTTCAGAACGGCCGTGAATTCCGCTTCCTTTAAAAGCCGGTCGCTTTTTCGAAACGCGAATGCCGCCGGCATGGGGCTTTAGAGAGCAAGCCGTTTTCTTCCCTTTTTTCTACGCCGCCAGAGGACAAGCCTGCCTCCCCGCGTCGCTCGCCGGGAAAGAAACCCGTGCTTGCGCTTTCTCTTAATTTTTGATGGGTGATAGGTTCTTTTCATAGCTGGTTAACAGAGGGAAGAATTTTATCAGATGTGCCCCGTAAGTCAACGTGAAATAAAAAAGCTAAAATTTTTCAAAAAAGAAAATTGACAAAACCAATTTTTGGCTTAATATTCATTCTAGCATTATGTGAAGCTTAAAGCCGTGCTTCCTTTTTTCGTTCTTTGTCGTGCGTCACAGGTCGGCTGTTGATAAACTGTTGATAAGCCTGAGGGATTTTTTCTAAGCAGCTTAGCGTAAGTTATTTGGAAGCAAGTCTTAATACCACATCCTTCCCTCCGGAGTCAATCTGTTCGTAGTTTGTTGATAACCTTCCTTTCTTTGTTAATTCCCTAGGGACAACCCCAAGAATAATTTCATGAGCAAAACTCTTCTCTCCGGACCGGAAACGGAAAAAATTTGGCAAAGCGTGCTTGATCGAATCCGGCGGGAACTCAGCGAACAAAGCTTCAAGGCCTGGCTGGAGCCGACCCGCCTTCTTTCCTTTGACGGCCAGTCCGCCACCATCAGTGTGCCCGATAAATTCTACGGCGAGTGGATTCAAACGCATTTTCAGGAAATTATCCGGGACGGCTTCGTGGCCTCAGCTGGAGAGAGGCCTGAAATTATTTTTTCTGTGCCTGCCTCTGTAAAATCCCCCGCGGAAAAGCCGGGGGTTGGCGAATCTCCGCCGGCGATTCGCGCGCCTACAGCTTCTTCCGGCTATCCGGAACTCAATTCAAAAAATACGTTCGAAAATTTCGTTTCCGGTTCTGGAAACCGCCTGGCTCATGCCGCCTCGCTGGCCATCAGCGATGCTCCGGCCCGTGTTTACAATCCATTTTTTATTTACGGTTCTGTGGGTCTGGGCAAAACACATCTCATGCAGGCTATTGCTCACCGTATTCTTGCCAAAAATCCCCAGAAAAAAATTTGCTACACCACCAGCGAACACTTCACAAATCAGTTGATTCACGCGATCCAAACCCGTACCACGCTCCAGTTCCGGGGCCGCTATCGCTCTGTGGATGTTTTATTAATCGACGATATTCATTTCATTGCCGGAAAAGAAGCCACCCAGGAAGAATTTTTCCATACCTTCAATGCGCTCTATGACGCACACAAACAAATCGTGGTCACAAGCGACCGCCCGCCTCGCGACATTGCGGACCTGGAAGAGCGTCTTGTTTCCCGTTTTGGCTGGGGCCTTGTGAGCGATATGCAGCTTCCTGATTTTGAGACCCGCGTGGCTATTCTTAAAAAGAAGATAGAAAAAGAAACGGTCGCCGTGGCCGACGATGTCGTTTATTTTATCGCGCGAAAGATTAAATCCAATATTCGTGAACTTGAAGGGGCCTTGATTCGCGTGGCGGCATACTCTTCTTTAACCGGAACCGCGGTGGACATCCGCCTGGCTCAGGAAATTCTCAAGGATGCTTTTTCCGAAGAGGCGGGGAAAATAACCATCAATCTTATTCAAAAAAAGGTGGCCGATTACTTTAATATGAAGGCCTCGGATCTATCCATAAAAAGCCGGATCAAATCTGTTTCGTTTCCACGTCAGATTGCCATGTTTCTTGTCCGGGAGCTTACTGCGCACTCACTTCCGGAGATCGGTGAATATTTTGGCGGCAGGACTCATGCCACCGTGATTCATGCTTGCCAAAAAATTAAAGAGGGAATGAAACAAAATGAGCTTATCCAGAACACCGTATCTGCTCTTCTTAAACAAATCAAATCGGATTCTTATTGAAGTCCTTGCTCATTCTACCTATAATAAGGCTGTTTTTAAGGGTAAAGATATTAACAAAGTGTAATCAATCTAACCTATTTATATTAAATAGGTTAGATAATTTATCAACAAATTAACAGTCTCTATTTCTTTTACGACTGTTTTATTAAACTAAATTAATAGAAGAAAATAGAAAAGGAACCTTGTTATGAAACTCAAAGCCAACAAAGAGGCTCTTTTGAAAGCCATTAGTGTGGTGGATGGGGCTGTAAGCGCCCGCGCGACGCTGCCGATTTTATCCAATCTCCTGATTGAAACCATTGGGAAGAGCCAAATAAAAATCACCGGAACAGATCTTGAGATAGGGATTGTATATCAACTTCCCATTGAGGTGCTGGAAGAGGGCAGCGTTACAGTTCCTGCCAAAAAACTTTATGATATTGTAAGGGAGTTGTCGCAAGGGGATTTTGAGTTTTTAGTGGCAAAAAATAACACCATCACCATAAAAAACGAGAAATCCCATTTTAAAATCATGGGTTTGCCAAAAGACGATTTCCCCAAACTCCCGGAGCCGGATTTTGAGAATAGTCTTGAAATCGAACAAAAAATTCTAAAGGAATGTTTTAATTTAACCACCTTTGCCGTTTCTCACGATGAAACAAGGTTTGTTTTGAACGGGGTTTTGTGCCATATTAAATCTGGGAAAATAAAAATCGTGGCCACGGACGGTCGGCGGCTGGCATTTGTCCAAAAAGAAATCAAGACACCCAATCAATTTGCATTTGAGGGAATTGTCCCCAGCAAGACCGTACAGGAGCTGAATAAGCTTTTATCCGGGCAGGGCGACATGAAAATTATCCCCTTGAAAAATCAGGTCATGTTTCATTTTGGCAATATCTGGGTTATTTCGCGGCTAATCGAGGGACATTTTCCGAATTACGAGCAGGTTATTCCCAAGGAGGAAAAAACAATTTCCACCGTGGACCGGGAAACTTTTCTTTCCGCGGTCCGAAGGGCCTCGCTGCTGACTTCCCCCGAGTCCCAATCTGTGAAGCTGGATGTCTTAAAAAACAAGCTATTGATCAGCTCCCGGTGCCCCAATCTGGGCGAAGCCAGGGAAGAGGTGGAGGCCAGCACCGAGGGGGAAGATCTCGTGATCGGGTTCAATCCCGGCTATCTGATCGATGTTCTTAAAAATCTTGATGTGGAAAAAATTTCGCTGGGTTTGACGCATCCCGACAAACCCGGGTTGGTAAAAGGTAAGGATAATTACCTCTGCGTGATCATGCCCATGCAGCTCAATTAACCCCCGCATGGAAAACGAAAAAAGCGGCCCTCTCCCGATTGGAAGTCTTTTGAAAAAAGCGCTTTTTGACTTGAAGAAATCCCAGGAAAGTCCGACAAATAGGATAGCGGAATTGTGGCCCCGCTTGGCCGGCCCGAAAATTAGCAACCACACCAAACCGTTCAGCCTAAAGAATAAAAAGCTTTTTGTCCGCGTGGATGATTCGAGCTGGGCTTTTGAGCTCACCACGCGATACAAGGCAGGGCTTCTTAAGCGCTTGCAAAATGCGCTAGGAGAGGACGCTGTGGCTGACATCTATTTTAAAGTAGGCGAAATATGATCCCGAAAAGCCAGGAGGGCGGCGGAGAATGGCAGTGATAGAAAAGGCGAAAAAGTATGACGCTACCACCATTCAGGTGCTTGAGGGTATTGAGGCGGTACGCAAGCGGCCTGCCATGTACATTGGCGACACCACGCCGCGGGGTTTGCATCACCTAGTTTATGAAGTGGTGGACAACTCGGTGGACGAAGCGCTTGCGGGGTACGCCAACAAAATCGATGTGATGATTCACACCGACGGAAGCGTTTCTGTGGCGGATAACGGTCGCGGCATTCCAGTGGATTTTCATAAAAAAGAGAAGAAGTCCGCTCTTGAAGTGGTGATGACGACCCTGCATGCGGGCGGAAAATTTGACCACAAGGCCTACCAGGTGAGCGGTGGATTACACGGGGTCGGCGTCTCGGTCACAAATGCGCTTTCGGAATGGTGTGAAGCGGAAGTCAGGCGCGACGCAAAAATCCATCATCAGCGCTACGAATGCGGTAAACCCGCCACCAAAGTCACTGTGATAGGCAAAACCAAAAGCACAGGCACGACGGTCCGCTTCAAGCCCGACAAACAAATTTTTAAAGTGATTGAAATCAGTTACGAAACGCTTACCACCCGGTTGAGAGAGCTCGCGTTTTTAAATAAAGGGCTTGAGATCACACTCGCGGATGAGCGGAACGACAAGGCGACCACGTTCAAATACAAAGGCGGCATCGGGGAGTTCATCGAATACCTCAATAAGAATAAAAACCCGCTGCACCGGGAAATTGTTTATTTTGAAAAAGAAAAAGACGGCATCCAATGCGAAGTCGCGCTTCAGTATAATGACGGCTACGCAGAGAGTGTTTTTTCATTTGCCAACAACATCAACACGGTTGAAGGCGGCACGCATCTCAGCGGCTTTCGCTCTGCATTGACCCGCGCAGCCAACCAGTATGGAAAAACTAAAAATTTTTTCAAGGGCATGGAGCAGACTCTTTCCGGAGAAGACTTGCGCGAGGGCTTAACGGCCGTGATCAGTGTCAAAGTTCCTAATCCGCAGTTTGAGGGGCAGACCAAAACCAAACTGGGCAATGGCGAGGTGGAAGGCATCATTTACTCCCTCGTGAATGAAAATCTGAGCCGGTATTTTGAGGAAAAGCCATCGGTTGCGAATAAGATTGTGGAAAAAGCCCTTCTGGCGCTTCAGGCGCGCGAGGCGGCAAGAAAAGCACGGGAACTCGCCCGGAGAAAGGGGGCGCTGGATTCGGCATCGCTCCCGGGGAAACTGGCGGATTGTTCGGACCGCGACCCGGAGAATTGCGAACTTTATCTGGTCGAAGGAGATTCCGCAGGCGGCTCGGCCAAGCAGGGAAGAGACCGGCGTTTTCAGGCCATTCTTCCATTGCGCGGCAAAATCATCAATGTGGAAAAAGCCCGGCTGGATAAGGTTCTAAGCAATGAGGAAATTCGAACCATTATCACGGCCATTGGCGCGGGCGTGGGCGCGGATGAATTTGATATTGCCAAGCTCCGCTATAAAAAAGTCATTATCATGACCGATGCGGACGTAGATGGATCCCATATCCGCACCTTGCTTCTCACCTTTTTCTACCGGCAGATGAAAAAACTCATTGAAAGCGGGTGCGTGTACATTGCCCAGCCGCCCTTGTTCAAAATCAAAAGAGGAAAACGGGAAGAATACATTGACTCGGAAGCAAAGCTGAACGCGCTTTTGATCGATCTCGGATCCGAGGGCCTCGAGATTTCTTCGCTTAAGGGGAAAGAGAAAACGGTTTTCACGGACAAAGAGGTGAAGGAAGTTCTGGGAATCGCGTCAGAGCTTGACCGCATCAAATTCCAGATCGAGAAAAAAGGCATTAGTTTTGAGCACTACCTCAAGCAGTATAAGAAAAAGGAAGGGTTTCCGTTTTATTTCGCAAAGGTGGGGTTGGGCGAATTTCTTTATTCCGACGATGAGCTTGCCGATCTCGTAAAAAAGAAAGAGAAAGAAAAAGGAAAGGCGCTGGACCTTGCCAAGGATGAGAAAAAGGACGAGGGAAGGAAAGATTCCCTAGAGGTAGTGGAAATTTACGAGGCCCATGATTTGGCAAAAATCGCCAAGCGGTTGGAAAAGCTGGACGCACTTTCCATCGAAGATTACAGCCGGCAGGAAAAACCCATTTTTGAGATGAAAGAAGAAAAAAAGACCACGGAGCTTTTTTCTTTAGGCGAATTGGTGGAGTATGTCAAAATTTCGGGCCGCGAAGGATTGGCCATTCAACGGTACAAAGGATTGGGAGAAATGAACCCCGGGCAATTGTGGGAAACCACCATGGACCCTGACCGGCGCACAGTTCTGCGCGTGGCTCTGGAAGATGCGGTGGCGGCGGATGAGATGTTCACGGTTTTAATGGGCGATCAGGTGGAGCCGCGACGCGAATTCATCGAACGCCACGCTAAAGCTGTCCGAAACCTTGATATCTAGCACACAGAGAAAGTCATGAAAGAAGACGAAAAAGACGAGAAAAACCCAGAGCAACCCCAGGACCAGCCGGCCCAACCCAAATCTATCTATGCCATGAACGAAAAAATCGTTCCCGTGGCCATTGAAGATGAGATGAAGCATTCCTACATCGACTACGCCATGAGCGTGATCGTGGGACGCGCGCTTCCGGATGTGCGGGACGGCTTGAAGCCCGTACACCGCAGGATTTTATACGCCATGTCGGAGCTAGGGCTGGTTCATAGCAAAGCCCACAAAAAGTCGGCAAGAATCGTGGGAGAAGTTTTGGGAAAATTCCATCCGCACGGCGACACGGCAGTTTATGAAACCCTGGTCCGTATGGTGCAAGATTTTTCCATGCGTTATCCGCTGGTGGACGGGCAGGGGAATTTCGGTTCCGTGGACGGGGACAATGCGGCAGCCATGCGTTATACGGAAGCGCGGCTTGCTGCGATTGCGGACGAGCTGCTGGGGGACATTGAAAAGGAAACCGTGGATTTTGTGCCGAACTTTGACGAATCCCTTCAGGAACCCACGGTGCTTCCGGCCAAGCTTCCGAATCTTCTTCTTAACGGCTCAAGCGGCATTGCCGTGGGCATGGCCACCAATATTCCTCCGCACAATCTTTCCGAAGTGATAGATGGTGTTGTCGCGCTCATTGAAAATCCGGAAATCACCATCAAGGACCTTCGCAAACATATCAAGGCTCCGGACTTTCCCACCGGCGGAGCTATTTGCGGATGGAACGGCATCAAAGACGCTTACGAAACAGGCCGGGGCCGGTTAATTGTCCGCGCCAAAGCTGCGCTGGAATCGGGCGGGAAGAAGGAAGCGATTGTCATCACCGAAATTCCCTACATGGTGAACAAGTCCAACCTGATTGAATCCATTGCCCGCCTGGTGGAGGATAAAAAGGTGGAAGGAATTTACGATATCCGCGACGAATCCGACCGTGATGGCATGCGGGTTGTGATCGAACTCAAAAAAGACCAGAACCATCAGATTATTCTGAACCAGCTTTATAAGCATACCCAGCTTCAGGAAACTTTCGGCGTGATCCTGCTGGCCCTGGTGGATGGCCAGCCCAAGGTGCTCAATCTGAAGGAAATGCTCCAGGCCTATATCAATCACCGCGTGGAAGTGGTGACGCGCAGAACCAAATTTGAATTGGATAAGGCGGAGAAGCGGGCGCATATTCTCGAGGGGCTTAAGATCGCCATTGCCAATCTCGACAAGGTGATCAAAATCATCCGGGCGTCTAAAAGCCCCGAAGAGGCAAGCGCGGCTCTGATTAAAAATTTCAAGCTGACTTTGGTGCAGGCCAAAGCCATCCTTGAAATGCAGTTGCAGCGCCTCACCGCGCTTGAGCGGGAGAAAATAGACGAAGAGTACCTGGAGCTCATCAAAAAAATTGAGTTTTACAAATCCGTCCTCAAAAGCAAGAAAAAAGTGCTTGATATCATCGGGGATGAAATCAAGGGGCTTAGGAAAAAATCAGGGGACGAGCGCCGGACTCAGGTGGTGGCGGATGAAACCGATATTGAAATCGAAGACCTGATTGCGGAAGAGGATGTTTTGATCTCGATCAGCCATTCAGGCTATATCAAACGCATTCCGGTCGATCAATACCGCCGTCAGAAACGCGGAGGACAGGGCGTGACCGGAGCGGGCATGCAGGAAGAGGACTTTATCAAGCAGCTCTTTCTGGCCTCGACCCACGACAATATTCTTTTCTTTACCAACACGGGCCGGGTCTACAGCCGCAAGGCCTATGAAATTCCACAGGCCTCAAGGATCGCAAAAGGCAAGGCCATCGTCAATCTTCTTGCCTTGGGGCAGGAGGAAAAAGTCACAAGCTGTCTGCAAGTGAAAGAATTTGACGAGAAATTGTTCCTGTTCATGGTCACGAAAAACGGTAATATCAAAAAGACCAATTTGGCGGCCTATGCCAAACCGAGGCAGACGGGCATTGTGGCCATGGGCCTCAAGAGCGGCGACCATCTGGTCGACTGCAAAATCACCAACGGTAAGAATGAAATCTTCCTTGCCACGCGTAGCGGAAAGTCCATACGCTTTAAAGAGTCCGAAGCCCGTGAAATGGGAAGGACTGCCGCAGGGGTGCGGGGAATCCGGCTGGATAAAAAGGATGAGGTGATTTCGGTGGAGCTTGTGGATAACGAAGGATCTATTCTTACTGTGACAACCAAAGGGTTCGGAAAAAGGACCAAGTTTAAAGATTATCGCATTCAGTCGCGCGGCGGCAAGGGAATCATTAATCTCAAGGCAACGGCCAAAAACGGCCATGTCGTGGACATTTTGAATGTGCGGGATGACGACGAGATCATCCTCATGACCACCGGAGGCATGGTGGTGCGCACGTCCGTGGAGAGTGTTCGCATGTGCGGAAGAAACACCCAGGGCGTTCACGTGATACGGCTCAAAGACAAAGACCAGGTGGCTTCGGCCATCCGGGTTGTGGCCAAGGACGAGGAGGACGAAGACGCCAAGGCCTGATTTCCCTCCTTATGCTGGATCTTAAATTCATCAAGGATCATCCGGACCAAGTTCTCAAAGGGGTCAAAAGCAAAGGGGTTGACCTTCGCCTGGAGGACCTTCTGGCCCACGATGAAACCCGCCGGCAATATCTTCAGGAATCCGAAACCCTCAAGCATGAGCGCAATAAAGCCAATGATGAAATCAGCGCCTTAAAACGGGCGGGCAAAGATGCCGCGCCCCGAATTGAGGCCATGAAATCAATATCCCAAAAAATATCTTGTTTAGATATAAAAGTGGGGGAAATAGAACAAAAAATACATAATTTTTTACTTGGAATCCCAAATATTCCCCATGAAAGCGTTCCCCTCGGAAGCCCCCAAAACAACCGAATCGTGAAGGAATGGGGGGTGAAGCCTGCGTTTAGTTTTACACCCAAGATGCATATTGAACTGGGAGAGCGATTGGGCTACTTTTCCTTTGTGCGCTCCAGCAAGATTTCTGGAAGCGGGTTCACCTTATTCACCGGTCCGGGCGCACGCCTGGAAAGAGCGCTGATCAATTTCATGCTGGACCTACATACTTCCAAACACGGGTACACCGAAGTCTTGCCGCCTTATCTTGTGACGCCGCAGAGCATGACCGGAACCGGACAGCTTCCCAAGCTTGAAGAGGATATGTACAAATTAAAGGACGAAGAGTTATTTTTAATCCCCACGGCGGAAGTGCCGGTGACCAATATCCACCGAGATGAAGTTCTGGAGGAGGAGGCCCTTCCTGTTAAATACGCGGCTTACAGCGCCTGTTTCCGGAGAGAAGCTGGCTCTTACGGCAAAGACACCAAAGGCCTCACGCGCGTTCACCAATTTGACAAAGTGGAGCTGGTCAAACTGGCCCATCCCGAAAAATCCTTTGAGGAATTGGAATTGCTTCGCCGCGACGCCGAGGAAGTGCTCGAGCTTTTGGGGCTACCTTACCGGGTGGTGCTGCTCGCTTCCGAGGATCTCAGTTTTTCCGGCGCGAAATGCTACGACCTTGAAGTCTGGGCTCCGGGCGCGGGCAAATGGCTTGAGGTTTCCAGCTGCTCCAACTTTACAGACTTTCAAGCCCGTCGCATCAATATCCGCTACCGGCCCAAGGGAGGCGGCAAGCCGGCGCTGGTGCACACGCTGAACGCTTCGGGCGTGGCCCTGCCAAGAACGGTCATTGCGATCCTGGAAAATTTCCAAAATGCGGATGGAAGCGTGGAAATCCCCAAGATTTTGAAGCCGTATATGAACATTCCGGTTTAAATCCTGCCAATCATGAAAAAACTAATTAGCAAAGCCAATAGGCCTAAAGTAACCGTCATGATGCCCGTTTACAACGTTGCGCGATTTGTTAAGGCCTCTATCGAAAGTGTTCTTAGGCAGAATTTTGCATCTTTTGAACTGGTGATTTTTGACGATGGTTCTGATGACGAAAGCGGCGATATCGCAAGGCAGTATCAAGCGAGGGATGCGAGGGTCAGAGTTTATGGGAGCGATAAAAATCGCGGCGTTGCCTATGCAAGAAATCAGATTTTAAAGAGAGCCCGAGGGGAGCTCCTCGCGCCCCACGATGGGGATGACATCATGCTTCAAGGCCGGCTTGGCGCGCAAGTTAAAATACTTGAAAGATATCCGGATGTGGGCGTTGTTTTTGGCGGTGCGATTGTGCTGAACGGAACATTACCAAATGACAAGATTTTCTACAGACCCTATGTGAGACACAAAGAGAAAGTCGCTGGACTTTTGCGGTCTCAAAAAATGAAGCTGTATCCAGAAAATATACCGCACTGCAGTGTTATGTTAAGGAAGGCTGTGGTTTTGGATGCCGGAGGATACAATGAAAAACTTCAAGTCGGCGAAGATACGGATCTTTTTCAAAGACTATGGGGGCGGGCGCAATTTTATTTTCTAAGCAGATTTTTTTATCTTTTAAGACTGCGCTCAACAAGTTTAAGGTCAAAGGCAAAAGCGGAAGAACTGTCAGCCTGCAAAAATAGAGCCACCCTCTTTCATCGGAAGGCCAGGCGGGTGACTTTTTGCCTGCATGATTGGCGTGTCAAATTCCATTCCACCTGTCCGCGATATCTGAAAATTATCAAAAAAAATCTATCGTATTATTTTAAAAATTCTGGAATCAGGAGAACCAATAAAGGAAGTTGTCAGAAAATGGTTACTTTCAGAATCGATAGCCGGTCAGGAAAAGAAGCGGGGATTGAACATGAGATTGATGGTCATGGGCAATATGTTTTGAAAGAGGACGGATGCTGGAGATCCATTGATTTGCAGACAAGGGCAGTTGCTGTTTATCTGAGCAAGGAGAGGCCGGTGTCGGAAAGTCTTATATATCACGGGGGATTTCTTTATCCTCTTTCACGGATAATGTCGCAGAGCGGCGCATTTCTCACTCATGCCGCACTGTTGTCAATGAAAAATCAAGGCGTTCTAATCATGGGGCAGGATGGCGCAGGCAAAAGCACGCTGACCCTCGCTTTTTTGGCGCATGGGTACGATTATTTTTCGGACGAGCACGCCATTTTAACTTGCAGAAATAAACAAATTATAGGTAAAAGTTTTATCAATCGAATTGGGATTCCAAGAATTTCGGCAAAAAATTTCCCTCGGCTGAAACATCTCTTTTCCTGGGACGGGGCGGTTAAAAAATATTATTTATACCCAAAGAGAGTCCGGCGTTGGGCCATGGGAAAGGACTGCGTGGTCACAAAAGTTTTGTTTCCAGCGTTTAAAAAATACGGCCGGCTTGCAGTGCGAAGGTTAGACAAACGAGAATTTTTTGAAAAATTGTTGGAAGACGCTTATCTCGCATTAAACTCTCGTGAGGGCTATGAAAAAAGATCGGCAAAACGATATCTCAAGCTTTTTTTCAAATTGAAAGAATCGGCTGCGGGGTATGAGGTTAAATACACCCGCGGGGATATTTGCTCGCTGCCGGAATACATTTCAAATTTGGAGGGAGTGGCTTATGGGAAAAAATAAACTTAAAATAACTAACACGTTAATGCACGAAAAACTGACAAGAGAAAAAAAATTCATATTTAAAGACGCCGGGGGCAATGCGGGGGGCGTTGTTATTGATTTGGAAACGGGGCTTTATTACAGCTTCAATAATACCGGAAAAGAAATTTGGGCTTCCATTGATGGGAGGAAAAACGGTTTTGAAATCGCTAAAAATATCGCAGGACAGCACAAGATCAGCAAATTGACCGCAGAAAGAGATGTCGAGAAATTTATTGCCGGACTAAAGCGGGCAGGACTGGTTCGCTTATAACGCCTTTTCTCCGCGCCATTTGACGTAGAATGGTTTCATAACTATCGACCTGACGTTTTAGCAGGAACATTTTTTTTACTTTTAACCGCCCATTTTTTCCCATCGCAAGCCGCTGCCGTTCATTCCTGAGTAAAAAGTTGAGCCCTGCCGCAAAGGCCGCGGCATTGCCCGGCTCGACCACAAGTCCCTCCTTTTTATGGGTTATGATTTCAGGAAAAGCCCCGGAGCGAGTAACGATAACGGGTTTTTCGCAGCTCATGGCTTCAATCAACGACATGCCAAATCCCTCATCCAAAAAAGGAAAGGCGGCAATGTCAAGAGAGGCGATGAATCGCTTTTTGTTGTGGTAAAACCCCAGGAAGCGGGCATGATTTTTGAGACCCAGCTTTTTGGCGAGAGATTTTAATGCTGTTTCGTAGTCCCACATGGATTTGTTGAAGGCTCCCCCCGCGAGGAGAAGCTTAAAATCGTGGCCGTTCTTTTTTAACATCGCGGCCGCATGGAGGGCTATGGCGTGTCTTTTTTGCCAAGTTAGATTTGCCGGGATTCCTATCAGCAAGTCTTTTTCGCTTAGCCCCAATTCTTTGCAGAATATTTTTTTTTCTAAAGAATCGGGTCGAAGCGCGTTGGCGTCGATTCCCTCGTGAACAGTGTTTGCTTTGTGCGCAAAGCCCTGGTCGCAAAGCGGTTTTCTAACAAAATCGGACACCGTGATGATGCGGTCGGAAAGAAAGCCGATTTTTCGGATTTGCCGCGCAGCTTTTAGACGATTTCGTCCCAAGGGAGTCACCCAGCGGGGATGGCTTATGACTCTCCAGAGCAGCGGTTTGCCTAAAGGCAGGGCGGTTGCTGGCGGATCGGGCAGATAGCCGGAGTTGAGAATAACATCAGGGTTCGCTTTCTTGATCTCACGAATTTGGGCGTTGATGGTTTTTCTTTTTTTTAAAACAATCAAACGCCTTAACCAGGAAAACGAATTGAGAAATTTCGAGTTTTTTTCGGCGTAGATTGCAACCAAGGTGATGCGAAAATTTCTTTGGGCCAGTTCCCGGGTCAAGCTTTCCATAACGTAGGGCTCTCCGCCCAAGAAAGAAAAGTTCGCGCAAACCAGCAGATTTATCCATTTTTTTTGATGAGACATCATTGTTTTTGAATGATTGGTATGGGAATGATCATTGAAACCGCAGTGATTGGGTATAGAAAAACTTTATACTTGAGGTATTATAACATATGCAAATGAATAAGAACTCACTCCCAGTGACTGTCATGATGCCTGCCTGCGGGGATGATCTCATGCTGCAAGGGCGGCTTAGCAAGCAGTCCGAGTTTCTTGAGCGATGGTTTCGCGATTAAATTTGGATTGCATGACGGCCAAATCGTTTCGTTTGCGGCGCTTCGACAATCGGTGCGTCAGGTTTTGGTTATGCATGCGATACCGGAGAACCGGGACGTCTAGATAATGCAAAGGAGTTATTCTTGAGAGACGCATCGCGAATTCAAGATCTTCCCCCCAATCGTAAGATTGGTTCAGCAGGCCTGTTTTTTTAATCAAGGCATGTTTTAACAGGATACTGGTAAGATAATTGCTGAAGCAAAAAAATTGCGTCATAATTTCAGCTGGAAGAATTTTAATCAGCCGGCAGAAGCGCGTACATTTTTTAATCAAGTCGAACTCTTTTGATTTTTTTATGATCCGGCCATTGCCGTCTATGACGGCTTTCACATACCCAAAGACGGCTTGTGCAGACGGTATTTCTTGAAGATAGCGAACCCTGGCGCTGATGGCTTTCGGGACCATCAAATCATCTCCATCAAAGAAGGTAACGAATTCTCCCCGGGATTGCTTCAATCCTGTGTTTCTCGCGTAAGAAGGGCCGTGGTTTTTTGATAATTTTTTTCGAATAATTCGAGGATCCCGAAACAAACAGATTTTTCCCCACGTTCCGTCGGTGCTTCCGTCATCCATAACGATGAGCTCGAATTTTTTGTAATCTTGCTTTAGAATGCTATCGATAGCCCCTGCGATATAGGGAGCGCAATTGTAAGCACCCATAACAATGCTGACAAGCCCCCTGATCTTCGGGGAGTCTCGTCCCATGACCGAAAGCGGTGAAGCGTGAGCCATATATTTTTTCTATGTCCGGAAATTCCGCATCCCTGCGGAGGGGTGAAGGTGTTGTACCGGCATGTGGATATTCTAAATCATCACGGCTATAAGGCAACCATTCTTCACCGTGTCAATAAATTCCGCTGCGATTGGTTCCAGCATAATACAAAGATCACTTATTGTAAAACGCTTGCGGCGCTTAAGATGGAACCGTCCGACTATCTCGTGATTCCGGAAATTTACGGGCCCAAAATTTCCATGATCCGGCCGGGGATTAAAAAAATTATTTTCAATCAAAATGCCTATTATACTTTCACCGGGTATTCGCTTGATACCCTGATAACGCCTTATAAGCACCCCGATATCGCTGGGACTCTGGTAGTCTCAGAAGACAGCAGGCGCTATCTTCGGCAGGTGTATCCAGGCCTGCCCGTGCATCGCGTGTGGTATTCGGTGGATCCGTCCGTGTTTTATTATGACTGGACCAAGAAAAAACGTCAGATTTGCTTTATGCCGAGAAAATTACCAACGGATGCAATGCAAGTTGTAAACATCCTAAAATTCCGCGGGGTGTTGAAAAACTATAAAGTCATACCGATTGAAGGGCGGCACGAGAACGATGTCGCGAAAATTCTAAGAGAATCGATTTTGCTTTTTCATTTTGGCTACCAGGAGGGGCTTCCGCTGCCTTGTCTGGAGGCAATGGCCAGCGGATGCCTGGTGATTGGTTACCATGGGCAAGGCGGCAAGGAACTGCTCAGAACCGATTTTTCATTTCCTATCGAGGCAGGGAATGTGATCCGCTTCGCAAGAACGGCGGAAAGGGTCCTCGCCATGCATCAAGAAACGCCCGGGATTTTTCGGCAGAAAGTGAAAAGATCGATGGCTTATGTGCAAACCCATTACTCGCGCGAAAAGGAAATAAACAGTGTTTTAAGTTTTTGGCGGCAAATCATTCGATGAAGATTCTGAAAAATCAACCGTTGGTAAGCACGGTGATAGGCACTTATAACGCCGAATTATACGTGGAGCAGACTCTCAAGAGTATTTTGAGCCAGAATTATCCGCACCAAGAAGTCGTGGTGGTGGACGATGCCAGCCGGGATACGACTTGGGAAATTTTAAATTCAATCAGGGATTCCCGGCTGCGTTGTTTCCGCAACCCGCATAATCGGGGAATTCCGGCCACGAGAAACCGCGGCTTTCAAATGGCCCGGGGAGAATTTATCTCTTTTTTTGATCACGACGATATCATGCTGCCCGGCGCCATGGAACCCAGAGCCGATTTTTTGACCCGGCATAAAAATGTAAACGCCGTTTTCGGATATGTTAAAGCCGTTGTCGGGAAAAAAAGCCGGGCGCTTCAAAGGCACCCCCATTCAGAGGCCTTGAAAACCGTACGCTTTTGCCGCTTGATCAAGGTTATTCATCACCCTTTATTAGTCAGGTTCTCTTGCGCGGTTAATCTCTTGACGACTTTAATGGTAAAAAGAGTGGTTGCCGAAAGGGTGGGACGCTTTGACCAGGGATTTAAGATGCTCGAATGCCGGGATTATGTTTTCCGCATTAACCGTCTGACCCCATTATATTTTCTGGATATTCCCGTTATGCTTTACCGATGGCATGATAAAAATACCAGCAAGACCGTTTCTCCGAAGTTGTTCGAAAAAGATTGCATGCGGCTTTACCGAAAACACTGGAAATTTTTAAATAAAGATGAAAGATTGCTTTTTAACGGGACGGGAAGTACAATTAAGCAGTTTTTGAAAGGTTAGAACTTTTTGGGCAGAAAGGAGAGTCGATTATGAAGAAAAAAAGCAAAAATACCGCTAGGACCAGCGGAGGCAAAAGGGGCAAAAAATCGTACGAACCTCCCCGCCTTACCCGCGAGGGAAATTTGAGACTTATCAGTTCCATGAGTTAGTTTTTTAATGAGAGCGTTAGCACCAGATGGTGATTGATTTTGGTATATCCAAAACGGCGGTGAAATTTAGTGAGTGTTGTGTCCGAAATGAGTACATCGGGAGAAAAATTCAATAATATATAGGATAGACAACCGCCCAACAGTTTCCCACCTAGCCCCCTGCCCCGTAAATTTTTTTTAAGCAATAAATGGCTGCAAACATAGCTTTTTCCGAGATCAGCTTTTAGTTTCTGAACTTCCATCCGCCGATAAATAAAAGCAGGACCCTTTGTGGTTTTGAGCAGGTTATATCTGCCGCAACCCACGACGGCATTATGGCACGTGGCCGCAAGGATTCCTCCCAGCCGCGCGTCAGTCCCATCCCAAGGATACTTGGGTTGTATGTGGCGGTGATAGGACTCAACGTCCTCCTCTTTTAAGAAGGAAAGAAACGATTCTCTATTCTCCGGCCCGACAAGAACAACGGAAAATCCGGTTGCCGCGCAATAGGCCTCTACTTTTTTTACAGGCGGCAAATGCTTATAGGAATCGGGAAAAAGGGCCATTTCTTCGAGAAAAACCGGCGAGCCAAAGCCGTTTTTAATGAGAAATTGTACGCACAACTCATGCTGTGTGGGCTGTAAGCCTGGGAAAAAAAGCCGATTTCTGCAAGTTTGAAGCTGGCGGATTTTCTGAATACGGCATTTATCTTTTAAGATTTCCAACAGAAGGGTCGCCACGCCTCTTCGTCTAGAATCGGGATCCACGGCAATGGCCTCTAAAGAACCGATCGTTTCTCCCCAGGCATTAGGAAATTTTTGAACCGCGCTCAAAAAACCGAGGCAGCGCCCCTTTCTTTCAGCCACGAGGCACAAAGGGTTGTCCGCGAGAGGATGAGAAAATAAATTATATTTCAAGGCGTCCTGCGACTCGAAATATAAATCCTGAAAAGATTTGTTCCAAAGGGCAAAAATTTTATCCAATGGGCCATCCGGCCCGATTTCCAAAAAATACGTTTTCGGAAAAAGAAGCATTAATTTAAAAAAGTTTGATTTTGCCTTGATGCGCTGTTGGAAGGCTGCAAGCCGGGAAGGAAGCGAAGAGATTCTTCGTATCCAGGGCGAAATCAACGCCTTTTTCCCTAGGATTTTGTTTTTGAAACGATTTAACGCCTTATACCAGCCCCTTTCAGCCAGGCGTTTATGCCATTGCGGGATTTGGATCAAAAAAAGAACCGCCATCCTGTTGCCAATGCGCCAGAGTATTTTTGCGCAGGCGTTTTCTCCGACAGAAACAATTTTCCCAGCGATCGATTCGTATTTTAATGGAGCGTCATAATGGGTCTTGTTATCTCCTTTAGTGAGAAAATCCCCATTTTGGGAAATAGAATGAAGGCGATGCAATATGAAAAAATCTCTTTTTTTGGCCAGAACGATATCCCCTGGCCTCAGTTCAGAAAGACGGCATTTCACCGCCTCGATCATTTGGCCGGGGGGAATCAGCGGCAGCATGCTGAAACCAACGGCGGAAAACCGGGCACGCCCCTCTTTTTTTATGGTTTCTTCGACGTGCTGAATTGCAAAAACATGCGCGGACATTAATGAAAGACTTTTTTTTCTAGGAGATTTTCCTGACAAAGAAAATCAAGGTAGGAAACAATATCATTTTTAATTTGTTCCGCGAGGACGCCGCATTCTGAGGCGACAAAAGCAATGATTTCATCCCGTTCCCGAGAGACGGAACAATGCTCCCAAATAAACCGCCCGGTTTCATTCAAGGTGTAATAATTGCCTGTCTCAAGATGGAGAACGATCAGCTCATCTTCCGTCGCTTGGGTGGCAACTTTGGAGGATCTTTTAAAACTTTCCATTTTTTCTGCACCAGGCAAGGCTCCAGTTAAGACAAAAAAATCCAACGGGTAGAAATATAAAGGCCATTGCTGCCAAGATACCGATGGCGGCCGATTCCTCCGAAAAGGATGCCCCGCTTAGGGAAAGCCGCATAATTTGCAGGGCATTGGTCATGGGAAGACACTGAGAAAGTAAGAACAGGGGTTTTGGGAAAAGGAAAACCGGGAAAAAAGCCCCGCCCAGGGCTATCGAGCATTGATTGATCACGAGAAATAGAAAAGAACCTTTTTTAAACGCTAGGGTTGAAGCGGAAATCATCATTCCAAGGCCGGCATAAGCGCAGATCATCAAAGTCAAGGCAACGAGAACATAAAAGTTTAAAAAAGGAAGAACCGGTGTGCCGATAAAAATTTTTGCGAATAAAAGGATACAGCCCGCCTCCGTCAAGGCAAGCCAAAATCTCCAGAGCCCCCCGGCAAGAAAAAATTCCCACAAGTTTGTCGGACTAACAAGAATCCATTGCAGGAGGTCATGATTCTTTAAGGTTTCAAAAGGATCCTCGAAGATTTTCATGGAAGGAATCACCAGGCGTATCAAGAAAAGGCCGGTTACTAAAAAAAAAGGAAAAGCGAGATGATGGTTGCCCAAGGAAACGCTTTTCCCGAGCAGGGCGGCCTTGAAAATAAAGCCGTAAATCATGCAGACAAATAGACTCCACAAATAAGGACTCAAAATTTGGGTTTTTTGTTCGGTATCGATGCGAACAAAAAGAACCACGAGATTTTTCAGCTTCTCTAAACCGGCATGGTTCATAACAAATGATTAAGACCCACGGTTTTTATATAGTCGTTTAAGAGGTTGGCCTCGCCGCGCCTGAAAAGATCCGCCGGCTTTTCCCATACCATCCGGCCCTGGGATAAAAAGCCGAGAACATCGGAGATTGTTTGCGCTTCCTCCAATTGATGCGTGGTGAGAATAATTGTTTTTCTCAAATCGTTGGCCAAAACCCCTTTAAGAATTCGATGAAATTCGCGCACCGCAATGGGATCCAGATAAACTGTCGGCTCGTCCAGCAGCAGCACATCAGGATCGTGAAGCATGGCCCGCGCCAGGCAGAGACGCTGACGCATCCCGTCCGAATAGGAATCGACCTTCCGCTCCATCAAGGAGCCGAGCCCGAAGAGTTCGCCAAGCTCGGAAATTCTTTTTTGAGCGGGTATTCCCAGAATATTTTGCATGGCCGCAAAATAACGAAGATTCTCCCGTCCGGTCATAAAGCCGAACAATCCTTTGATGCCTGGGAAAAAAAGCCCGATCTTTTTTGTGAGTTCGCCTTGATTTTGGACGGAAACGCCGCAGACGCTGACACCCCCTTCTGTGGGGGGCGTTAAGCCGGCAAGAATTTTAACCAACGTTGTTTTGCCGGAGCCGTTTGGGCCGAGGAGGGCGTAGATCTGTCCCCGTTGAATTTGGAGATTAATGCCCTGCAGGGCACATACGGGCTTCTGCTTGGAAAATAAAGGGGCAGCGAAGATTTTTTTTAGATTTTTCGTTTCAATGGCGAACATGAGTCTCTATGGTATTATACACTTACTTCATCTTATTGCGCATATGAAAACTCCGGTCCCCCACATGAATCAATCCAGAAATCCTAACGCCTCGCGATTTTTATTTTTTCTTTTTATTGTCCAGGCGTCATTGGCAGCGCCCCTTTTCTTTCCTAGCTTAAGCGAGGTAGGCCCGTATGATGAGGCATTGTATATCCACAACGGAAGGATGCTGGCCGAGGGACAGCCGCCGCTGTATGCCTACAATCCCTTGGGGGCTTTTTTATATGCCGGATTGTCTCACCTTTTCCAAGACTCTCCTTTTTGGCTTGTTCTTGCCGCGGGCCTTGGGCGTTTTATCCTTTTTTGTTTGCTGTGGGTGAGCTGCTGGCTAGTGGCCCGTTCAATGCTGCAGCTTGAAAATCCATGGTTCATGATGGGCTTGCTTTTTATCTCGCCGGCCCCGCTGATTCTTATAAGAAATTCCAGCTACGCGCTTTTTTCCGGATTTTCCGCCCTCGCTTTCTGGCAGGCAGTGATGTTTTTTCGTCAGAAAAAGCTTTTCCATTTAGTCGGCGCATCTTTTTTGGTAGGCATGGCAGCCCTATCTAGAAATGACGGTCTTTTTTTAATCATCATCTTGATATTGGCGGGGCTTATGATCCATGGCAGCCGCCATTTTCCAAAAAGCAACTTCAAAAGGGTAATATTTATTCTTATGGCAAGTTTACTTCCTTTCGTCATGGTTGTAGGCGGCTACTTGAGTTTTTATGCCCGGGCAACTGGCAACTACGCGCTGGGCACTAAGGTGAGGGCTTATAGCGCGTTTCGCGCAGCCCAAGGGAAGGTTTACGATTTACCCCCTGGTTATGCGGGGGAAAAGGCTGCCGAGGAAGGTTTGATAGCGGGGGATAAAGGATTTGGCACTGGGGGAGAAAACAAAAATTCCATTTTCAAGGCAATTCGGCGCAATCCTCGGCTCTTTCTAAAAAGAGTCGGAGCTCTGGCAGTGAGAGCGCCCCTGACAATGATAAGCGCCTATGGAAAAGGGCTGGGCATTCTGCTTTTTTTATTAATTTTCCTGGGAATCCTTGAACTTATAAAACGGAAGGAGTTTTTACCGTTGGCATTGTGCCTGATCTGGCCGCTACATTTGCTGGTTTATTTCGCATTTTATTTCAGAAGAGAAACTCTCCTGCTGCATTGCTATATCGCCTTTTTTCTAGGGGCTATGGGAATAAGGCCTTTTGTCGCCTGTCTGGAAGAAAAAAGAGCCCATTTGGGGCTTCAAATCTTTTTAGCCAGTTTAGCTTTTTTGGGGGTTGTGTTTTGGAAAATGCTCGGGAGGTACGAATTATTATTTGGTGCTAGTGCATTAATGAGCGGCTTGTTTTTAATAAGGGAAGCTTTGCGGCGTTTTCACCTTGCCGGACAATCAAGAGACGTTGCCTTTGCTTTGATTTTATTTCTTGGTTTACTGATGAGCGCCCCCTATCCCATTCCAAAGCGAAGAGATCTCGGAGCAGAAGCAGGCGAGCAAGCAGTTTTGTTTTTGGAGAAGCATTTTCAAAAAGAGACATCGGTTGCAGGTTATTTCCCAGCCCCCCTATGGGAGGCAGGAATGGGGTACGTTTCTGCGATCCGAACCATGCGGGAACTGGAAACACCGGACGAGTTGTTGCGATGGCTTGCGACTAGGAAATGCGGGACGATCTATGTGGACAAATATCTTAAACAATATGAACCGAATGGCTATGCTCTCATCCGGGTCCAGATTGGCAAAAGCTTCAAAGTCGTATTTTCAAGCGACGATGGAAGTGTTCAGATTTTAACCAAGGCAATAACTTCCCCGTGACAATACCGGGCCACAATCCTTTATCATCCGAACAAATTTTTATTCTAGCCGCTTTAAGATTTCTTTGCGGTTCGGCCTCTCAGGACGGGCAGGAAATCAGTAGCCTGCTGCAAAAGGGCCCGCTTGATTGGGGCGGAATCCTTTTCGCTGCCGACAGGCACCGGGTCAGCGCGTTCCTGGCCTACGCGCTCAATCAAGCGCAATTATTTCACTCGCTGCCTGTGCCTGTTCAGGGTGTGCTAAAGTCCGCAGCTGAGAGGGCAGCGATGGAGAACCTGGCAAAAATGATGGAGTTTAAGAAATATAGCACACTTTTTGCGGAGCAAAATATCTCCGTGATCCCATTAAAAGGAATTGCCCTGACGCACACGGTCTATGGGGAAATGCTGGTCCGGCGCATGGGGGATATTGATATTTTGGTCAGAGAAGGCGATTTGGGAAAAATCAAAGAATTGCTTGAAGCGCACGGTTTTTACGAAAAAGCGTTTGCCAACCTAGGGCATACGGAAATTGTTAGCCGCCTTATCGGCCGGGGAAGTTATGTCAAAGAGAGTTTGGATATCGACCTGCAGTGGCGGCCTGTGTTTTATATCGGCGGAGATTACGTGGAATGGGATTCCAAGGAAGGATGGGAACAAGCGCTGCCGCGTCCGGAGTTGGGCGGCACCGCGCGCCTATTATCTCCCCGGCAGCAAGCACAATACCTCTTGTTTCAGATTGCCAATGATTTTGACCAGGATTATCTTTTTCTTGTCCAGCTTTTTGATTTGGCCATGGTGGTGAAGAAATTCAATCTTGAACCGGCCGGGATTTTGAAAGGGTTTTCTGCGAAAATAAAATCGGCGCACAAGCTGAGGATTGAAAAATTATTGCAGGCTGTTCACGAAATATTTTTTGAGAAAGGTGATTTCGGAGCGCTTACTTCGGATACGGCGGAGATTATCCAGGCAATGTTTGAGAGCAAGCTGGATGCGAGAGCTGCCTGGAGCGGGAAGGGCATGCTTCCGGCACCTGTATCGTGGCGCGATAAAATTGCTTTTTTTGCCGGATACTTTTTCCCAGACCCCGAATACATCCGGCAGCAATACGGTTCCGGAGCCGGGGCTTGGATGAGGGGGTATGGCGGGCATTGGGCACGGTTGATGCTGAAGGCATTGAAATTTCTTTCCAGTGGCCATGGCCAGAGACATTAACTTGCAGAGCTTTATTCTTTACTTGTCATTGATTTTTTGGATAATGAGAGGGCTTGGAAAGAAATTATTATTAATCGATAAGTTATGGAGGGGTGGCAGAGTGGCCGAATGCGGCGGTCTTGAAAACCGTTAGGGTCGTAAGGCCCTCGTGGGTTCAAATCCTACCCCCTCCGCCATCACTTGCCGCACTTTTGAGGAGAGGTCGCCTAGAGGCCGAGGGCGGCGGTTTGCTAAACCGCTAACGCGCGAAAGCGTGTTCGGGAGTTCGAATCTCCCCCTCTCCGCCATTTTGAAGCAATTCATAAGAAAGTTGAAAAAAAGCAGTGCTTTCCGCAAAAGATTTTCTCGAACGGGATATTTTAGTCATTCCCAAAACTTTCACCATCGATGAAGCAGTCACCCTTCTTAAACAAAAAGCAGGTCAGCACGGCCATGCCGCCGCTTATCTTTATGTGACCGATGAGAGCCGCCATCTTACGGGCGTGATTCAGATGCGGGATCTGGTGTTAAATCCGGGCCATGTGCGGCTTGAGACGATTATGAAAACAGATGTGGTTGCGCTCAAGGATACCTTGCCGGAGGCGGAGATGCTCAATTTTTTCAGAAAGCACCGGTTTCTCGCTCTTCCCGTGACTGACGCAGCGGGCAAACTTTTGGGCGTTGTGCGGTTGAGCCGCGTGGCCGAGTTGCTTGAAAAAGAGGCCGGCGCCACGCTATATCAGGCTACGGGCATGAACCTTGATTCCGAACGGGAATTCATCAGCCGGGAAGAGCTTTCCCACCGCTCGATTTTGAAAATGGTGGTGTTGCGTTCTCCCTGGCTTCTCTTGAGCATTTTAAGCGGGCTTGCGGCCGCGTTCATCCTCGGCAATTATTTTTTGGGAATAGAAACCATTATTTCTCTGATCCTTTTTATCCCCATCGTACTCGGCCTTTCCGGTAGCATGGCGCGTCAGTGCGCGGTGCTGGTGACGCAGGAGTTTTCAAGAGGCAGCATTTCGGTGAGGAAAATTTTTGAAATCATGACCAAAGAATCGCTCATCGCTGTTTTTTCGGGCCTCCTGACTTTGGTTGCTGTGGGGATTGTGGCGATAGCATTGAAGAAAAGCCTTTTGATAGCGCTAGCCATCGGCATGGCCATTGCTGTGGCCATTCTTTTTTCAGGGGTCCTGGGCGTTCTTTTCCCGTTTTTATTTGTGGGCCTCAAGCTGGATCCGAAAATCGCAAGCGGGCCTTTCACCGTGGCAGTGTGCGACCTTTTCGCGCTTTGGACTTACCTCCACGTGGCTTATTTTTTTCTTTCGCATTATTTTAAAGTTGTGTAAGTTGTGTAATATGAGCCTTAAACTTTTTCGACACGAACGCGCTTGAGGACTCCCTGGCGGGGTTCTGCAATTTTTTGAAAGGCACCTTTTGATAAATCAATCACGCGGTGCGAAAGGTCATGCGTAACGTCGGTCTTGGGATCCCGCCAGCGCAGGGAGGGGCCAAAATCATTGTGTTTGACCACGACGGATTTTCCATTGGTGAGATTGGTGACGCGGTAGTATTGGCCGAAATCCCTGCGGCGCATGGCGCAGGTAAAGGCCATGTCCCGGAAGGGTTCTCCCGACGCGGTCCAGACTCCGGTCGTCCCTTCGTGTTTGCAGGACTGGGAGGAATACCACGCCGCCTCCCCGTAAATCACAAAGGGAGCGGGCCCGCTTTCGAGGAATGAATCGTCGGCCAAAGCCAGTATGAATAAACAAATCAGGAAGAGGAAAATTTTGCGCATCAAAACCTCCTCCTCCCTGCCTAAAAAAAAGACTACCCGCCTTTTGGCGGAAATGCAAATGAGGCAGCTCTTAAAAGGACTTTCGAAAAATAAACCATGACCGCAAATCCAAAAGACAGCATTCTGGCATCGGCGGTAGCGCTTGAGCGTGAGGCGCAGTTCCTGCGCGCGGAGCAGAAAATTGATGAGGCCTTTAATGCCTATGATGAGGCGGGGTCTCTTTACCGGGAGGCCGGAGACCATTTAAAGGCCGCGTTCTGTTACGCCTCGGCCGCCACTTGTTGGAATATCCGAACAGGCTGGCAACCCCTGAGAAATGCCGCCAGCCGCAATCACATGGCTGCGCGAGAAGCCATGAGGGCGGAGCATTACGAGTATGCGCGCTCCCTTTTTCTTGACGCTGCGCTTCTTTACGAAAAAGAGGGCGACTTTGCGCATTATTCCGACTGTTATTATAATTCCAAGCGCGCGGATGCCAGGCACACCTGGAAATTATTGGTGCACGGGAACCGGAGCGACGATCGCCTGTACGGGCCGGTGGGTCCCAAGGAGAGGGTGTTTGCATTTTTCCGGTGGCTGTTGAACAGTATCAACCGCGTGATTTGGGGATATGGGGAGAAGCCGTTCCGGGCCTTTGCCTGGGGGTTTGGAGTTATTGTGGTCAGCGCGGTGTTTTATTCAGTGTCCGGAAAAATTTCCGTAAGCGGCACGACCCGCGATATCTCGTTTTTTGAGGCGCTTTATCTGAGCATCATCACCTACACCACGGTCGGGTTCGGGGATTATCTTCCGCTTGGCTGAACCAGGATTTTTGCCGTGACCGAGGCGCTGTCCGGTATTTTTTTCGCGCCGCTCTTTTTGGTGGGGCTGACCCGGCGCTATATTCGCGTTTACCGCTGATTTCAGGTCTTGTGCGGCCGGTGAATAATCCCTATAATACGCCTTCCTTAGTAGGAGTTTTGGCATGACAGAAAAAAATCATTACAAGGTCATTATCATCGGTTCTGGCTGCGCCGGATATACGGCTGCGATTTACGCGGCGCGTGCGAATCTTTCACCGCTTGTATTTGAAGGCGTTCAGCCCGGCGGCCAGCTCACGATTACCACCGACGTTGAAAATTATCCCGGTTTTTCGGAGGGCATTCTCGGCCCTGAGCTTATGGAGCAGGTGAAAAAGCAGGCGGAACGGTTTAATACAAAGATCATTTCAGAAAATGTTACGCAGGCGGATCTTTCGAAACGGCCGTTTCGCGTGAAGGCGGCGGATAAGGATTATTGGGCCGAGGCTTTGATTGTGGCCACAGGAGCAAGCGCCAAGCTTCTCGGAATCGAATCGGAAAAGCGTTTAATGGGACACGGCGTTTCGGCTTGCGCCACCTGCGATGGATTTTTTTTCCGCGGCAAGGAGATTGCGGTGGTGGGCGGCGGAGACACCGCCATGGAAGAGGCCACATTTCTTACCAAATTCGCCACCAAGGTAACGGTGATTCACCGTCGCAATGAGTTGCGCGCTTCGAAAATCATGCAGGAGAAGGCGTTTAAAAATCCCAAGATTTCATTTATCTGGGATTCCGGAATCGAAGAGATTCTGGGAGATGAAAAAAACCAAAGCGTGCGTGCCGTGCGGCTGAAAAACTTAAAAACCAAAAAAATCACCGACTTTCCCTGCCAAGGGATTTTTATTGCTATTGGGCACAAGCCGAATACGGAACTTTTTGAAGGCCAGTTGGAATTGAATCCCGCGGGATATATTGTGACCCACGATGGCACCAAAACCAGCGTGCCCGGAGTTTTTGCCGCAGGGGATGTCCAGGATCACGTCTACCGCCAGGCGGTCACGGCTGCAGGAACGGGGTGCATGGCCGCCATTGACGCGGAGAAATTTCTAACGCACCACGGGTGAGCGGGTTTTATTTTTTGCGCACGAGAATGGCGGAGATCCCACCCTGTTGCGCCACGTTTACAACTTTCTTTTTGGAAACCCGTCCCAGAATACCCAAGCCGTCCGGCGTGGAAATAAATCCGCTCACCACATAATATTCATCCTCGCTGGGCCGCGGTGCTTTTTTGAGGACTGGAAAGCGTTTAACCTGCACAATTCCGAGCGATTGAATCACCTTTTCGCCCGGCGTGGCCAGACCTTCCTCGATACCTCTCTCCCATTCAGCCATGGGCGTGTCTTTTCCGATCAGCACACCTTCGCCCCCGAACAGCCGGTTTGGTTTTAACACCAGAGAGTCTTTGTGGTTGCGCATATAGGGAATCAAATCAACTGTTTTTCCATTCGGCCCTTCGGTTTTGATTTCCCGGATAACTCGCGTCCATAACACATGTTTGGCAAAAAGTTTTTTTTCCGCGCCGGTAAAATATTTGGCAAAAACCGGACTGGTGAAAAACTCAAAAAGACTTTTGTGGTCAAATTCTCCACCCATAGAGGAAATCACCTGGTTTTTGCGAAAGGCCTGTCGCAGGGCGCTGAGATCTGCTCCCTTTTTCTCATACTCGAAAAATTCCTGAATCGTGGTATCGCGGTAGATAATATCGATTTTTTTTCCTTTGTAGACCACGTCCTCTCCGCGAAGCTCAAATTCACGCGGATCCGCCACAACTGTTTTTAAGCCGCGTGTTTCAAAAAATTTCTTGAGCATGGGGAATTCCATGAAATTTTCATAGCAAAAACGGTCAATGGTGAGCGCAACCAGGGGATTTTGCCGGCCCATGGCCCGGGCATGGTGCTCAAGAAATTTCATGAGCAGGAAGCGCGCGTCATGATTTTTTTCAAGGGCCAGGGAGGGGTCCAGTTTCCGGAGTTCGGGGATAAAAGTTTCCAGCATGATTTCCTCGCTGGTGGGGCAGTACCAAACGCCGCCTATTCCCACGCCGTTGTTCTCAAAGAAAAGAAAATTATCTACGCCGTTTCCGCCGGAAGAGTTTTGTTCAAAACTTGTGTTTGCGTCCCAGCGTGAAAAGATGGGATTAGGCTGTCCTCTTACCGAACGCAACGTGTCTACAACCCATCGCTTCTCTTCCTCCTCAAACGGAAAAATCTCCTGAACCCTGGGATCGTCGAGATATGCCTTCGCCGCTTTTTCATAGGCCCTGTTCATAGTTTGGCAGATGGACCACAATTTGTCGCGCTGAACCCGCGTGAGAATCCGGGGCCGCAGCATGAGCGGAATCAGGCAAGGATTGCCTTTTTTATCTTCATACACAAAAGCTTTTTTTTTGCATAGCGAAAGCATTTTCCGCTGAAGCGCGGCGGCTTTTCTGTCAGGGAGACTCAAAAAAAGGTCATAAATCGAGTTGGCTTGGCGGTAATCGAGTTTTGACTTGGACCCGATCTGACCAGGCCGCAGGTGGCTAATCATGATCGCGACATTTTAACGGAAATTAAATCAACTGTCCTCAATTTCTTTGGCAGACAGGAAATCTCAAAGATGCGCAAACGTGAAAATTAATATCTCAAAATGATTCATTTTGATTAAAATTGATAGCGCCTATTTTTTAGCTTTACTCATTGAATTTATTGATCTTATAAGATATATTTAAACATATTTAACATAGTAAAATAAGTTGACAAAATACTTAGACCAACATGACCCATTTTAAAAAATCCATCGCACTCCTAACCCTGCTCACTTTTTCAGCCCAAACCCTGATTTGGGCCAGCCCGGACGGGCCACGGGTGGCAGCCTGGTCAAGCAGGCCCTGGCGATCGGCCGGGGCCGCGACTGATTTGTCATTCGCTTTAAACCGGCCCTCTGAGTACCGGCTTTCTCCCCTTGAAATTCAAATTCCTGCCGAGCTGGGGGATATCAAGGAATCCTTTGATAACCCTTCAAGAACCGGGCTTGTCATTCACATTCAAAACGCGCATGGCAACTATCAGGCGCAGAGGCATATTCAAAAACTCATCCGCTATCTCAACAAAAAATACGGCATTCGCTGTCTTTTTCTCGAGGGCGCCAATGATAAACTGGACCCCGGCGTTTTTCGTTTTTTTAACGACAACCGGCTGAACTTCAAAACGGCGGACATTTTGATGCGGCACGGCGAATTCACAGGCGCGGAAAAATTTTTGCTTGAGGAGCCCGGAAAGGCCGCGGGATATGGCATTGAGGATACGGCGCTTTACCGGCAGGATTTTGAATTGTTCCGTAAAGTGATGGGCGGACGGGAAAAAGCGCAGAGTTTTTTGACGGGGCTCCAACAAACCATGGATGCCTATGAAAGCCATATCTTTTCCAAGGAATTAAGATATTTTGCCAAAGAGTGGCGAAAATTTCAGAAGGCCGGAGACGGTCTGCTCGGCTTTGTCCGGACCCTGCACCAATACGGGCTCCGCTATCTTTCAATCGACATCCAAGATCCCCGTTATCAGGAAACATATGGAGCTCTTTTGCGCGTCCTGAAACTGCAGGAGCTTGAGAAACGGCTTGATCCAGCAAAAATCGAGAGAGAAAAGAAGGCCCTGCTCGAATTCCTGCGCGGCAAAATCGATGAAACCCTTTATGCGCGACTTGCGTGTCTGGGAGACAGAAGTCATAAAGAAGATGAAATTTACCCACGGTTTCTTTTTGAAGAAGTTTTGGAGCAGGGCGCAGCCAAGGGGCTTGCTATCGATTTTAGAAATTATCCCAATTTCACGTTGTTTGCCGAGCGTTTGATTTTCCAATCCGAGCTTGATTCGGAGAAGCTTTTTGAAGAGGCAGAAACTCTGTCGGAGAAAATTTTCGAAGCATTGTCCGAAACTGAAGATCAAAAAGAATTGGTCAGGACTATTCATGAAACCGAACTTCTAAAAAAGCTTTTCTCGCTTGAATTGTCACGCCGCGAATATGAAAAGACGTTGCTGAACAAAGAACGGCTCAATCCCCGGTTGCTGGTGAATCGACTCACCAAACTGGGCGTGAAGATGACCGCGGGTAGCATAAGTCATTCTAAGCCCTCGAAGGCACCTCAGGCGCCTTCGAGGGGCGAAGAATCTCTGGGGACTTATGGAACTGGTTCTGCCCAGGAATTGTTTTACGATGCGCTTAAGTTTTATGAGCTTGCGGCAGAGAGGGAAAAATATTTTCTCGTGAAAACCCTGGAAACCATGCGGCAGGAAAAACAATCCACCGCCATCGTCGTGACGGGCGGTTTCCATGCCGAGGGATTCCAAAATCTTTTAAAGGAAAAGGGCATTTCGCACCTTTCCATTATACCCCGCGTGGCGAATGCGAAAAGGGGACATGCTATTTATTTGCGTTCCATGATGGGCAAGACAAAACTTTTTGAATCCGCACATATCGAAAAAGCGTTGCGCGAGCTTTCTCCGGTATCCAGAGAAAATCTTGTAGGCCCCGAATTAATAGCGGCGGATCACGCGCTTGACCTTGAGGCCGCGAAAATAGCCGCCAGCCTTGGAGCTGCATTGCGCCCTGCGCAAACCAAATTCCAGCCCGCTGAAATCATAAGCCGCGCTATGTCCAGTTTGGGAATAAAACTCGCAAAGCCCAAAGAACAGATTTTAGGGAAACGCGGCCTTCCATTTTTGGAACGCCGTCCCGCCCGGAATTCTAGAGAGAAAAAGCAGACGGCGGTGGATTTAACGTTTGAGTTGTACAGCAAAATGCCTGGTTACGAGAAAGAACAATTACTATCTAAACTGGGCGAGTGGGGGCAGGAGTTCGAAACGGATTTATGGGATGGACAGGAAGGGGATGCCTTCGTGGCCTATTGGGGCCAGGCCCCTATCGGGGCTCAGGCTTTTGATATTTCCGATCCGAAATCAGCTTATGCCATGGGGCTTTATGTGGATAAAAATTTCCGGCAGAGAGGATGGCGAGCGGCTACCCGCCTCAGAAACCAACTCATGGCCCATCTGAAAGAAAGAGGTTTTAAGAAACTCTCTGTGGGAATTTCTCAGCGAGGCGGATCAGAGTCTGAAGCACAGAAATTTCACAAATGGTGGGTTCAATATTTGGGTGGAGACGTGAGTAAGGTGAAATATGTTCCCGGAAAACAGGATGTGATTCAATCGATTGTCGTTGATCTTGAAAAATATCATCCCACCGCGGATCGGAACCATTTTTTAAATGCGGCTGGGATGAAAGTTAAATTAGAAGTTTCAACCGGCTCCAGTTTGGGAACAGAAAGCGTCGTTCAGCCGGCATTTGCGGAATTTCTGCGGCAAAAAATTGAGGCGGAGAATAGGATGCTTCAGGCTTTGCAGCAGGAAATTCCGCAGCCTGGGGGTCCCGAGAGTGTCTCGGCGGAGGAGCCAGCGGAGAAAGAGCGCCAACTCAAGGCGTTGCGTGATCGGCTGCAAATTGAAGGAGAGTTAAGCCGTCTATTGGCTGAGAAAATCAATTCCGCGCCCCTTAGCGCTGATTCCGGACACAAATCAGAGCCGCCATTGCGTGTCCGTTCTCTTGAAGAGGTGGAGAGAACCGGAATTTTAAGAGCTATCATAAAACACAAAGGGAATGTCCGGAAGGCTACCAGAGAGATAGGGTTTGCTTCCAATACTGTTTACAGGAAGCTCACCGAGTACGAAGTGATGGGTGAAAAAAAATCTCAAATGCTTGGTCTTATCCAAGTCAAGCTTATGGACGCGATTCCGGATATTGAAAAGCTGGATGGAAGTTATGCCGATGCGGAAAAAGCAGAAATTCTTTGGGCCTTATGGATTCATGAGGGCGATATTGAAAAGGCGGCTGAAGAATTGGGGGTCAACGCAAGGCAGGGGGCCACAAGAGGCCTTGGCAAAAAATTGATAAATTGGGGTATTAATGCCTCAGTCGACGAAAAGGCGGAGAGAATCCGGCAGGTGAGAGAGGAATTGCCCAAAATTTTGATGGCCAAGAAGGAACAGTGGGAAGCGATTCTCAGGAATGAAGCGAGTCAGGAATTGGAGAACCGTACGGCAATGCTTAAAGGTGATTTGAAAAGCAAACCTGTGATGGATCTGGATGGGATCAGTTATGCCATAGCTCTTTATTCCGAGGCTGCGCGCCGCGCCTTGATAGATAGCCGCATTGATCCCAAAATTCATTCTTATGTCGGCGGAGAGCCCCAGGAAAAGCAGATTGAAGCAGCCCTGCTTCTTTTAGCAAATCGCACAACGGTGAGGATGCTGCCTTCAGAGGGAAAAACCCTCAGCGTGGGGTTGGCGGGCTTTCTCAAAGCGATTGCCGGGTTGAGAGTGGAGATTCATGACTGGAGTAAATTGCTTTCAGCCAGGGATGCGCAGGTCGAAGGAGCGATTCTTTATCAATTGGGTATGAGAGTTGCGGCCATGATCGGGAAAACCCCCTACGAGTTCGCATTGCAGGGGGAAACTTTTCCGCACTTGAAACCTATCCAGCAGGCAGGCGGTCGCCCTGCCATCCAGAGAATGTTCGGGGAATACGACATTGTGTACGGCCCTTATGACCAGATGATCTTTTTGTGGATGAATGACTGGGCTTCGGTGGGCAATCATAAAATTCATCCCACTGAATCACCCCGGGCTGTGATCGTTGAAGAAGGCGATACCCCGCTTTTGGACAATTTGAACAAGCCCCTCGCATTTTTTAAAGAACTCTACAAGCTGGGTGAGCTTCCAGACATGGTCTACCAGCTTGTTTATGGATACGCTCATGCTCTCATCGAGCAGCAAAGAGCGGGAAATATTCGTTACAAAGTGACCAGCCGTAAGGTGAGTATTTTGAAAGAGCGGAGAGAGGCGGTGCTGCGGGCTTTGCGGGCCAAACTGTCTGCTGTCAAAGGCGCTCTGGAATTTGTTGATCGTCTGGACCTTTTGGATTTACTTCACGCCGCTCTTGAAACGCAGCTCATTTACCAGGAAAAAAAGCAGTATCTTGTCAAACGCGAGCCGAAAGGCGGGCATAAAGGAAAAATCATTCTGATCAATGAAAACACCGGAGAGATCCATGAAGACGAACGCTTGAGCCGCGGCCTGCACACTTTTCTTGAAATCAAACACGGGCTTGCCATTCAAAAGGAAAGCAACATTGAGCTCGTGATGACGACTTATGAGTTTTATTCCAGGATACGCGCCTTCAGCGCCGTGATGGGGTATCTGGGTGACGGAGATGAAGATCGCCTGAAACAGCTTTATGGCCTGGATGTGAAAATCATGGAGCCCTTTCACCCCAACCGCAGAATTGACCTTGAACCACGATATTATTTGACGGAAGAAGATAAATTCAAGGCTATCGCGGAGCTGGCAAAAAAGATTTACCTTGAGACCCGGCGGCCCGTGCTTATCAATGCCCAGACACCTTTCGGAGCTGAAGGCGTTGCGGATAAAATCAAACAGCTGGGGTTTGCAAAGACTGATGATTTGAGAATCATTGACGGACAGAACGAGGAAGCTAATGCCCGCGACTGGAACCGGATGGGCGATGCCTCGAGCATCACGATTTCCGCCCAAATCGCGAGCCGCGGGCAGGAAATTAAATTGGAGCCTTGGCTTTATGAGGATCCGGTGAAGGCGGAAATCAATGGCGAGCAGGTCTCCGTGTCGGGGCTGTTTGTAATCGGAAGCCACCATAGCAGAGTCGAAAGAGTTGAGGAACAGGTGAAGACGCGTACGGCGCGAAGGGGAGAGCCGGGCGTGGCTTTGATTGTCGACCATATTGCCGGCAACCGCTTTCTTGAGGAGTATGTGTCCGATGAGCTGGCAGAGTTTTTGATAACGCCGGGGGTGGATGTTGACAGTGAGGAAAACCGGAAAACCGTCATCCCTCTTTTATTTGAACTGGCGCGTCTCAGGCATTTGCGCGCCCTTTCCCAGGAACAGGTTGCGGTGGGGCCTATGTTTAAGGATTTGGTTGATGCCCAATTCCGGTATGTGTCAATCACACGAAAACTTTTATCGCAGGCTGAAAAGACAATTCCCAAAAAATACTTTTCGACCTTTGTCAACGCGGCCTACTATGCCATTTCGCGGAATAATCCGGGCGAATTCAATGTCGTTCTTCAGAATTTTAACCGCCGCATGATTCACCTGGCCCAAGCGGCGAGTCTCGGCCAGCCCGGACAGGCCGCGGGTGGCGGCTCGGTTAAGCCGGCCCTGGCGGATGGCCTGGGGCAAAAGCAATATCCGTTGACTATTCAACCCGAGGAGGAGACGCCGTCGTCATTTCTTTTCCGCTACCCGACACAGATGAAAGTTCTTGTGGAAACTATTCTGCCAGCCATACGGACGGTTTACGGCGAAGATGTTTTGCGGGCAGCCTTTCTGGGCGTGGACACGGGCGAGGAGCTGGCATCCTTTTTTTACACCCTCAAAAAAATTCCCCAAAAAAGGGGAATTCGTTTCAAATCGCTTGAACTTATAGGTGTGGATCATGATGATGAAGCGCTGGCCGAAGCCGGGGAGAGAATCCGCGGAGGCAAGCCGTTTATTTATGCGGGATGGACCTTGAAATATCCGTTTCAACATGATCTGCCTTTCCCTTTGAATCCGAAAACTCTGAAGGATTTTAGAAAAATCCTTGCCGCCCATCAGGAAGAGCTTGTGAAGTCCACACGTTTGGTCGGGGGAGAGCTGAGAGACGAGGCTGTCCTCCGGCAGATGGATAACGCCCATGTTGTTTTCATCAACGGGGTTTATGCAGAAAAAGGGCTTGCCGCTCTTCTGAAAAAGCACTGGAGCGCGCAAAAAATTAAACCCGTGATTCTGACCACCAACAGAAAATATATTCAAGGGCTGAAAGGATATCAATTGATAGATTTCGAAAATTCGGTCAGAAATTTCTACATGCCAGGCTATATCGCGATTCCGGATGAACTTGCCGAGGCTATTCCTTCTCTCGGCCCAAAACCGGAAGGAAAAAGTCTGGGATCCCTGGAAGCGGATTTAAAGGATTTTATGGTGGCTTTCCGGGAACCCTTCGAGTTCGACCATCCTCGCATTCAATCATTTAGAAGGAATTTGGAGCAGTGGATGAAGCAAAACCCGAAAATCTCATGGGATGCGGGACCCCGCTACGGCCGGGCAGAAGCAGAACTTGATTTTTTCCCGGGCCATCCCATCGAGGTCTATCCCGGTGAGCTTTGGAAAGAGCCATTTCCCGAATTAGAGAAACTTGAAAAAAACCGGGGCGGCTTTTATCCAGAACCCGGCGCCTTTGGACACGTGACGGTGAGCTGGGGCTGGCAAGGAGACCAGGTCGCACTGATTATTGACGAGATTCAGCCCGGAGACGGCTATAGGAAACTTACTCAGGAGCAAAGAAAACATCTCGACGGATGGAAACGCGAAACAATGACCCGGATCATCAAATGGGCAGAATCAAAGGGTGTCTTATTGTTTGGGACAAGCCCGGAAATTATCCAGGAGATTTATCCGAAAATAAGCGCTTATGAGATCGAAGAAAATTACCGAAAGCCTTATGATCCCTCCCTGTGGGAGCTTCAGGATCTGCCCCTCACCCATGTCCGCATCATGCATCACGCCAGACGGCTTCGCTCCTGGTGGGTTTACAAAGGGAATAAGCAAAAACTTGCGCTGCTCTCTGCATCGGGCGCCCAAAGTCTGGGCAATAACGAAACAGTGCCCTTCGTTCAGTCCTGGGAGCAGGCCAAGGAACTGGTGAGCCATGCTCCCAAAAGGAATGCTTTTCAAGCAACGCAGCCAGTAGAAGGTGCTTTGCTACGCGGCATAACAGGGGAAGCCGCCTTCAACGATATTCTTCAATCGGGGATGATAAAAACGGATAAAGCTCACGGACGTGCGGGGTGGGGTCGGCTCCATCATGCGTTCACCTGGGCGACGGGGAGTCGGACGGCCGGCAGTTTTGGCGTCATCTTTGAACTGCCCGCGGACAAGAAGGAAAAATACGGGGTTTCAGGCGCTGTGGTGGAAATAAAGATACCCGTGGCCTTGGCGGATATTTCACGTGCCTGGCTTGCCCATCTTCTCCCGGGATCCGAATTTGCCGAGGACCGGGCGCAAATTGTTCAGATTGTTTTACCGGGTATGGCGCAGGCCCAAAGCCTTGGGGAAGGAAAAGCGCAGGCGCTACGGGAAACGACTTTGAAAGAATTGCTTTATGGAGAAAAGGCGGATCGGCGGCTTCATCTGATTGACGCAAGCCAAGAAGGGAAAGTGGAGCGGTTTGCGGTTACTCCGGACGGCAAAGTCTATTATATCCGTTACGCCGTTTCTTTTGACTTCGGCACGCCGGTTTCACAAATTGAAGCGCCATGGAAAATGTTGACGCCGGAGCAAGGCGAAGATGCAACTATTCTTAACCGCCCTGCTCTAAAGAAAATAATCAGTTGGATCAAAGAAAATTCTTCGCGCCCATTGCTTCTTGCCGCCACCCCGCCAGTTGGCGTTGAGGTCATTCTTTTCCCGGACGGCGATGCTTTTCCTGTGAGTTATGTGGGCGAACAGAAAATGCCTCTTCTCGACCTGGGAACCGCTCTTCACGCAAAAGCGGATACAATGTTCCAAGGCGTAAGCGAAGTGGAAGCGTTCCTCGCGCGAGGCGCCAGCCTGGGCTGGCCCGGACAGGCCGCGGGTGGCGGCTCGGTTAAGCCGGCCCTGGCGGATGGCCTGGGCAAGGAAGGCCGGAAGCCGGAATTTGTTTTAAAAGTTGCGCTTCCTCATGAACAGGGCGGAATCACGGAAGGAGTTCTTTTGATTCAAGACCAAGAAACTTTAAGGTGGGCCATGAAAGAACTCGGGCTTTTGAAGGATGAATCCGGTAGGGCCCTCAATGAAGCGTCTCTGGCATTTAAGCGCGGAGAGCTTGATCAGGTGATTTTTCAGCGGCTTGGCGTAGAGGAAAGCAAATCTCCGGAAGGAGGTGCCTCGCTGGTCCTTTTTCCGGGTGTCATGACTGCCGGGAAACGTTCTGATCAGGAGACCTTGGCCGAATCATTCACGAACTCACTCGAGGCCGAAGATCGGGTGGTCTTGATCCGGCAGGACAATAGCACGCTTTTGGATGCCTTGATCCGGAGTGCGGGCCGGCAAGGGGTGCGCGTCCGGACCGTGCGGGATGAACTGGTTTCAGCGTCTGTGATTGATGAGATGATCAACGACAGCCAACGGCCCGCCATTGTGATCAGCCCGGTGGGGGAAAGGCGGGACTTGGAGACTAATTTCAAAGGCCGCAAATTCAAATTTAATGACGAGGAGCTTAAAGGTCGCGTCGATAAGGTTAAGGTGATTGGTTTGCTTCGCAAAATCGCGGATTATCCTGAAAAATTCAATCAAATCGGAATTGTTTCTAAAGACGGCTACTGGGAGATTGGAGGCGCCTTCGCCCAGTTCATTGAGAAACTCTATGGCGAAACCCGCGCTGAAGAATTACAGGCCAAGGCGGCCTAAACGAACGGCTCTTGACTTATTAAATTTAATAGGTTATCATTTTTAATAATGTGGCATATTCAAGAGCATAAAAGCATTGGTAAAATTTGCAACAAACTGCCACAGCAAATTGTTAAAAAATACGAACTCTGGAAAAACATCGTTTTTAGGCACGGCCCAAACAAGCTCAAGGAATTTCTAGGATTTCATGACGAGGTGCTTAAAGGCGAGAGAAAAGGCCAGCGGTCATCGCGTTTGAGTTTACAGTATCCAATCATTTATTCCGTTGAGAAAGACGTCGTGACAGTTTATGTGCTAGAGATTACGCCGCATCGTTATTATTGATCTCCGCACATAAGGTTTAGCATATCAATTCTTGGAAAGTTGGCTTGCATGAAAAAACGAACGAATCAAATTGGGCTTTTGACGGATTTGAATCACCGAATGACGAATGGCGGATTTCAAA
>Ga0209515_10000656_pt1 | contig 61261 bp, 61 predicted proteins | sample Subgroupgradi54m_FD_187454 | JGI IMG/M metagenome (GOLD analysis project Ga0209515, IMG submission 187454) | Subsurface groundwater microbial communities from S. Glens Falls, New York, USA - GMW60B uncontaminated upgradient, 5.4 m (SPAdes)... ...
CAGATTACCGTAATATCGTTTGTAACAACGACTTTTACGTTCATTTGCCCCTCCTGGGAACGTATGTGCGTTTTATCCGACATCTGCCGGACTGGATGGCCCCTTAGCTATCCAACACCTTACGAAAAAAAATAATAACAAAGTGGCGTGAAAATGTTTAAATTAAATTACAAAAATTTATTTACTCGATGCTCTATTGCTTTTTTGTATTTATATTATAAGGAAAATAATGCTTTACGCCTAAACAAAAATGGTGTAATATAATTACTACGCTATTTTATGATTACCCAACTCAAACCGATTCTTGCCCTGCTCGACCTCAATACAAACGATACTAAGGTATTCTTGGCGGCGTTTGAATTGGGCTATGCACCGGCCTCTGCAATAGCAAAACAAGCAAACTTAAACAGAATCACTGCGTACGAAGCGCTCAAACGCCTTGTAAAAAATGGATTAGTCAAATCACGGGTCAGGAAAGAGAACCGTGTAAAATATTTTGAGGTTGAAGACATTGGGATTATTCAGCGGGCGCTCACCGATAAAAAAGCATCGCTTGAGCATGCCCTTTCTGATATTGAGGGGCTTGCGGCACAGCTGCGTACACAGTATGCCGGTAGGTCGGAAAACCCCGTTGTCCTCTATTACGAGGGGCGCAACGGAATTAAAAATATCCTTCTTGATACGCTTACCAAAAAACCCACTGAAATTCTTTCATTCGCTTCTGCTGACTTTCTCGAGCATGGATATGAATATCCATTTCTTGAAAAGTATTGGAAGCAAAGGGCCCAATCAAAAATCCCTTCCCGCGGTATTCTGCCGCGCACAGAAAAAGCAATGTCACTCTTCACGGCCGAGCGAAATGTACGAGAGTTGCGCCAAATTCATTTTGTGAATCGGGAAGGATATATCTTCAATAATGAGATTGATATCTACGGTGACACTATTTCGATCATATCTCTAGCAAAAGGCAATGAACACGGGGTGATTATTCGAAGTCGCGGTATTGCCCAAGGATTGCGATCGATTTTCGAACTGGTATGGAGCTACACCAATCACTAATAAATAAATTCTCTCGTGTAACACTTTGCCCGCGTTTTCCGTCTTATAAAGTATGAACACTTCACCAAAAAATGAAATGCTTGTTTGATATACGCGCTTAGCTGATTTTTTACTCTAAATCACTACCCCTTTGTTTAACAAAAACGAGGAATATGCCTCGTTTTTTCTGCTCTATGAATGCAACTCCAAAAGACACACTTACTATCTATTGGCGCTCGGTGCGAAATCATCGACTGTCGCTTTTCTTTGTTATGTTCGGCATCACCTGCGGCAGCACTTTTTCGATTATCCATCCAATCTTCTATAAAAAATTCTTCGACATTTTGACGGAAAATCAGACGCCGGACATCCTCTACCCAAAACTTATCGCGCTTTTACTTAGTATGCTTGCGCTGTCTGTCGGCGTATGGCTTTTCTACCGTATCGCTGATTTCGCTAATAACGCCTTTCAAACCTCGGTCAAAGCTGACCTTAAAGAACATGCGTTTAGTGCGCTTCTTCACCACTCATATGCGTTCTTTGCAAGCTCATTTGCTGGCGCTTTAGTCCGTCGGGTACACCGGCTTTCTTCTGATGGCTTTGAAGTATTTGCCGACAAAATGCTCTGGACGCTTCTGCCGCTCATTGTCCACCTCACGGGAATCATTATCGTACTTGGATTTACGGCTCCCATATTTGCCGCTGCGATTATCATCTGGTTTATCGTATTTGTCACTGTTCAGAGCGCTCTTTCAGTATGGAAAATACAATTTGACATCATCCGAGGAAAAAAGGACTCCGAAAATTCTGCTGTGCTTTCCGATGCGCTTTCAAACCATTCAACGATCCAACTGTTCGCCCGAAAAAAATATGAATTCAAAAAGTTCCGGGATGCAAATCAGGACTTACGGAAAACAATGCTCTTCACATGGAACCTTGGCGCACTCATCGATCTGGTCCAGGGTCTGTTGTTTTTGATCATAGAATATGTTGTCCTCTACCTTGCTTTGAACGCATGGCGTGATGGCACTATTTCCATCGGCACGTTTGTTCTTGTCCAGTCCTATCTTATCCAAATTTTTAGTCGTCTGTGGGATTTTGGTCGTGCGGTTCGGAGTGTATTTTCCAGTTTTGCCGATTCCAAAGAAATGGTTGAGATTATGCTTTTACCCACAGACATAAAAGATGCCCCCAGAGCAGTGCCCCTGTCACTTTCAGCGGGGGAAATCCGCCTCGACCGTGTTTCATTTTCCTATCAAAAAACACGGCGAGTCCTCGATAAAGTTTCGCTCACGCTTGCCCCAGGACAGCGCGTTGGTTTAGTCGGCCCATCGGGTGCCGGCAAATCAACAATCGTAAAGCTCCTTCTTCGCCTTCACGATGTCGAGAGCGGACATATCTTGATCGACGGGCAAGATATACAAAAATGCACGCAAGAGAGCTTACGTGAAGCAATTTCATTCGTCCCACAAGAGCCCATTCTCTTTCATCGGTCGTTGATGGAAAACATTCGCTATGGACTTTTGACTGCGTCTGAGGAAGAGGTGTTTCAAGCTGCTTCTTTTGCCCATTGCGACTCCTTTATTCGTGACCTTCCAGACGGCTATGAAACGCTCGTCGGCGAGCGAGGAATAAAGCTCTCCGGAGGCGAGCGCCAACGCATAGCCATTGCGCGAGCGATACTAAAAGATGCACCCATTCTTGTACTCGACGAAGCAACGTCATCACTGGACTCTGAATCGGAAGAGCTCATCAAGGATGCTCTTCTTAAACTCATGAAAGGCAAAACCGTCATTGCCATTGCCCACCGACTTTCGACCATTAAACAAATGGATAGAATTATTGTGTTGGCAGACGGACATATTGTGGAGGAAGGTTCGCACGACACACTCCTTAAAAAAAGAGGGAGTGTCTATGCAAAACTTTGGCGCCTTCAATCGGGTGGATTTTTACCGGCAAAGGATAGTTAAGATAATTATTCGCGCATGTCGAGCAGGTAGTGGTTTGTTTCGTGGAGGACAAAACCACTTTTTTTGTAGAGCGAATTTGCGGCTATCCGCCCCGGATGTGTCGTCAATTCAATAACCTCGATTGCGTTATTCTTTGCCCACGTGATGAGATCGCTCAAGATTTTTTCACCATATCCTCTCCCACGGTACGCTTCGTCAACAACCATATCTTCAATCACCGCCTGCTTTCGCAAGAGTGTCTGGCGAGGAAATATCCACCCCATACCCACAAGCTTTTCACCGTCTTTGACCGTACTCACATATCCATTGAGTTGCGCTTCATGCAATGACTGTTTTTTCACCACCGCTGTCGGATCCATCTGAAAAACAAGCGCTCGCACTTCATCGATAGGAAAGGTATATTTCTCCTCTCCGTTCGTGAAGATTTTTTTATTTTCGCAGGAACATGAAAAAGAATTGCCGTGCTGACTCATACTGTATAGTTAGATTAATTTTTGCTGCCCGTCAGGCCTTTTTTTAAGACCGAGATGCTCATACGCAAGATCTGTCGCGATGCGTCCGCGGCTCGTGCGGTGCAAAAACCCTCGTTGCATCAAAAATGGTTCGTACACATCTTCGATTGTCTCCATTTCCTCGGCAATCGATGCTGCTATCGTATTCAATCCCACCGGCCCTCCGGCAAATTTTTCAATAATGGCGACAAGAATTCTTCTGTCGACATCGTCAAGCCCATGACCATCGATACGCAGTGCTCCCAGTGCCGCGTCGGTAATGCCCTCATCTATCGATCCATCACCCTTTACTTGTGCATAGTCGCGCACACGCTTGAGGAGTCGGTTGGCAATGCGCGGTGTGAAACGAGAGCGTTGTGAAATTTTTTCTGTAGCACTGTCGTGAATGGCGATGTCCAAAATGCCGGCCGAACGTTTTACAATATCTTTAATCTCAGAGGATGTGTAAAAATCGAGGTGAAACAGATTGCCGAACCGATCACGCAAGGGGCCCGGCAACAAACTCATGCGCGTTGTCGCGCCGATAAGGGTAAACTTTGGCAGATCAAGACGGATCGTTCTTGCAGACGGCCCCTTCCCAAGCACGATGTCAAGACAATAATCTTCCATCGCCGGATAGAGGGCCTCAGAAATACTTTTTGATAATCGGTGAATTTCATCGATGAATAGAATATCACCGGGACCCAGGTTTGTCAGTATCGCAGCGAGGTCCCCAACACGCTCAAGCGCGGATCCGGACGTCACGCGAATGGATACCCCCATCTCGTGGGCAATCACATGAGCAAGAGTGGTCTTTCCCAGACCCGGAGGACCAGACAAGAGCACATGTTCAAGTTGCTCGCTTCGTTGTTTTGCTGCCTGAATAAATACGGTAAGCATCTCTCGGATATTTTGCTGCCCGACATATTCACTCAAAGTGCCGGGGCGCAAAGTCACATCCTCCCCGGTATCTTCGGTGCGTGCTTGTTGCATTGAAAATGATTCGTCTTGTTCCATACCCTTACACAGTATCATCAAGCGCAAAGGAAATCCAGATGGCATTTTGGGGTATCAACCCCTGTACTCTTTCGGGCCACTCAATAACGGTGAGCGTATCGGGCGCCTCGATATACTCATGCCCACCAATTGTTTCAAGCTCAACCGATGACCCCATACGATAGGCATCGATATGACACAGCTGTGTGATGCTGTTGATTGGCGATGGGAGCACGTAGATCTTCATCAATACAAATGTCGGACTGGTTATCTGATCTTTGATACCAAGTGCTTTTGCAAGAAACTGCGAAAACGTTGTTTTCCCACTTCCCAGATTCCCTGAAAGAGCGAGAACATCCCCACCCTGCAGTTCTTTCACAAGTTTTTTTGCAAAACGATTGGTATCATCGATACTCTTCATCACATAACGCTCTGTCATTCCAGCATCTTTCACCGTAATAGTACGCACTGTTTCTGATGTGTAGTTTGCCTTTTTCATTTCCCTTATTTTTTACTATACCCTAAACCCTAACCCCTCGTTTACAATTCCCACCCACCGCGAACATCGAGTTTCTGCCAGGGTGTATATTCTTTTTTCTTCGCATGAAAATATCCGGCCATTGCAATCATGGCCGCGTTGTCAGTACAAAATTTTAACTGAGGGATATGGAAATTAACATCGGGTACATCGTGCTCAAGAACCGTTTTCATCTGTGAACGTAACAATAAATTTGCAACGACACCCCCGCCAAGTAACACGCTTTTAACTTTGTGCTCTTTTGCCGCACGGGCGGTCTTTGCCACCAACACATCGACCACTGCTTGCTGAAATGACGCGCAGAGATCGGGTAGAAGTCGCTTTGAATATTTTTTTGCATTTTTTAAATCGCGGACGCAATAAAGCACCGAGGTTTTCACGCCGCTGAAACTAAAATCGTATGTACGCTCTCGATCGTTGAACAATGCGCGAGGAACATCAAAGCGTTTCGGGTTGCCGTTTTCTGCGAGACGAGAAATCACCGGCCCGCCGGGATATTCCAAACCCAACATCTTTGCGACTTTATCAAATGCCTCCCCTGCCGCATCATCCAATGTCTGTCCAATTTTTTTATACTTCCCGTGATCTTTCATGAGAACAAGTTCTGTGTGTCCACCAGAGACGATGAGCACCAGTGCCGGAAACTGAATGGAGGTTGTAGGTTGTAGGTTGTAGGTTGTAGTCGAAAACCAATTGGCGTACAGGTGCCCTTCGAGATGATTGACCGCGACCAACGGCACACCCCACAGCACGCTCAGTGTCCGCGCCGTCTGTACCCCAACACTGAGTGATGTTACAAGACCGGGGCCAGAAGTCACGGCAATGACATCGGGTTTTATACGACCAAGCGCTTTTTGTATAACGGGGATGACTGACAGAATATGATTTCTCGCGGCAACTTCAGGCACAACGCCCCCATAACGCGCATGAATAGCCACTTGAGAAGCATCATTATTTGAGTGCAGAAAAAACTTCCCGCCCTTCACTTCAAGAAGCGCCGCAGCTGTCTCGTCACACGATGATTCAATACCAAGAATATTCATACATGTGCATCCTAGCAAAGCGAGTGGTATTTGCCTAGAGTTCCGTGTAAAATGATTTTATGCTATTTCCATCAAAAAATACGTTTTTTCTGGCCTGCAAATATTCCCTTGTTGGTGCGACGAGCGCGATCATTGATATAGGCATATTGGCGCTCCTCGTTGAGTACGCACACCTTCACCTGCTTATCGCGGCTGTTCTTTCTTTTTGTGTCGCCGTTGGCAATGGATTCTTTTGGAATAAAAAATGGACGTTTCAAAACACCAGCCCCCGAATAGCCCGGCAGTATATCAAATTTTTTCTTACGTCACTCGTTGGACTCTGCTTGAATCTTTTATTTCTTTCCTTGTTTGTCTACTGGTTACGTCTTTGGTACATAACAGCAAAAATAATCACCTCCGCGATTGTATTTTTCTGGAATTTTACCGTAAACAAATTTTGGACATTTCGACCGTACACTATTGAAAGGCCGGCAATACTCGAGAAGTCATCGTGCGACCTCTCGGTGATTATCCCCGCATACAATGAAGCGCACGATTGTGCTGCCGTCATTGAAAGCGCGACTACATATCTTGTACCCCGCTTTCAAACATGGGAAATAATCTGCGTCGATGATGGCAGCACCGATGCTACGGCGGATATACTGCGCGATACAGCGCACAATGACACACACATCCGAGTCATTACCCATGCGATAAACAAGGGGAAGGGGGCGAGTGTACGCGACGGCGTCCTTGCGGCGCATGGCGCTCTTATTCTTTTTATCGATGCGGACGGCTCTACGCCAATTACTGAATTTGATACGTTCGTCCCTCTTTTTTCAAATGGTGCCAACATTGTTATTGGATCGCGCTATCTCAAAGACAGTACGATTATTCATAAACAGCCGTGGTATCGAATTATGATCGGACGTATCGGCAATCTTCTCATTCAAGCGCTCCTTCTCGACAGCATAAAGGATACACAGTGTGGCTTCAAGGCATTTACCCATTCATCCGCCAAATCGCTTTTTGGATCGTCTACCATCGATCGGTGGGGGTTCGATATGGAAATTCTAGCCCTTGCTCAGCACATGGGATATTCCATCAAAGAAGTTCCTGTTCAATGGCACGACAGTGAAACGAGAAAAAGTCGTTTCCGCCCTATTAAAGATGCACATCGAACCTTTCGAGAGCTTCTTCGTATAAAATGGAACCTTATCACTGGCGTATACACGTTGACAAACAAAAAAAAATAGATAGAATAACATCGTTATGGCCTTATCCCGGCCTAAAGGCCGGGCAAGCTGTCTAACGGTTAGCAAGCGAGGCTGATAGAACCGGGCAAGCGCAGTCCGGCCTTTAGGCGGGAGACAAACTGTTATGTATTTTGTTTACATTATTGAAAGTATTGTAAATGGTAGATGGTACATAGGAAGCTCAGATGATCCTCAACGCCGCCTCATCGAACACAATAGAGGTACAACGCGCTCGACAAGACCATATACACCCTATAAACTTATCCATAATGAAAAATATTCAACAAAAGCTGATGCTTTAAAGCGTGAATTCCAAATTAAAAAATCTGGAAGGGTACGAAAAGATCTAAAAGAAAATATTATGGCCTTATCGTCTAACGGTTAGGACAAGTGGTTTTCATCCACTAAATCGGGGTTCGATTCCCCGTGGGGCTAAAAATTCACCTCAGCGCAAGCTGGGGTGTTTTATATTTGCTATACTTAGCTGTATGAAAAAGCTGAAGAAAAATATTATCATTGTTTTAGCTGGATTGCCCTACTCAGGGAAGTCGAGCTTTGCTGAAAAATTATCGAGGGCGGGCTTCCTTCATGTGTGGGCCACAAAGATAAAAAAAGAGATGGGATTCACAGACGAAGACATGATCCGCTTTGCCAAGAAAATAATTACGCAAGAACTAAAAAAAGGAAGAAATGTAGTTTTTGATTTCCTTAATCATAAGGAGTCAATTAGGTCGCAGATAGAGGTTGTGGCAAAAAAGGCACATGCGGATTATGAGGTTGTATATTTTAACCTGCCCATTGAAACTATTCTGAGAAGAAGTTCACGGCAAAAGAGTGAACATAATGGAAGAACAAAGATTTCTCCTGCTATAATCCGCGATATTGCCAATGGGTTCGAAATACCAAAAAAATCTCCTAATGTACGTACTCGTGACGAAGCGGACAATCTGGTAATAGAATTTATAAAAAGATACAGTTAACAACTTCTCATTTCCACTGCCGTCGAGGGTCAGAGTGAACACACGAACGTGGCGAGCATCACGCGGACACGCTAAGACTTCTCCAGTTCGTGATCTCCGCGACTAAGGTGTTCCAATTCTGTCTCGTCAGGGCTAAAAAATTACCTCGCCTTTTGGCGGGGTTATTTTTTTGGCACACAGCGACAGAACTGCTTCTGTCGTGTGGGGAATCGAAGACCGCAGCGATGGTCCGATGGCCATCGGACCCGCGAAGGTTCAGGCCTCTCAAGAAATTTCCTGCAGGAAATTTACTTGCAGGCGATCCCCGTGGGGCTAAAAGATCGAAATCAAAAAAAGAAGAATGCCTGTCCCCGCAGCGCTTGCAAAACGATCAATCACACCACCATGCCCGGGAATAATCTGGCTCCACTGGGCAATCCCCATTGATCGCTTCACAACACTATTCGCCATATCTCCCAATGCACTTCCAATCCCAACAACAAAACCAAGTGACAATGCGAGCTCATGCGCACCAATCCCGCGTGCAATCGCGATACCAAGAACGCCACCAATAATTTGACCGGCCACCCCCTCCCAATACTTATTCTCATTAATCCATCGCGGCAATGAGTGTTTTCCTATAGTTTTTGCGAGAAAGAATGCGCACACATCAGAAAGTGCGCACGTTGCCATAATTGAAAGAAAAAAAACCGATGGATCCCCAGCTTTTTCAGCGCTCATTGCCAACAAAAAAATCGTGAGCGCAAAAATTATAGGAACAATAAGCATACCGTTCTGATTCTTTTTTTTCAGCCATATACTAGATGCTTCAATAATAGACCCCACAATCAGGGCTGCCCAAAAAAAGAAGCGGGCGGTTTGCCCACTCTGGTAAACTACAACATATAAAAACCAAAGAGGAATCCATATAACTATTTTAAGTGCGATCTTATTTTCGATAAGCGTGCGTATTCTCCATTTGACCAGCGCGCATGCGCCGAATGCGCCGCTTATCAAAACAGCAAGAGCAATAATGGAAAATGTAGCGGCGAATTGATCCATAAAAAACGTTATACTGTGTGCTCCTCAGAATTGAGCAATCTAACCATATTGTGTCGATGTTTAACGAGGATAAGGAGCGCTGCGAGCGATAGCGCGGGGGCTGCAGGGGAAGCAAAAATCCAGAGAACAGCAACTACAAAAAGAACAGCAGTATACGATGCGATCGATGTTTTGTGAGTACACAGCGTCATTACGAGCCATAGAATAACCGCGCACCAACCTAAAACTGGAAATACTACAAGCGTTACTCCAAAAAACGGCGCAACGCCTTTGCCTCCACTAAACTTCAGCCATGGGGAAAAACAATGGCCAATAATCGCTCCGACGGCAGCCCACCATCCACCACCCAGTGCCAATGCGACCAGTGTACCAAGTGCACCTTTACCAATATCACCTATTAATACGGGCAATGATCGTGCAAGACCAATCGTACGCACCGCGTTTGCAAAACCAGGATTACCGCTTCCAACCCTGCGCACATCAGCATTATGCAACCACGCAATAATGACCGCAAAGGGAATTGACCCGATGAGATATGAGGCAAAAAAAGAAAGCATATGCTATACTGTACCATATATTCATTCTTCATTGTACTAACATCTATGCTACCACTCGCCACAATTAGCTTTGCAGTTGGCGCATTACTCTTCGCAGGATATGCCGCCTCCCTCCATTGGTATACGCGCAATGCAGGTGTTCCACGCTCGTACCCATGTACCTATTACGCTTTAGCCCTTGCATTCTTTTGCTGGAGTGCCGCTTCTGCTGTAGGAAATAGTACCGTGCTTGCCTATTCAGTACTGATTGGCAATGCCTTAATCCTTTTTGGTACTGTCTGCCTCATCAATGGACTTGTCGCTGCTCAGCACAAGAGAGTACTAACGATACTCGCATCGGTACTTGGCCTTACATTGCTTATTCTTCGAATTATTTCTTTCCCTCCGCATCCGTATCTTGAGAACGGCATATTAATTTTTAATACTGACTCCTCTGTTTCCGCTCTCTACACCCTCCTATTTTTGTTTGTGTGGTTACCGGCGAATATGTCGGTTGGGAAGATAATGGGGGCATACTCGGGCGACCACCAATTTTGGATAAAATGGCTTTTTGCCGTCTCAACACTCGCAGCTCTCCTTTTGCCAGCGGTACACTCCTTCTATCTTGTGGTTGGAACCTTTATCGTCGTGATACTGTGTTACAGCGTACTGATCGCTATGAGTATTTTACTAAGAAAAGGTAGCGTAAAAAAACAAAACACCGGGCAAGAAAACCATGCGCCCCAGGGTCCGTACGATGCGTTGCCGGGATGGCTCAAAAAAGTAATTACCTTCTTTGCAATCTCGGTTGTTTTGAATATGGTATTCCCTGGCGTTATTCCACAGCTACTCCAAACCGTATTAACAGCTATTATTTCTGGCGTTGGGGGGGTGCTCGCAGTATTCCTTATTCCTCTCTTTATCATCCTTCTCTTGCTGGGTGGTGGAGGTGGAATGCATATGTAGAACAGGAAAAATTCTGACTTCCATCTTCTATGGCTTCCGTTTTGCCGTGGATCATCAACAGCTTTTTTATCGTACTCATTATTCCTGTTTTTGCTGCGCCATTTTGGTGGTGGTATTGTTCGACTCGTCAACCATCCAAGATGGATGAACATCATTCTCTTGGAGAAAAAATTGAAGCATTTTTCTCAAGTCGCCAAATGGATTGGCTGGTCTTTTCATGGGCGGCAGCTGAGGCCGTTATTTGGTTCATTATTCCGGAATTTTTTCTCTTCTTAATCATATTCATGCGCCTCAGACAAAGAACGGATCTTCTCCGGTGGGACTTCGGAGGCACCATAGTTGGGACGAGTGTTGCGTATTTCATTTCGTCACACATACCGGTTACATCACTCCCCTATATTACCTCGGCAATGGTTGCTCAAGTTGATAGTTGGTATAGCCAATTTGGCGTAGGGGCTGTCACATTTCAACCGTTCATTGGAATTCCGTATAAGGTCTTTACGCATCTGGCTGCCCAGCACCACATCGGTTTGTTCTCTCTCATTGCGATAGGCACGATAGTTCGGATGGCACGCTATATCATCATCTATTGCGTACTCTCGGCACTCTATCCATTCCTCCACCGTCTTGCTCATCGCAATTATCTGGGTGTCTACATAGCATCATGTTGTGTCTTCACGTTTCTTCTTCTCAAAACGGTTGATCTATACGGCTTGACATACCACATACGCTAATGAAACCCTAATATACGATTCAATAGTACGTGAGAGTTTTATGTCCGATAGACCGAATAAATCTAAAATTCATAGCGGGGCTACCGGAATCAAAAAATTCAACCCCATTGGTATAATCCTCCATAAAACGGGTTTCGTGGACTTGAACACAAACCCCAGTATATTGAAAAACAAATGAAATGTCTATATACTTGTTAGAATATTGACTCAACCCCTGATTCCTCGGGAATGACAACATTCAATTATGAAAAAAATTGCAGTATGTCATGGCAAATCGTGTGGGCCTGCTGGTGCCGCTCGGGTCTGCAAAAGATTAACAGATGAATACTCGAATAAGGGTGTGAGCGTTGTCGTGCGTGAGTGCTGCGGCCGCTGTGAGCGGAGTGTTTCCATCGAGATAGATGATGACGTTGTAGTCAGTGAGCTCACCGCTGAAAATCTTACGAATAAATTCATCAACGATCCTGACACCGCGATTGCTCAAGCACGAAAAGAACAGCAAGAAGCGATGGACAGAATCGACGCAGTACTCGATAATCTTGTGTAAAAGCATGGCAATAGAGTATACTTACATAAGTCGTTGGTACTATTGGTCATTGTGAATTTTATTAGATGAATTAGAAATTAGGTGAATTAGAAATTCGTATTATGTCTTTTTTCTCAAAAAAACAGCCAACCCCATCAACTCCTCCAGCACTGCGTGATGCGCTGTCGCCTCACCACTGGAGTTTATTCGAAGAAGGTCAACTCTTGGTTGATATGTACGAGAACGCGGACTCACTCGTGGTGCGCTCGTTTGTCGCGGGTGTCGAACCAGAAGATATTGAAATCTCTCTGCACAACGACATGCTTACGATTCGTGGTCGACGCCACGATGTCGAGGAAATTCACGACGATCGATTTTTTCATCGTGAATGTTATTGGGGAACATTTTCCCGTTCGGTCATCATACCACGTCCAGTCGATGTCGATGCCATACAGGCGTTATTCAAAAATGGTGTGGTAACCATCGTCTTGCCCAAAAAAGAACTTACTGAATCGTCAATTTCTTTTGACCAATGAAAAAAGCGACACCCGCTCATCTTCACTCGATCGGCCCATTGTTCCGCCTGGTCGGAATGCTTTGTGGTGTCTGTTTTATTGTAGGGATCCCCGTCGCAATGGCTGTCACTACTGTTTGGTATGCCGAAAAAATAGTTCCGGGTGTTCGTCTTGCGCAGTACCCCGTCGGTGGGAAAAGCAAAGAATACAGCGAAGATCTGCTCCGCGAATATAGTGATCGTCTTCAATCTGATGGCGCTCTTTTTCGGTACGATAAAAAAGTTGTGCCCTTGTATCCGCAGTCGATCCCTTTTGGATCAGATAGTCCTGTCAACACACAAGCACCGCTCTTTGGTCTTGATAATGAAAAAACACTTCTCTCACTTTTTTCAGTAGGGCGTGATGGGTCAATAATCCAACAACAACGAGATCGATTAACTGCGGTACTCTTCTCAAAAAAGCTCGATCCTGCACTGACTCTCGACTCTGACCGATTGATTGCGTCACTGAAAAAAGAATTTTCATTTTTTCATTCCCCGGCACATAACGCCGATTTTGCGTTCGATACGCAGGGAGCGCTCACTATCAAACCTGAATCGTCGGGTATAGAATTTGACTACGGTCGTGCTCTTCAGGATCTTACCAGTGCAATGAGCGCGCTTACTGCTCCGAACATCACGCTCGTACAAAAAATAGCCCGACCCGAAATCACCCAATCCGACCTTGAAGACACTCGAAGACAAGCCGAGCAGATCCTGGCCCGCGCCCCGCTTACCGTAACTCGAGATGAGTCGAACCAAAATTCTCAAAAAGGCGAGTGGCGCATACCACGCGAGGAAATCATTACCTGGTTCCTACCGGCGCGAAGTTCCATGGGGGCGGTTCTTCTCTCACTGGACAGTGAAAAAATTCATACCTATCTTGCGGCGCATATTGCGCCTGATGTGTTTGTCCCTGTCCACCGACCGCGCTTCGAAATGAACAACGGCAAGGTGGTTGCGTTTGAATTGGCAAAAAATGGCCAGTCCCTGGACAGCGAAAAAACCGCGCAATCGATTATCGTGTCTTTGCTCGCCGCCACACCGCTACCCGTCTCTGTTACCATAAAAGAAGAGAAATCGTCGCCTGTCGATGCGCCGGAAACTAATTTCGCAATTACCGATCTGCTCACTGCAAATGAAACAAGTTTTGCTGGCAGTCCACCAAACAGACGAAAAAATATTGCCCGCGGAGCAGAGCTTATAAACGGACTCCTCGTGGCACCCAAAGAGGAATTTTCTCTTGTGAAAGCACTCGGGTCTATCGATAAACAAAATGGATTCCTCCCTGAACTCGTTATCAAGGGCAATGAAACAAAGCCGGAATTTGGTGGCGGACTCTGTCAGGTTTCTACAACACTCTTCCGTGCTGTCTCCTATGCGGGGCTGTCCGTACTCGAGCGACGCAACCACTCCTATCGTGTCTCTTATTACGAACCACCAGTAGGATTTGATGCGACAATTTACGATCCGGCGCCTGACTTTCGTTTAAAAAACGATACCCCAAACTATCTCCTTATACAGTCGAGTGTGAAGGGAAGCTCAATCAGAATAGAATTATGGGGAACGAACGATGGTCGTCGTGTCGAAATAGATAAGCCGACCGTGTATAATATTAAAAAGGCGGGGGAAACAAAGATTATCGAGACACCCGATCTACCCCCTGGAGAAAAAAAATGCACAGAACGTGCGCACAACGGCGCCGATGCATTTTTTGAGAGAAGAATCTTCTACACCGACGGAACAATAAAAAAGGAAACGTACAAGAGTCACTATATTGTCTGGCCTGCTGTCTGCTTGGTCGGACAAGCTCTCGATGCTGTACCCGAACAACAACCAGTCGTTCCTATAACCAGTGAACCCGTACCAACAATCACACCACAAGAAAATGCGCCACCTCCAGATACACTGAACGGCAGTGCACCATAAACAAAAACACCCTCGATAAATCGGGGGTGTTTTAATATCCAGACAGAAACCTGCAGACAAGAAAATGTACTATTCGGTTATTCCAGCGTAAGCCAGAAATGCCGGATAACACATCCCCATGCTTGTCGTGTCTGCAGAGTTCTGCCTAGATCTTATATCGATGGAAGGAACGTGCTGTTTACACAGCGTAAGGCGAATACTATCACACCGTTAAGGCCTTGTCAATAGACACATCGGGTACTTTGCCGAAATGGTCGTTTTTCCTTTATTTTGCGACATGTTCCGGTGTTTTTCCGGAGAATACATCGAGAATATTCTGAGCGGCGATGCGAGCCATGGCATTGCGCGCATTGACCGTCGCAGAGGCAATATGGGGCGTCATAATAACGTTCGAGAGTGCCTTCAGTGCCATCTGATCGGTTGGGTCACAATCAGTATTCGGCTCGCACTCAAACACATCGAGTGCGAAACCACCAAGACGCTTGGCATAGAGGGCCTTCAATGCGGCTTTTTCATCGACGACTGGTCCCCGCGCGGTATTGACAAGCAGCGCTGTTTTTTTCATGAACCGCAATGTCTTCGTATTGATCAAATGTTTTGTCGAGGGTAAAAGCGGCACATGCAAACTCACAATATCGGCTGTCTGCAGTAATTTTTCCAACGTCATAAACCGTGCCTGATACTGCTCCTCAAAATCCTTATCGCGCCGCATATCGGTATAGATAATACGCATACCAAATCCGTCGTGCGCGTACTTCACCACCTCCTTGGCAATACGGCCCATGCCGACCAGGCCCAACACCTTGTCGTGAAGATCGCTCCCAACAAGGAGATCGGGGTCCCACCCATGATACTTTCCCGTTCGTGAATATCTGTCTGCCTCCACAACACGGCGAGCGAGTGAGAGCATCAACGCAAAGGTGTGCTCAGCAACAGACGTACTTACCTCTGGGGCAGGGGTATTCGTTATGACAATATTTTTTTTCTGAGCGGCGGCAACGTCAATATTATCGAAGCCAACCGCATAGTTGGAAATGACTTTGAGCTGGGGCCCGCAGGCATCCATCACTGCCCCATCAATGCTGTTTGTCAGAAGACACAGAAGTGCGTCGTATTTTTTTCCTTTTACTTTTTTTATCAACTCGGGTCTAGATAGATTGCGGCGTTCGCGCTGTACGCTGACTGTGTGCCCTTTCTTTTTGAGCATATCGATAGCGATGCTCGGAATCGGACGGGTAACAAAAATTTTCATACATTACGAGTTCTTAAATAATTGAATTTTTTGTAATGCAATTTCCTTCACGAGTGCGCGCGCCTCTTTCAATAGTTCTCGTTCGTCCGATATGGTCGTATGCTCGAGTAGCGCACGGCGAAGACCGGCGGTAAACGCCAATCGCATATCCGTTCCGATATTTATTTTCCGAATGCCAAGAGAAATTGCTTTGCGGATAGCCGCATCAGGCACTCCTTCCGCCCCTTGCAGACGAACGCAGTCGTGCAAGCTATCACACTGGTTGTGAACCATCGTCAAAATTTTCTTTGGCACACCGCTCGCGCCATGGAGCACCAAGGGAATCGATACCCGTTTTTTAATGTCTGCCAACCGTTTAAAATCAAGCTTGGTCTTCCCTGCGGACTTAAACGGTCCGTGCTCCGTGCCAATTGAAATGGCGAGTGCGTCGATCCCAGTTTCTTTCACAAAAGAAACCGCCTGATCCGGATCGGTAAAAAGCGCTTCGCGGGTGCCCTCCTCTGTGAGATCCTCGTCGGTTCTCAGTGCGCCAATCTCCGCTTCGACCGATACACCACGCTTGTGTGCCCAAGCGACGACCTGCTTTGTTTTTGCAACATTTTCTTCATAGGGTAATGTCGACCCGTCAAACATCACCGATGTCCATCCTCCTTCGATACATCGCTTAATCGTATCCATATTTTTCCCGTGATCGAGATGAAGCGCAAAGATACCGTCTTTCTCCGCGGCCAAATACACCAGCGCCCGAAGATTTTCAAAACCAGCGTAGGCAAGTGAGCTCTCGCTCGTCGCGACGATGACCCGAGCCCGCGCTTCATTGCCTGCCTCGGTCACTGCCTGGACCATTTCGAGATTATCGACGTTAAAAGCCGGCACCGCATATTTTTTCTTCTGCGCATCAAGTAATATTTCCTTCAGCGTGACAAGCATACGATAAACAAATTACCGCCGCCTTTGGCGGAGTCCCGCACTATGCGGGGCAAAGTTCAATTACTATATTTTTTTACATCCGCGGGCACACCTCTTGCATCGCTTCTGCATCTGCTCAAATGTAAGAAGTCCGGCCTGGGGTCCAATCTGCTCGATAACCGATGCTGAATTGGCCGACCCCCACATGAGCGCCTCTTGTAGCGACAATCCGCGGACAAGGGCGGCTAACAATCCCGTTGAAAACGCGTCACCGGCCCCGGTGCGTTCGACAATTTTTGCCGGCATCGGGGGCATACGATAGGAGTGTGTCCCGTCGTATCCATAGGCACCCTTCGCCCCATCGGTAATAACAACAACTTCCGGACCACAATGATGCAGGGCACGCAACATATCTTTCATGGACATATCTCTGCTGTGATTATCCAGAATCGTCTCTGTCTCCTGCTTATTGAGAATCAAAACGGCACACAACTTCAATATCGGATCGAGTGCTTTTCTCCCTGCAAGAAGCTGGTGAGTTCCGGGATTAAATGCGAGTTTTACTCCGTCTTTTTTCAAATAGGCGATCAACGTTTCGTGAATTTTTTGAAATCCTTTCCCGAGCGATGTTAAGTATATCCATTTGCTTGGCGCAAGTTTGGGAAGAACATAGTGACGAAGATCGTGATACACAAGAAGCGTACGGTCGGTCTTATACAGAAGCGCCGTCGAATAGTTCGTCGGGTTCCCCTTTTCAATCCGAATATAGTCGGTGGCAACTTTTTCCTTTTTAATATGATCAAGGATACGTCGTCCACTGTCGTCGTCACCAAGAAATGTATACAGGGCCGCATGAAGTCCGAGACGAGATGACCCAACCGCGTTATTACAGGCATTGCCTCCGGGGGTAAAATGAATATCGGCAACCGGAATCTTCTCCGCGTAATGCAAACAAAATAAGCAGTTATCCTTGTCAATCGAACAGAGGAGTGAAGCATCGTTCACCTTCAAGAATACATCGAGCGACGTATCACCGATGGAAATAATATCGTAATTCTTGGCTGATTTTCTTTTTGGCATAGATGGGTCTTATGAGTGGATATCCTTTTTTTCATTTTTTAATAATGCGATTTCTCGAACGAGTGTGGTAATATCCTGATCATTTCGCTCGAGACGGATAAAAATTCGAAACAGCAGGTAAAAAATTCCAATCAGAGAAAGATAAAATACGGCATCGGCACCACGGGTTACTTGAAGAAAATGCGCAAGATAGTCGGTCAAATTGGGCTGCCAAACCAACGCGATAACCGCAACCCAGAAAAGCATCCATACCGTCAGTGTCTGAATATGTACCTCGTGTTTATGCAGTTTACCCAGTGCCTTACCGATAATAATAACACTCACGAGTGTAATGAGGATTTGTATCGTCACATCGTTATCCTAAAAATAATTTTTTCCATATCAATTTAAAGCCAATTGATATGAAGTTGAGCGACCTCTGGCCTTTCGAGCGCGAATAATCGGTATAGCTGATGGTAACCGGAACTTCTTGGTATCGTAGCTTCAGCCGACGAATCTCATCGATAAGTTCTGATGCGTAGGCAAATTGATCTTCGGTGAGCACAATACTCCTGGCTGCATCTCGAGAAAAAGCTCTCATACCGTTATGCGCATCCGTGAGGCGGATGCCAGAAAAAAACCAGGTAAAGTAGCGCCCCAGATGGAGGACCATTTTTCGCACCATCGAAGCATTGGTTTCTGACTCACTCAAGAAGCGCGACCCAAGCACCACATCCACCTTCCCATCAAGAAGCGGCTGGATCAATTTCGGAATATCGAACGCATGGTGCTGTCCGTCTGCATCGAAGTGCACGATAACATCGGCACCATGAGAAAGCGCGTAGGCCGTGCCAGTTCGTATCGCTGCTCCCTTTCCCCGATTGATGCAGTGCCGCAATACATGAACGCCTTTTCGTTGCGCGATATCGGCAGTTGCGTCTGCAGAACAGTCATCGACGACCACAATATTCTGCGTCACGCTCAAACAGTCATCGATAACGGCGCCAATCGCCTGCTCTTCATTATATGCTGCGATAAAAATCCATGTCTTAAGAGTATTCATATTCCACAGTATATCACCGCACGGCTTTATAGAGCAAGACGCCCTACCTTTTCTGCCGATGATACAGATCGTAAAAACGAGAACTGGTATTTTTTGAAAGCTCTGCAAATGTTCCGTCTTCAACTATTTTTCCTTCATCAAACACATATATCCTGTCCACATTCTGCAGAGTAGAGACACGATGTGCGATAATGATCACTGTTTTTTCTGTAAGTTCTTTCTCAATCGCCTCCTGAATGCACTGCTCCGTCTTCGTATCGAGCGACGACGTTGCTTCATCAAAAATCAAAATGTCGGCATCACGGCAAACCGCCCGTGCGATACCTACACGTTGACGCTCTCCACCAGATAGGTGATAGCCCTTTTCACCGACAAGTGTATCGAGCCCATCGGGCAGTGCGGCGACAACATTTGTGAGCTGAGCAATCTCGAGCGCCTTTTCTATTCGATCCTCATCGATCATTTTCATCAGGGTAATATTATCTCTCAATGAAAAATTGAAAATTTCTGTCTCTTGCAGGAGGAGTGTCATGTGATGCACCTGATCCTCACGCATGATATCGTAAAACGATGTGTCCCCAATACGGTACTCGCCGCTTGAAATGGGATACAGGCCTGCGAGAATCTTAGCCATGGTCGACTTTCCACTTCCTGTTTTCCCAACAAACCCAATATGACTTTTTTGTGGTAAAGACAACGATACATTAGATAGAGATGCGACATCTTTCCCATATGAGAAAGATGCGTCCTTCAAGGTGATTGCATCCCAGCGCGGCGGAAATTTTTTCTTTCCGGAAATGCTACCCGACGGTGTCCAAAAAATACTCATCATGCGCCCGATGCCCGACTTTGCATTGAGGATACCCTCATAACTTTCGGTAATATCCGCGATATTGCTTATATGCGTAAAAAGATATCCGTACAACACGACCAGGGCTCCGGCCGTTATTCTCCCCGCTATAATATCAAGACCGGCTATACAAAGAAAAATGCCATAACTTGCTCCATTGAGGACGTGAAAACATCTCCATAAATTGCTAGAAAATTTCCGCAAAGTAACCTCGTGCTCTTTTGTACGCCCTGCTTTCCCTGCAACATGATCTTTGAAGTCAGAATCCGCGCCAAGCGTTTTTATCGTGACAATATTGCTCAAACTCTCAACATAGGTGCCGCCAGCACTCTCAAGCGACACATAATACAAATCGTTTTCGTGTTGTATGCGACGATAGAAATACCGGAGCAACACCATACAGCAGACGGTATAGATAAGGAAAAAGAGTATGTAGTGCGGACGAAGAAAAATAAATACCACCATCATTCCAAGGAGAGACGTGAACGTGCGCAGGATCTCATTGTTAAATTGCTTGCTCAGCGCGCGAGCAGCATCGACCCCGTTTTGAATGCGCTGAGCTTTTGCACCGGCGGTCTCTTGAAAGTGCCACGCCAGTGAATAATCGAGGAGTCGCTCAAATCCTCTGACCTTTGTCTCATACATTGCCTCGCTCTGATAGTTCCCCATTGTCTGCTTCACCACGATACGAACAAAGGACACCAACACAAAGGAACCACCCAAGCCAAGGGTGTAGACATAAAAAAGTGTTAGGTCTCCACCCGCCGTATACTTGCTAAAAAAATCAACGACCAGTCCGACAATAAGCGGGGGAACCACCTGATAAAAAAGAATAAAGAAAAGCAGCGTCACGAGCCCAAGATATTTCCATCGTCGCTCGCCGAGCAAATACCAATACGCCCGCACAAGGTCTGCCCAGGAAAATGGTATGTCTTGTTTTTTTATGCTATTTTTTTCTACACGCATAATTAATCCCTGTTGAACGTATACCCGTGCATACTTTCAAGCAATGTGAGCGTGTCCTGCACAGAAAAATTATCGGTGGTATGCAAAATAAGTCTATTGGCGTACTCCTCGAGAAGTGGCGTGAGAAATTCATCGCCCCATGAAGGAGAAAATGTTGTGACGCCTTCAAAATCAATCTCGAGTGATTCACCTTCTTTTAGTTCGCCAAGCATTGACCGGAGTGCAAGCAGTGCTTCTTTCCCCGCCTGTCGTGACATGAGTGATGGACTAATTTTTTTCAATTCGATGTTCATATTAAAAGGTGATCAATGCTAAGCAACCACGAAGCTCTTTGTCAGTTGAATGAATTGTTATATCTGTGTCGCCTTGCCGAAGTGAAAGCTCCGCATCGCCCGTACGAAACAGTAAGGTAAGAGGATATTTCATTATATTATTGCGGACGTACTTCAGTCCATTCCCTCTTCGTTCTGGAGCTCGTCCCGTAATGGTTTCCGTAAAAGCAAGTCGCAGCGCTTCAGAGTGACTTTTTAATTCAGGGCGCACTCGTTTTAGGGTCGTTAAGATGCCTTGCCCTCGATCTGCAAGTGCAATGTATCGCTGTTCAAGATCATAACCAAAAAATATACCGGGGATATCTGGCCAGTTGACAAGATTGTGATCGAAAGAATTATTACCAATCTCACCAGCTGTCGAGGTAATAATCGAGTACAGTCGCTCAAATCCCTGCTTTCGCATAAGCAATATTTCCATTTTCTCTATTCGGGCTTTAAATACACCACTATTTTGACAATAAAAATCTGAATCAAGCTCAGTATCGATAACACCAGACGACCACTTTTCAGCTGTATCAAATAATTTCATAGTTTTTCTCCTCAAAAAATCGACAAGAAATTGCCTGCGGTAATATCGATTCCCCCCGGCTTTGACACGGATAGACGGCAGTAAACCCTGCTGATCCCATCGTCTTAAAGTTTGTTGAGAGATACCGAGCATGTTAGCCGTATCTCCAATGCTCACTAATTCACTCTCTTTCATAAATCTATTCATATCTATACAAATATTATTACATATTGTATAGATTTGTCAAGAATTAACTCGTCAGAGAGCTCTATTTTGTGTTGCCATTTCTGTGTCTTCAAAAAATTCATCGACAAAAGTAAACTCTCCGGTATTAAGCTTCTCTCTCAACTCGTCAGGATCGATGAAACGCACCCATTCTACTTCTGTGGGATCACCCTGCTCGGGTTCACCGTCAAATTCCCCGACAAACAAGTATCGGTATCGACTGTATGTATTTACTCCCTGAAGTATGATTCTTAAATTTTGAGGTTTTGTTGCCGTCTCTTCATCTGCTTCGCGAACGAGAGCCTCTTCAGGTTTTTCTCCGGACTTAACACCGCCACAAACATGATCAATATCTCCTGGATTCACTTCTTTTGTTTGTGCTCTTCTGTGTACTAATATGCGGCCTTCTTTATCAAAAATAACACCGATCACTATCTGCAAATGGAGGTCGGGATAGAGACCAACATCTGAACGAAGAACCCCATTTTTTTGAATTGCGCCAGAACTATCAACCAGGTCAACTCGTTCAATTTCTTTTTTTTCACCCGCAAATCTCTGATCACTGTTCACCTCTTCTTCTGTCATAATCCTAGCCATTAATCTATTTAACAAGCGGCGTATATCTTCATATATTCGCAAAATTCAACAAATATGTAAAGCGGCATATTGCCGTAGCCCCTTTCAAGAGCCGCTGCCCCGGCCACAAAAAAAGCGGACTTTCGCCTTTGATTTTTCGTTTTAAAATCCTTCAGAGCGGGATGGTGAATAATGGCATAACCTGCTGGGAGAGCGAGAAGACGATTTGTGTCCCTCTTTTTTCAAAATGAAACACCCGCCAGAGGTCTAAAAGACATGGCGGGTTATTGCGTTCAAGAAACTTCTTGACGCTTGAGACGTTTCAGAAATTTTCTAAAACGACTGATAGGACCCGATGGCCATTTCACCCTACCCACGTCCCACAATGTGACGTGCGAGTAGAGATACGATTCTCTGTAGAGCGTGAGACAATCGGGACATTGGTGGAGCACCACGCCATTGTGTGCGAAATTCCCAATGTAGACAATGAGATTCCCACCACACAATCTACGCGTACACACGAAACTATCCATTTGATCCTCCTTCTTTCAAATACAGTTCCGCCTTCCGCTCACTACCCCAACAACTGATGAGATGGCAAGCACAAGACACAAAAAAACCCTGAGTAATAACAGGGCTTTGTTTGGTGAAATTATTTACTCTCTTCTAAGTTTCTACGCAAAACAAGCCCAGCATTACACTCAAGTGAGCTGGTGTCGGCGCAACGGTAGTTGTATAAATAATACATTCCATACCTAAAATAGTTTCCCGCCTATCGGTACATTTGTACTTGGTACAATAAGGACGACATCTCCATTTTTGTCTGGGAGACCGAGCGTAAGAACTTCAGACATGAATGGACCAATTTGTTTGAGCGGAAAATTCACCACAGCAAGAACCTGTTTTCCCAATAATTCATCTTTCAAATAATGCTTCGTTATTTGAGCAGATGATGCCTTTACTCCGATTTCACTACCAAAATCAATCCAAAGCTTATAGGCGGGCTTTCGTGCTTGGGGAAAATCTTCTACCTTCACTATTATTCCGACACGGATATCTACCTTTGAAAAGTCGTCGTAGGTGATCATGTTTTTACTTACGATAAGAATAAAAAAACCTCATCCTTACATAACCTAAAAAATAGGTTAGGCAAGGACGAGGTTCTCGTGGTACCACCCTGCTTTATCTGCAATATCACTACCGCAAACCTTTGAGCTGACAATCATCAGCGTCCCTATTGTACGGTTGGGCTTCCGGCGCTGCTTATCGCAGGCAGCTCCCGGGGCTGGTTCAGTATGTGTATACCTACTATTCCCGATCATTGCTTTTATACTAACACTCTAGCGAATTTACATAATGACGTCAAGCAAATGCACCTCAGAGAGTATGAAGGGGTCTACTGTATCTTTTGATGGAGCGGGTAGGGGGAATCGCCGCTCGCATCCGACGAGCGGTCCGGGGCACTGCGCACCGCAACCTGCGCTCGCTCGGTTGCTCTCACACCCGTCCGACTCCTTTCATTTCTCAATACAAAAAAACTCATCAAAAGATGAGTGTTTTTGTATTGGAGCGGGTAGGGGGAATCGGACCCCCATCTGGTCCTTGGCAAGGACCCATAATAACCATTATACGATACCCGCAAAATCCAATATGAAAATATGGTATCAATCCGATGAATCTCTGTCAACCACGCCACCATCCTTCTTTTCCTTCTTTCTGAGATATTCCAAGAGCAAACCGCCGGCGACAACGAGGAGTGCTATAAGCCCGGTGATCCCATATTGAAAAAATGTATTCGTTGTTCCTTCCTGTTTGCTGGGGGCGTTTTCTGTATTTTTCTTTTCATGATCTGACATACTTGGCTCTTTCTTCGGCAGTGCAATATCGTTGATATCGCGTGGCAGAATACGAAACCCTGTTTTTGTCTGACTAACAATACCTTGCACAGTAAGCGTTTCGCCTTTTTCTATTGTAATGCGAGGAATTGATGTTGTCCGCGCGACATAGATGCGTACTTGAGACGACGCATCACCCAGATAGATATTAGGCCACTGTACTTTTTGCACCTCTCCTTTCACACGCACAAGCCATCCTTCATTTTTTTCACCAACCTCCTGAACCGCAACATCGTGTGGCACGGGATCCTCGCCAGATGCATCGACACGGACAGCAGATGCATCGGCAATACGAATGGCTCGATCCTCACCATTTTTCTTGAGAGTTCCCTCGATAGTTATATGATCGCCTCGGCGGAGCTGAGGAAATTTCTTATCCGCATTCCAAACCTGAATACCCGATCCGGCGATATAAAAATATGACTCGCTGACCACGCCTGGCTCGACAGAAACAACACCACTCACCGTCACGCGAGAACCGTTCGGGAGTGCACGAATCGTCGACACGTTCGTACCTTTACCAGGTGACTGCTTGCTACTCACGGCCATTCCCCTGGTATTCTTTTCCTTCACGCCCATAACTGCCTTTACCGACGATGCTTTTTTTGTCACCACTTCTTTTTTTTCTAACAGTGGCGCGGGAGACGCAATGGCATCAGCGGTAATCGTAATCTGTTTTGTCAGTACCGTACGCTTCTTCCCATCACCAACCGATAGAGCCATCACATAGGAACCGCTCTTTTCGTAGGTATGGTTCACAACCGCTCCCGTACCTTTTTGATAGTCACCAAAATCCCACGTGAAATCCAGTGAATCGCTATCCGCGTCATCAGAATCGGAAGCATCAAATGTCATAAATTCGCCCGCTCTTCCAAAAAACGAGCCAGTCAACACAATATCGGGTCCTTGATTGTCAACCGTAATGGTGCTTTCTTCCCCGGGAGTTGGTGTACGAGTCCACGCATAGCGATTGACACCTTTGAGCGAATAACTCATCCCCAGTGGAGCGCTATCCTGATAGGTAAGCTGGTACGATGGCGTACTGCTTCCCGGTGGATACAAACGCACGCGATCACCGCCACTATTTCGCAACACCAGATGTGTCAGGGTACGAGTTGCAACGAAATATGTTTTCGGTGCCAGAACAAGCGCCGATCCACCACTACCATGGAAGATAAATGTCCGCCCATCTGCTGTGCCAAGCGTCCACCCCTCAAGATGTATCGGCTCACTTCCCTGATTAACCAATTCTATAAATTCATCGCTCGGCTTCTGTGATCCCGGATTTGGAAGAATTTCTGAAATAATTAGAGCTGAATAGTTGTTCGCCACACTCTCCTCTGTGTTTTTTGCAATGCGGTTTGAATCACCTTTTGTCGGTGTTGTCGTAGTTTGAAAATCGTTTTTATTATTATAGGTATTTACCCCGTCACCTGCGCGAGCAAGCGATAGGGGGTCGTTTGCGCGGGGAGCATTGTTCAGGAGTTCGCCGTCGTCCCAATCGCCATAGGTGGCGGCATCGATAAGAAATTTCCGTGAATCACGTAATTCTACCGTGTCGCCGCTATTTCTCAAAAAACCGGCGGGAAGATCAAGAATAAAAAACCGCTTCAAATCCTGCTCACCAAGTTTGCCGCTCAACATAACACTGTTGCGAGCTCCATCTTCGATCGTCCATCCGGAAAGTTCGATCTCGTGGCGTGTTGGATTATACAGCTCGATCCACTCACGCTCTCCTTCCTCAGGATCAGATACTAACTCGTTGATAAGTACGTCGCCCCTGCCCGGTACCCATACCGGCTCTTGTACGATCAAGGTAAATTGCAAAGCACTTTGCTGTTGAGTGGGGCTCGGCGACTGTTGATTTCCAGACCCTCCAGAAGATCCACTGACACTATTTTTCATGCCAATCGTATTACTCTTCGCATTCTCTTTCCAATTCGACGCTGTATAGTCGGCCGTGGCGGCATCTTTTCGCTCAAGCGAACCGGTTGTTGTCGCGAGATAGGTAACCAGCTCAACTTTTACACTCTGCGCGTTCTTCAATCCTATCTCCTCTCCTTTTTCGGTAAGCGATGACCACGAACTATCAAAAATCGCTCCGGTGTATGTCGGATATTTTGTTGCAACTTTTGCCGCATCGTTTGCAATGACGGCATACTCTCCCGGATCGAGAATAAAATCCCCGCGAAAAGCAGTCAACTTATGATTGGTTCCTTCTTCGAAAAATTTCCATCCCGTGATGTCGACTTTTTCTGTTCCTTTATTAAAAATTTCAATCCACTCAGTGTCGCTCGACTCGTACGCGGCAATTTCATTTATGACAATGTCCTGCTCGCCAGCCAATGCCCGGGCGGGAAGGAGTAAAAAAAATCCTAGAAAAATAAAGATGAAATATCGCATGAAATGATGCCTGGAAAAATAAAGTATACCACAACAAGTCGATGTACCGGTGTGTATAATCGCATATTGAAGATATACTCATTTTGTGCTATACTTAATAATAACGGTCTAAGATAAGGATCGGCATATTTGTGTTATGAAAACGATTGGATTCTATGGTGGGGCTGGTGGTGTAACGGGCGCAAACTACATTTTTGAGTGGGATGGCCTTCGCGTTATGATCGACTGTGGTTTGTTCCAAGGTGGGCGCTTTGCGGAGGAAGAAAATCACAAACCTTTTGCCTACGACCCCAAAGAGATCGACGCCGTCTGTATTACCCATGCCCATGCCGACCATATCGGCCGTCTCCCGAAATTGATAAAAGCGGGCTACACGGGACCAATCTATGCAACCGAGCCGACAGCGGAGCTTGCGCGCGTGATGCTCAAAGACGCATTCACGATAATGAGTCATGAATGTGAATACCACCGGGATGAACCGCTCTACACAGAAGGCGATATGCGTGCGGTATTCGATCATTTTGCCCCACTTCCGTACAATACAGAAAAAAAACTGAACGACTCCGTGTCATTTTTTTTGCGCGACTCGGCACACATCCTGGGATCGGCGATGATAGAGTTCCATGCTGACGATCGGATTCTTGTCTTCACCGGTGATATTGGTAACACTCCATCGCCGCTTTTGAAAACGCCCTACCCAATCGAATGGTGTGATTACCTTCTCATGGAATCCGTGTATGGCGATCGATTCCACGAACCAGCGCCAGAACGGAAGCTAAAACTCGAACGAATCATCGAAGATACCGCCGCGCGAGGTGGCACGCTTATTATCCCCGCATTCGCACTCGAGCGTACACAAGAACTGCTCGTCGAGCTCAACGAACTCATCGAACACAACCGCATACCGCGTATCCCTGTCTATTTGGACAGCCCGCTTGCGATTCACGCAACCGATGTGTATAAGCAGTTTGAATCGTACTTTAACGATGAGGCGCAAAAAGAACTCGCCCACGAACCGGATCTCTTTCGTTTCCCCGGACTGGTTCGAACGCTCTCGCGAGAAGAATCACAGACCATCAATACAGCCCCCTCACCAAAAATAATTATTGCGGGAAATCCCCATGGCGATGGATCGCGCATCGCGCACCATTTTATTCGCGCGCTTCCCGATCCAAACAACACCGTGCTCTTCGTCGGATACGCGCGTGTATCGAGTATGGGTCGTCAGCTCACCGAAGGCGCGCGCGAGGTAACGATTTTTGGGAAGAGAGTTCCCGTTCACGCGCAGATAGCACACATTTCGGGATACTCATCGCACGCTGATCAGGCACAGTTAAAAAGTTTCGTTACGGGCATTGCCAAACCGATCAAAAATGTATTTGTAACGATGGGAGAGAAATCATCCTCTGAAACGCTTGCTAGTGTTATTCGAGATGAAATCGGTATTCATGCATCTGTGCCAACAATGGGAGAGGTGATAGAGTTAGATTAGGGTAGAGCGTTTAGCGTATAGGGCATAGGTTTTTGCTAAACGCTAACCGCTTACCCCTAAACCCTTCCCCAATATGCCCGATAAAAACCAGCCGCTGGAACAGAGCTACCTAAAATATAAAATCTGCGTGTCGGGATCTGCCGACACCATATCGTGTGGTCCCGATACACTCGATAAAGCTAAAGAACTCGGGAGACAAATTGTTTTGCACAATGGCGTGCTCGTCACTGGCGCAACGACCGGTATTCCGTACTGGGCGGCTATCGGGGCAAAAGAAGCGGGCGGTATCAGTATTGGCATCTCACCTGCCGCATCGGAGCTTGAGCATGTCAAAAAATATCGTCTCCCCGTTGATTATTTTGACCTCATTATGTATACCGGCTTTGAGTACTCGGGACGCAATCTTCTCCTCGTGCGTATGTCAGATGGCATTATCGAAGTGTGTGGACGCATTGGTACCCTGAATGAATTTACCATTGCGTTTGAGGATAAAAAGCCAACGGGTGTTCTGGAGGGCACCGGCGGAACGACCGGAATGATCAAGGAAATTATCGAGACAGCCCATCGCGGTGAAGGAAAGGTGGTCTACGACGAAGATCCAAAAACACTCGTGGAAAAAGTTATCGCACTTATAGACAAAGAAAAAGTTGTGCCCATCCCAAAATATGAATATGCAAAAGGACGACCGACGAAGCGCGGGGGATAAAAAATTTAAGATGTACGATTTAAGATTTATGATTTACATTGGCGCAGATCATGGCGGATTCGCGCTGAAGGAATTGATAAAAAAATTTCTTACGCGATCAAAATACACGTTCATTGACCTTGGCGCACACGAGTATAGCGCAGACGATGATTATCCAGATTTTTCCTTTGCGCTCGCTAAGGAAGTTGCGGAACATAAAAACGCAAAAGGAATTCTTTTGTGTCGAAGTGGGCAAGGTGCTTGTATTGCCGCAAATAAAATAATTGGCATTCGCGCGGCACAAAGCTGGAATGTGGAATCCGCACAACGATCGCGCGCCGACGATGACAGTAATGTACTCTGCCTTGGCGCCGACTTTCTTTCACAAAAAGAAGTAGAGACCATTATCACGGCATGGATCAAAACCCCTTTCTCAAAACTCGCGCGCCATAAACGCCGCATCAAAAAAATTGCCTTATACGAAAAAAACTCGCAATAACAGCGAGTGTTTTTCTGAAACCTGATCACTGAAACCTGAAACCTTTTATAGTTCTTCCTCCGCGTCTAACTTCTTATACTCCTCTTCGTTCCTACTCATACCGTGGCGATCATCGGTACAGTTACACACCGACAGTTGCTGACCATAGTTGGGGCAGTCCGCATTTTGGCAAAGCCCCGGTTCTGACGAAACAGCACCACAGGTGCCACTACAAATATAGTGATCCATATAATACAACGCTAACCTTGAATTACGAGCCGCTCCCTCAGGTACTTGCCGCAGGGGCATACGCAGGACGACTGGTCCGAGTATAAGGAATTTTTCAGCAGAAAAATATCCGGCCCCGAGGACAAGTGGCTGTGGGGGCATGGTTCGTAATTCAAATTAATGAACGAGGGGGGGTGGATTAGAGTCGCGACGGCATCACCCATGCGCCACGACTCTAATCCGGACGACGACATCTACTTCTTATCATGCACTTTTTTCCTCACATCTCGACTCTTATCAATATACCAAACAATAATCCTTACCGGCAACGATTCCTTTCGCTTTCTCAGCTCTAAGTAGATGTGAAGAAGACTGACGACTAGTACCGCGCTTTCGACCGTAAATAACGGCCAATTGTGCAGTGCCACGTACATCACCTCCTTTCATAAGTAGTATACCATACCAGCAAAAATGAAAAAATACCCCTGTCAAGAGGTGCGTCGCTCTGCTATACTAATCCCTAGACCCTATTCCCTAACCCCTATTCCCGTGATTCCCCAACCCCTCAAAAAATACTTTGCACCCTCGCTCCTTGTATACTCAAAAAAAGAAGCTCAGGCAAAACTGGAATTCATCAATGAGCATTTTCCTAAAAGCAATCTCCATATAGATGTCGCCGATGGTAGATTCGTCCATTCAACCTGTTGGTGTGCGCCTGCCAACTTCAAAAAACTGCACATCAAACAGCCGTTTGAAGTACATCTCATGACTCTGTATCCAGAAAAACGAATTGCCGCATGGAAGCGCGCTGGCGCCTCGCGCATGGTCTTTCACTATGAAGCGACAGACAATCCATTGCGCGTTATTGAAACGATTGAAAAACATACCATGGAGGCAGGTATTGCGTTAAATCTTGAAACGTCACCAAAACATATCGCATTGCTTCTCGACCGTCTTGATGGTATACTGTTCATGGCAATTGTACCGGGATTGACCGGTCAACAATTTCACCCATCGGTCATACGAAAAATTAAATCCTTTCATAAAAAATACCCAAAAAAGTTCATTATCGTCGACGGCGGCATCAGCGCCGAAAACGCGCCACTCCTCATCCGCGCAGGCGCCCGACAACTCGTCTCAACATCTGCAGTGTATGGCAAACATTTTTCCAAGTCCTGAAGAAAATCCTAAAAACTTTGTACGAGTACTCAATGATATTTCGGATTACTTGAACAAGCCCATTCCGCTTCCACCTCTTTTGGATCTGGAAAAATGGATTGAAGACCTTCGCGCAAAAAAAGTAGACGTGCCACTGATGTCGCTTGCTCATACAAAAAAAATCTCGGTCATTATTCCTGCCTATAACGAAGAAGAATATATCGGCGCCGCGATCGATGCGCTTTTTAAACAAACATTTCCCCGTGATGATTTTGAAATCATCGTCGTCGATAACGTGAGTACCGACCAAACAAACACGATTGCCAAAAATAAAGGCGTTGAAAAAGTTGTATTCGAGCCATGCCAGGGAACAAATGCCGCACGCCAGCGAGGCATTCATGAAGCAACAGGAGAAATTGTCGCGTTTCTCGACGCCGATTGCGTACCGCCAAATGATTGGCTTAAAAAGATTTATACGACTCTTCACAAAAAAAACAGCCGCTGCGCGGCGATAGCCGGTGCCTACGTCTTCTCCGTCGATCCAATAGACCATCTTTTTCTCGCGCAGGAAGCGTATCGCTGGATCGTCATGCCGACGATGGCCTCAATCTTCGGGCGTATCTTACGTCGCGGCGGCGTTCTTATCGGCGGAAATTTCGCGTCGTTCCGAGAAAACTTTCAACGCATTAATGGACTGGATACCTCGTATACATTTTTTGGCGATGACGCGAGTATCGCAAAAAAATTCGGTGAGATTGGCTATGTCGAATTTGATCCAACACTGTACGTCCTCACTTCCGATCGCCGCTTCCTGCGCGAAGGGCTTGTCAAAACAAATTGGGAGTACACAAAAAATTATTTTAAAGTGATGTTTCATTCTTAAAACCAGATATGCGCCAGCGACTCATCACCGCACTCATCATTACGCTTCTCATAATCGCAGCTTTTCTTCTCAGTGTGTTGCAGTGTGTCATTAACCTAGAATTTTGTTGGCATGGTCTATAACAATCTCTATTCACAACAATCAAAAGTGACACCGTCCTACACTTATGATTATCCATGAAAAAAAAATAAAAAAACTTGCAATCCTGGCAAATACAATCCGCCAGGACATTATTAAAATGTTGGTAAAAGCCGGGTCTGGTCATTCTGCTGGGCCACTCGACATGGCAGATGTGTTTACGGCGCTCTATTTTCATATTCTTCATCACAAACCAAAGCAACCGCAATGGACGGGTCGTGATCGACTCATCCTTTCATGCGGACATATTTGTCCGGTGCGCTATGCCGCGATGGCGCGAGCAGGATATTTTCCACTCAAAACTCTTTCTACACTCCGACAACTTGGCTCGCCACTGCAAGGACATCCGGAACTCACAAAACTTCCCGGCAGTGAAAATACAAGTGGTCCCCTTGCCCAAGGCGCGTCAGTTTCTGTCGGTATTGCACTCGCAGGAAAAATGGATAGTGCGAAATGGCGGGTATACGGAATTCTTTCAGATGGTGAACACAACGAAGGCCAGGTATGGGAAGCGGCCATGTTTGCGGCAAAAAATCGCCTCAACAATCTTGTATGGATTGTCGATCGCAATAACATCCAGATTGATGGCTTCACCGAAAACATCATGCCACTCGATCCCCTTGAAAATAAATATAAAGCGTTTGGCTGGCATGTGATCGAAATTGATGGCCATAACATTCGAGAAATAATTGACGCATACGAACAAGCAAAACGTATCTATGAAAAACCCACGGTCATCATCGCACACACCATTCCCGGACGTGGCGTTGATTTTATGGAGAATAAATACGAATGGCACGGCATACCACCAAACTCTGACCAAGCAGAACTGGCATTAAAAGAACTGCGAACCCTTCGTGGAAAAATTGTTAGTGAACATGAATAATGTCTATGATGCCCCCAACCATCGTCATTGATCCAAAAAAAATTCCTTGGAAAAAAGTAGCCTCTGGCATATCTACCAAAGATATTATTTATGACAAAAAGAAGAAACAGAAATTGACCCTTTTTAGGTTTCAAGCTGGCACAAAACTTTCACCCCACAAACATACTGATGTTGAATGGATGTACGTGCTCGATGGAGTGTATCAAGATGAATTTTCTAGCGTAAAAAAAGGATCGCTAAAAATTAATAACAAGGGGTCCATTCATACATCACAATCGAAAAAAGGATGCACACTCCTTGTTCTCTGGAGTGGAAAACATATCCCCTTATAAATCTATGAAAAAAAAGAGTCGTCGTGTACAAAAAAATGGTGCTGAGCTTCTTGTTGAATGCCTCAAAACTCAAGGCGTAAAATATATTTTTGGCATTCCCGGCGCTGCTGTCATGCCGATTATAGAAGCGCTACGTAAAAACGAACATATTCCGGGTACACCAAAATTTATCGTTTGTCGCCATGAACAAAATGCAGCGTTTATGGCTGGGGCATGGGGACGCATTACCGGAACGCCTGGTGTGTGTCTTGCAACAGCGGGGCCAGGCGCAACAAACCTTGTCACTGGCGTTGCAACGGCAACAGCCGACCGTGATCCAATGGTAGCCATCACCGGGGAAACGCCACGCGCAGAGCACTTTAAAAAAACACATCAAACAATTCGTACCGCAACGCTCTTTCGTACGATTGCAAAATGGAGTGAAGAAATTCAAGACGCATCGGCAATACCCGAAGCAGTTTCGAGCGCATTTCGTATCGCAACAATGCCCCACGAAGGCGCAACCCAGCTCACTCTTCCCATTGATGTACAAACCGCTCAAACACACGGCTCACCACTCATCCCTACAGTATTTTCATTTGGTGAGGCCTCTGCCGAAAGCATGCAAAAAGCCGCCGAACTATTAACCCACGCACGCTATCCTGTCATGCTCTTGGGGTTTGCCGCAACACGGACAACTACCACCCAAGCACTGCGTCGGTTTCTCGAAAACCATAGCATGCCGGTTGTTGGAACATTTGAAGCGGCGGGTGCTATCTCACGAGAACTCGTTCACCTGTTTGTAGGTCGTGTTGGATTAAAAGTGGAAGAACCGGGCGATATCGCCCTACAAAATGCAGATGTCATTATTACGGTTGGCTTTGATCCGATCGAATATCATCCTTCGTATTGGCACTCAAACAAAACCCCCATTATCCATATTGATGAAACCCCCTCAGAGCCTCTTTCGTTATATCAACCAACAGCGGAGCTTATTGGTGATACGACACAAAATCTTGATGCGCTCTCAGAACGACTGACGCAAAGCTATACGTTCCACCCGTCTGCAAAAAAAGCGCAAAACCTTCTTTTCAAAAGCATGAGAAATGCTCCCGCCGGGTCGACAGTACACCCTCTTGCGTTTATTAATGCGCTTCGTGAATGTGTAGACGATACCATGACTGTATGCGTCGATGTTGGCGCGCACCAAGTATGGATGGCAAAACATTTCTTCTCATACGAACCACGCCATCTTCTTTTTAGCATGGGGTTTCAAACAATGGGTGTGAGTTTACCGTGGGCAATAGCCGCGGCACTTGCTCGACCAAAAACACATGTAGTGTCGTTGAGCGGTGATGGATCATTTATGATGTCCTCTATGGAGCTTGAAACAGCAGTGCGTCTTAAATTACCAATCACCCATATTATTTGGCGTGACGACAGCTATAATCTGGTAAAAATTCAACAACAAGAAGCGTATAAAAAAGAATTTGGTGTGTCTTTCGGCAATCCTGATTTTGTCCGGTATGCACAAAGTTTTGGTGCACAATCATTTCGTATTACCAATCCATCTCAGATGAAATCGACGATCAAAAAAGCTCTCGCGATAAAAACGCCAACGGTCATCGATGTCGCAATAGATTATCGCAAAAATCTTTTACTTCTTCGTCCCGGCGAACTCATGAGTATTTCTTAACCACGCTTGTCATCCCGGCGAAAGCCGGGATCCAGCCCCGCACTATGTCTATTCCCAATTCATACCTCAATCCGAATCTCTTCTCAAAAAACGTCGAACAGATTCCAACACGCAATGGATATGGCGATGGTCTTTTGGAGGTTGCGGAAAAAAATAAAAACGTTGCCGTGCTCACCGGCGACTTGGCAGAATCGACGCGGGTGCTAGCGTTTGCCAAAAAGTATCCCGAACGGTTCGTTGAATGCGGCGTTGCAGAGCAAAACATGGCCGGCATTGCCGCTGGGCTTGCTCTCACTGGAAAAATTCCATTCATCTCAAGCTATGCAGTATTTTCTCCCGGACGGAATTGGGATCAGTTGCGCGTGAGCACGTGCATCAACAATGCAAATGTCAAAATTGCGGGAGCACATGCGGGTATTTCTGTGGGGCCCGATGGCGCAACACACCAAGCACTTGAGGATATCGCCATCATGCGCGTACTGCCCCACATGACCGTGGTCGTACCGTGTGATTATGAAGAGATGAGAAAGCTTGTTCATGCAGCGGTTGCAATGAACGGCCCATTGTATTTTCGATTCGCTCGTGAAAAAACACCCGTCATTACTACGCCAAAAACACCGTTTGCAATTGGCAGGGCAGAAATATTCCGCAAGGGAAAACACGTTAGCATTATTGCCTGTGGCCCTCTCGTGTATCAGGCACTTATCGCAGCACAAGAATTAATAAAGTTGGGAATCGACTGTGAAGTGATAAACAACCACACCATCAAACCGCTCGATGAAAAAACGCTTCTCGCATCGGTAAAAAAAACGAAATGCGCCGTGACGGTAGAGGAACATCAAATAATGGCCGGCGCGGGAAGCGCTGTCTGCGAACTATTTAGCAAAAAATATCCGGTACCAGTAGAGATGGTCGGCATGAACGATTCGTATGGCGAATCCGGGAAGCCATTGGAACTTCTCGAAAAATATGACATGTCGGTAAAAGCGATCAAATTAGCAGTAAAAAAGGTACTAAAGCGAAAATAATTGTGCGCTTGACGATTTCTCGAAAAAGTATATACTTATGTATATACTTCTAATAGTGTAATGTATGATTCAAAAAATCGATCGCTGGGGTAATAGCTTGGGTATTCGCCTTCCAAAACAATTAACCACACAGCTCTCTCTTAGTGAGGGGAGTACTGTTGTTGTTACTCTAGAAAAAAATGCTCTTATGCTTCGCCCACAAAAAAGAAGGGATGAAACATTAAAACAACTTCTTGAACGCATTACTCCTAATAATCTCCACAATGAGGTTGACTTGGGAGAACCGCAAGGAAAGGAACTATGGTAGAAAAAACGTACGTCCCCCACCGCGGTGATATTGTTTGGATTAATCTCAATCCGACAAAGGGACATGAACAAGGTGGGTCACGACCCGCGCTTGTCATCTCTTCACAATCCTACAATGAGCGGGTTGGCATGATGCTCGTATGTCCCATCACCTCTCAAATAAAAGGATACCCCTTTGAGGTCGCCTTGAAACTCCGTGACGTTGAAGGTGTAGTACTTGTCGATCAGGTACGGAGTATTGACTGGACGTGCAGACCGGTTAGTCTTGGGGGGCGGTGTGATGAGGAAACCGTAGAAGAAGTACAGCACAAACTAAATGTTCTGATCAATGAATAAGCCCGGGTGGTGGAATGGTATACACACAACACTTAAAATGTTGCGCTGAAAGGCATGTGGGTTCGACTCCCGCCCCGGGCAATTACAACATATGAAACCAATCGCTCATAGTGTTCAATTCGTAAAGCAAGGCGAATCTGAATGCGTGCAGGCAAGTGCCGCGCAGATTCTTGCTTTTTATGGGATTCGCAAAACTATCGAGGAGATTAAAAACGAGGTTCCCCCGCTCCGCTCAAAAGATGGCGAGCTTATTGGAACGTTGTGGGCACACATCGCACTCTATTTTCTCGGGCTCGGATTCGATGTCACATTCCATACGACCGATGTTGTAATCTTCGACCGCCGATGGAAGAATCTTTCAAATAAGGAGCTTCTCAAAAAACTCGAACAACGCCAACCACATCTTACGCACGGATTCTATGGCCGCGAAATTCTTGATGCTTACTTCGACGGATATACGCGTTTTATAAAGAAGGGGGGAATAGTCCAGCTCCCGATTGTGACAAGCGACTACCTCTACGGGCTTCTTAAAAAAGGTCCGATTCTGGCCTCTGTCGACTACCAATTCCTCAACGACGTATCAAAATGGTCGTACATGGCCGAAACTGATCGGTGGGTGGAAGACGACATCAAGGGAATTCCTCTGACGCATGCCATCATAATCTCTGGCTATCGCGACGGTGTGTATACGATTGTTGACCCCGACTTTCGCTACGGTGGCGTCAGAACAATTCCTGCCGACCACCTTCTTGGCGCATTCTACCTCGCTCAATTCAGTTTTGATAACATGCTCATCACGTTATCGCCACCAGTTCAATAAATCGCGTCTATACTCCTATGAACCATACCATTACCACTTTACTCTTTGACTGCTTCGGCGTTATTTGTGATCCAGTAGTTACAGGATGGTATACATATCATCGACTGGAAAAAGGACTCCCTGATGAGAATTTAAAAAATGTACTGCATAAATTTGATTTAGGTGAATTTTCTGAAGATGATATTGTCGACTACTTCTCACGGTACGATGGAGTAACCTCAACAAAAGAAGAATTGCGCGAACAGATAGATAGCTATCTCAACGTCAACCGAGAGTTATTGGCAATCATCAAAGCACTTCGAAACAAAAAGTTTAAAATAGTGCTTCTCTCCAATGGAAATGCGGAATTTTTCAAAAGAAAGCTCTACCCAACCCATCCTGAATTTAAAGAGCTTTTTGATGAAATCATCATTTCTTCCGAGATTAAAATGGTGAAACCGTATAAAGATATTTTTGAATATGCGCTCAAAAAAATAGGATCAAAACCTGCCGAGTCGCTTTTCATCGATGACAGCAAGGCGAATGTTGATGGTGCGATTGCTCTTGGGATACATGGTTTTGTGTATACCGACGTTGCGTCATTTAGAGAGTATATTAAATTCCTCACCGCACTTTCATAGCTATGATCAAAGCGATATTATTTGACATCGATGGCGTGCTTCTCGATTCATTCGATGCAAATCTTGATTTTTATCAAAGGCTCATGGCTCTAGCCGGGTATCAGGGACCGACGCGGGAAGAATATATACCATTCTTTCACCGACCGATGCGGGATCTTATTGCGGCACACACACAAGCTGAATCCCCTGAGGAGATTCAACGCATTTGGGAAATGGGATGTAACCGCGAGGGTCTCTACGACCATGCGCTCTTAAGCATGCCCACGATGACTGAGGAAATCATTTCTTCTCTCCATACATCCTATCATCTTGGCGTTGTCACGAGTCGTGTCATAAGTGGCGTGTATACCGTACCGGCGTTAAAAAATCTCGAGCGGTATTTTTCTACGCTTGTTGCCTATGAGGACACCGAACACCACAAGCCCCATCCAGCACCATTGCTCTTAGCGGCGCAGCGACTCGCGTGCGCACCACCTGATTGTGTCTACATCGGCGATGCCCCAACTGACATGATAGCCGCTCAGGAAGCGGGTATGCAGCGTATTCTTTTCTCGACGACCATCGATATCCCAGATGTTGTGCGTGCAACATCATTTACAGGACTTCCTGACATTATCGCAGCGCTCTAGCTTTTCTGGCGTTTTTCAAATAGTTTTGATAGAGTAAACGTATTATCTTGAATTATGAAACTCTTGTTTGGGTGTTCCTCCACAGGGGCATACGCAGACCGACGGGGCGAGTTTAAGGAATTTTTCAGCAGAAAAATATCCGGCCCCGAGGAAGGAATACCCGAACATAATGAGTTTCGTGATTCAAGGACATTATTATTCCTGTATGGCATTCTTGAAAAAAGACCTTCCAAAACGATCCGAGAATCTATCCGATTGGTACAATAAAGTCGTGCTTATGGCGGAGCTCGCCGACTATGGCCCTGCCAAGGGCACGATGATTTATCGTCCCTATGGGTTTGCTATCTGGGAACTGATTCAAAAGGAAATGGATGCGATAATTAAGGAGAAGGGCGTATCAAATGCTTACTTCCCTCTTTTTATTCCGGAATCGCTTCTCAAAAAAGAAGAGACCCATATTAAAGGATTTTCGCCAGAACTTGCCGTCGTTACCATTGGTGGTGGGGAAGAGCTCAAAGAAAAACTTATTGTCCGGCCAACGAGTGAGACAATCATGTATGATGCTTACAGCCGCTGGATTCATTCATGGCGCGACCTTCCCCTGATGATCAACCAGTGGAATAACGCTGTACGCTGGGAAAAACGCACCTATATGTTCCTCCGCACAACAGAGTTCCTGTGGCAAGAAGGACACACGGTGCATTCAACGCACGAAGAAGCATGGAATATGGTTGTATGGGCAATGGATATGTATAAAAAGGTGTATCGAGAGCTCTTCGCACTGCCGGGATACGTTGGGCGTAAATCAAGAGCAGAAACATTTGCTGGTGCCGACACTTCCATCTCCTATGAATCACTCATGCCGGGAGGTAAGGCGCTGCAGTCGTGTACCTCACATGATTTGGGACAAAATTTTTCAAAGGCATTTGAAATCACCTTTCAAAATAAGGAAGGGAAAAATGAATATGCCTGGCAGACAAGCTGGGGGCTTTCCACGCGATCTATCGGCGGGATGATTATGGCACACGGCGATGATGGTGGTCTGCGTCTCCCTCCTCGTCTCGCGCCCATTCAAGTTATTATTCTTCCGATAAAAGCGGAAGCCGCGCTAATCGATACTGCTGAAAAAATAAAAGCTGAGCTCAAAAAACATGGCGTGCGAGTGCAGATAGACGCATCGGAAAATGAATCGATCGGCTTTCGGATCAATACATGGGAACTCAAAGGTGTTCCTCTGCGCCTGGAAATCGGGACAAAAGAACTTGCTGAAGAAAAAGTAACGGCTGTCAGAAGAGATACGGGTGAGAAAATCGCTGTTCCCTTAAACGAATTAAAAACAACCATCTCAACACTCCTCGATGCCATCCAGGCAAACCTTTTGGCTCAGGCAGAACAATTCTTGAAAGATAACACCCACACCGCCAACTCATACGACGAACTGAAACAGATCATGGCAACCTCCAGGGGTTTTATCTCTGCACTCTGGTGTGAACAGGAAGCATGCGAGAAAAAAATAAAAGAAGAAACAAAAGCATCAACGCGCTGTATGCCACTCGATTCAAAAGAAGAAAATGGCGCGTGCGTTGGATGTGGCAATCCTACAGAGCATCGCTGGATGTTTGGACAATCATACTAACATTCTTATCTATGACAAATAATGATGATTCCCAGTGGTGGGAAAGCCATATTCTGACTGTCAACGAGAAAGATGATTATTGGGAAACAACTGATAGTAATGGTCTGGTTTACTTTATCATTAAAAAACATGGTATTGTGCCGTTTATTGGAGATACGATTCGCTACTATGGATCTGGCGCACCGAATGCGATTCGAGGTGTTGAGATAAACGGAAAACAACTATTTTATGAATCTCAAGAGCAGTTTCAGGAACGACTAAAGGACATCGTCCGAGAAGATCCAAAGCAAATGACTCGCGAACAGGATAAAAATTTCGGTGATTATACAATTTCAACCGTTGATGATATTGGTTCGTACTGGCGCATAATCGACAGCTACCACACTACCTACAACCTTCCAAAAGAATTTGGGGTGAGGCCACTACCAGGAGACACTATTCGTTATTACGGAGGTGCCGCTGTCTATGGAATGGACATTAATGGTAAAAATATTTTTTATGAGCCCCTTGGAGATGAAAACGATGAACCGAACAAATGGGATGTGCGCTAATGGATAGATCTATGACAACAATCATTTTTGAGGCGCACGGCACAACCTTTGATAACGAGCAAGGCATGGCTTCGGGACATAACGATGTCAAGCTCTCTCCGCTTGGGGAGCAGAATGCGCGTGATCTTGGCGTGCGCTATGTCGACGTACAAATTCATGCGGTATTTTGCTCTGACCTTTCGCGGGCATATCGCACCGCAGAGATTGCGTTTGTGGGACGTGATATCCCGATCATCAAGGATGCTCGTCTTCGCGAGTGCGATTATGGAGCATGGACGGGTCGGCCAAGCAAAGAGATCGAAGCGGATCGCAGCAATAGAATCACGGCATCCTTTCCGGACGGAGAAAGCTACGCGCAGACCTCTTTGCGTATACTGGGTTTTCTCAACGAGATATCACAGCAATACGACGGTAAGACAATCATGGTTATCGGCCATCGCGCTACGCAGTATGGGCTCGAGCGATGGATCAACGCGATACCACTAAAGGAAATGGTAACTGCACACTGGTCGTGGCAACCGGGGTGGACGTATCATCTCTGGAAAAAAATTGAAATACACACTCCTCGAGGTATAGCGCTATCGGGACATCTCTATGCCCGCGACTCAAAAAAAATTGTCGTCAGTGCCCATGGATTTACCAGTGACCAATTTGGTAAATCGACCTGTCTTGCACAAGCACTTGCCAGACAAAACATCAGCGCCCTTACATTCGACTTTTCCGGATGTGGCGAGAGTCAAGACGATACCGTCTCACTCACAAAGGAAGTCGAAGATATGACCTCTGTCATCGAGTACGTTCGCTCTCTTGGATACGATTGCCTTGGATTGGAGGGGTGCAGTGCGGGCGGCATTATCGCATTGAGAACATGGGATCCCACCATCAAAACGCTCGTGCTCTGGGCCCCGGTTACTCGGGGCTGGGATAAGGAAGAAAAATTTTCTCCCGAACAACTTGAGGAGTTTGAACGTGAAGGAGCATTAACCGAGCAAAAACCCCAACCCTATTTGAGAGCATCGGTTAAAATCGATAAGGTCGTGCTTCATGAAAGAAGTGAAATAGATACAAAAGAAATTCTCTCGCGCATCACAGTACCCGTGATCATTATTCATGGCGACAAAGATATCGATGTTCCCATAGCTTATTCAAAAGAAGCAATGCAGTATCTTTCATCCAACTCACGCCTTGAAATTCTGGAGGGCGAGGACCACTGGTTCAAACACTCTCGAGAAAAACTCTATGCTCTCTCTGTCGAGTGGTTTACAAAATATCTCTAAAACCGCCTAACAATATGATAAAGGGCATTGATTACCCGGGAATTGCGATTGTTTTTTCTGCCACGACGGAAAAGGCAGGTACCTCGCTGGCAAACGAAGTATCCACGCACGTGATGAGCACGGTTGCTGGGATATTGGTGGTGGTGGCGTAAAGCACAAAGAGCTTCTTGAGGATGCTCTCCGCAGAGAGGTCAAAGAAGAGTATGGTACCGATATCATCAGCCATGAATATCTAGGATTTCGAGAAGTACACCGCACAATGAACGACCTCCCAACACACTGGATCGTCTTTGACTTTAAAGTGCGTATTGATCCGTTACAATCCATAAACGGTGACCCTGAAAAAATAGATCAGATTGGCTGGTTCAAGCTCGATATGCTTCCCCAACCCATGCACTCACAAATACCCTTTACGATAAATAAATATCGAGAGCAACTGTGAGTCCTGGTTCAAAATTCAACCTTCAAAATTCATAATTAGCGTATCTATGTTCACAACAAAAAAGTTATACGAAGAAGATGAAAAGCTCTTTACTTGTTCAGCGCACGTGCTCGATATACTTCATGAAAATGGTACAACAAGTGTTGTTCTCGATCAGACCGTGTTCAGGCCTCTCGCATTAACCAACACACAAACCGTTGGCGTTATCGAATCAAACGATAAAGCTTTTTTCGTAACCGGCGTCCAAGAGCAAGAAAATTCACTCCGACATGTTGGCACATTTGAATCCGAGCCATTCGAACTCGATGAACAGGTTACCTGCGTACTGAATGAAGAATATAAAAAAGAGGTTGGGCAGAATTAGAACCTACTCAACCGGCACATTTCGTTGTTGTCTGCTCCGGTGCTCAACATCGTATGTTGTATACGATTTTCTCCGCTCCTCACAGACGCCTAGAACTGTACTCGGTTGAGTAGGTTCTTTGAAGGCACGTAAGAAACTTATCCACTTCCCTATTTTTTATCAGCGTGTAATCTTGTGCCAGATGGTTGTAAGTATTAACCCCATGTAGCTACTTACAATGCACGCAAAAAAAGAGCCACCTATAGAGGAGGTTCTTTTTTTGTGCGGGTTAAAGCAATACGCTCTATACTTCTTTATTTTTTTCAAACTCCTCTTTGAGGGCAAGCAATCTTTTAATTATCTTTTGCATCATTTCAATATGCTCTTCTCTCTGCTGAGCGATAGGGTTTATCACTACCTCGCCAGCTTGACGAATCGCCTCGTCTACTTCCCGTCCCGGTAAAAACATATCTCTCGGGATCGGAAGCGTTGCGCCCACAGAGAGATCGAGAAGTAATTTTGATGCCCCTTCTTTTATTTTCATTATTTCTGATGGATTCTCAGCTTCAGACATATTCATAGATTAATCAGCGACAGAAAACACTTCCTCAACGGACGTAACACCCTCAAGGGCACGAAGGAGACCATCTTGAGCCATCGTGACCATACCATTTTTTATGGCAAGCTCCTGGATCTGGTACTCTGAGGATGACTTCGCTAAAATAAGTTGCTCTATTTCGGGACTCATGACCATCACTTCGTAAATACCAATACGCCCCTTGTAGGCAAGGCCGTGACACGCCTCACACCCATCGGCTGTCCAAAATTGTAATTTAAGAAAATCAACAGCAGTTCGAGCAAGTGGTGATATACTATGGAGGATTCTCTCAGCCTTTTCTTTTGTCGGCGCGTCGAGCACGGCCTCTTTTTTACACTGCTGACACAATCGACGGACAAGTCGCTGGCCGATTAGAGCGTTGAGCGAAGGCGCAAGTAAAAACTCTTTCACTCCCATGGCAAGAAATCTCGGTACCGCGCCGGCCGCACTGTTTGTGTGAATCGTTGAGAGCACCATATGGCCGGTCAATGCCGCATTGATAGCGGTATCGGCCGTCTCAAGATCACGAATTTCGCCAACCATAATAATATCGGGGTCTTGGCGCAAAATTGATCGCAGACCACCGGCAAAGGTATACCCCTTATCAGCATCGATCTGACTCTGATTCACCCCTGCAAGTTTATATTCGATAGGATCTTCAAGAGTGATAATTTTTATCTCCGGTGAATTGAGATAGTTGAGTATCGCATACAACGTGGTCGTTTTTCCCGATCCGGTTGGACCGGTCGTAATAACCATGCCGTTCGGCTTGTCTACTTCGGCTTTGAGCAGCTTATGAGTATATGGAGAGAGCCCTAGATCCTCAAATGTCAGTCCTGTTGCCGTAGAGCGCAGGAGACGCATGACAACGCTTTCACCGTATCCTGTCGGAAGTGTCGATACGCGCACCTCAACCTTATCGCTTTGATAATGGATAGTAAATCGCCCGTCCTGAGGTCTATCGGTAATATTAATCTTTAGCCCAGCAAGAAGCTTAATGCGCGATGCTATCTGCTTCCATAGTTCGTTGGGAAGCGTTGCAATATCATGGAGAATACCATCGATACGGAGACGGGCCTTAATATGCGCCTCCTCTGCCTCAACATGAATATCCGATGAACCCGTCTTGAGCGCCACTGAGACAAGGATTATTAAGATATCAGTGACGGACTTGTCTTTGAGCTTATCATTCAGCGTACGAATATCGGCATATTCGTTTCCATATTTTTCAATATCACTCTCGGTAATTTCAACACCTCCCAGATCCGGCTTGATCTTTGGCAATTGACCATACAGCTTGAGAGCCGACGCCAAACTCCCTTGAGAAATGACAAAAACAGAAAATACATCGTGAACTTTTTCTTGCAATTCCTTAAGAAATGTCTTCGTTTCTTCACTATAGGGATCGACAACACCCACCTTCTTCTCTCCGAGGGTCTCAAGAAAGCAAATCGCACCGTATTTACGAGCGTCGTCCTCATGGATGAGTGCTAATGCGCCAGATGAAATTGGGACTCCGGCAAGAGCGATATATGGCAAACCGGCAGAATACCCAAGCATCTGGGCTTCCTGCTCTTTTTGCTGCGCGCCAAGCTGTGTCATCTTCCGCTGAAGCTTTTCTTCGGTGGAAAATCCCTGCTGTGCTGATACTGCATGATCGTCAGCCATAGGGGGTGCCATTCATTATCTTTCATTACAAAAAAGTTTTGCAATGTAAGAGATTATGAGGATTTCTTTTCTTCACTAAAGAGCGCATCAAACTCCTCTCGTTCGATTGTCTCTTTCTCTAGCAATAATTGTACAATAGTTTCAAGATTTTCCCTATACGTATCGATTGTGTGTTGTGCGATTTTGCGCGCCTCCTCAATGAATGCGGTAATTTCATTATCAATACCCTCTGCTGTTTTCTCGCTATAATCACGCTGCTCGGTAATTTCGCGGCCGATAAAAACAAGTTCGTCTTTATCGCCAAAGGTGCGCTGTCCAAGATGCTCGCTCATACCGTACTTGGTAACAAGTTTGCGGGCAAGACGGGTTGCTTTTTTTAGATCATCGCTCGCGCCGGTCGTGATATCCCCAAATATTGTCTTCTCTGCACAGTAGCCGCCGAGAAGAACAGCGAGCTCTGCTTGAAATTCTTTTTTTGTCCGAAACATCCTATCTTCGGTCGGAAGATTCATGGTGTATCCGGCAGCAGGACCGCGTGAGATGATGGAAATCTTCTGCACCGGCGGCGAATCTGGCAGGATATGCGATATTAACGCATGCCCCCCTTCGTGGTAGGCGGTTATTTTTTTCTCTTTATCAGAGATAAGTCGCCCTTTTCGCTCTGGTCCAAGAATAACCTTTTCGATACTTGAGAATACGTCAGTCATCAGTATTTCCTTACCATCACGACGCGCGACAAGGATAGCTGCTTCGTTCAGGAGGTTTGCCAAATCAGCACCGGAGAATCCCGGCGTTCGTTGCGCGATCCGCAAAAATTCGACATCGGCTGCCATCGGCTTATTTTTTGAGTGTACCTTTAATATCGCTTCTCGGTCAACGAGTGTTGGGAGATCAATCATAACCCGCCTGTCAAATCGCCCCGGACGAAGCAATGCCGGATCGAGAACGTCGGGTCTGTTCGTTGCGGAAATAACAATGACATTATCAGTTGGTTCAAACCCATCCATTTCAACCAGAATCTGATTAAGGGTCTGCTCACGCTCATCATGTCCTCCCCCCATGCCCGCTCCACGCTGGCGACCCACCGCATCAAGTTCGTCGACAAAAATAATGCACGGCGCATTTTTTTTTGCGCGGGCAAAAAGATCGCGGACACGACTGGCGCCGACTCCAACAAACATCTCAATAAACTCAGAGCCCGATACGTGAAAAAATGGCGCGTCCGCCTCACCGGCTACTGCCTTTGCAAGCAGTGTTTTTCCGGTGCCCGGTGCACCGATAAGCAGCACACCCTTTGGTATTTTTGCGCCGAGTTCGTGAAATTTCTTTGGATCTTTCAAAAACTCGATAACTTCATGCAGCTCTTGTTTTGCCTCTGTTGCGCCTGCGACATCGTCAAACGTCACCTTATTTTTCATTTCCTTCGGGTCAAACTGACGTGCACGACTCATCCCAAACGTCAACGCGCGGTTGTTCGCACCCTGAAGCTGGCGAATTGCAAAAAAAGCGATGAATCCAAAAATGAGGATTGGAAAAAGGAGCGAGAATATCGTGTTTAGCCAAAATGATTTTTTTTGATCAGAAACATCGATCTCAATTTTTTTAACTTTTTCCGCATCGACATTAAAATTCTTCAAGAGCGCGCCGAGCGACTCTCCCGGCTCTTTATAGGCGACTTCTTTCGTTCCGTCTTTGAGCTCAATCGTCAGTGTTTCGCCTTCGATTGCTATTTTTTTTATCGACTCTTTTGCTATTTGATCGACGACCGCCTCGATACCCACTTTCTGCGTCTTGGATGTTTGCCCTGAATACAAGCTAAAAAAAGCACCGACCGCAAAAATCACAAGCAGAAACACGACAATATTTTTTGTAATCGTATTCATGTGAATTTGTGAAAAGATGAAATTATGATGGGACCTCTTCTGTGGTCGATGCGTCCTCTTGCTCTTTCTCGACATCTGTGACCGTTACCGCGTCTTCAGTCGGTGCTGCGTCTTCATTTTCATTGCGTGGTGTTTTTTGTGTGAGGGCCTTCAAGGACAACCCCAGTCGATGCTGTTCCGGTTCGATAGAAACAACGATAAATTCCATCTCGCTGCCGGGAGTTGCAACAGATGTGGGCTCAACAGGGCCCTTGGCGGAAAGCTCTGAGACATGAGCTAGTCCATGAATCTCCGGATCAAGTTCGACAAATAATCCAAATGGATTCACTTTTAATACCTTACCGGTAACCTTTTGACCTATAGCGTATTTCTCTTTCACGTTTGTCCATGGATCGGCAATAAGATTCTTCATCGACAAGAAAATCTTTGATCCTTCAATCTTGATTATCTGTGCCTGCACTTTCTGGCCGGAACGCAAAAATTCCTTTGGATCATCGATGCGCTGCCAGGCAATTTCGGAAATATGAATCAATCCTTCAAGCCCCTCCCCAAATTCAACAAAAGCGCCAAAATCAGTAATGACCGTGACAGCACCTTCAACCGTATCGCCGACCGCGTAGGAGGAAATAACATCTTTTTGTTTTACTTCCCAGGCAGCTTTTTCAGAAACAATAAGTTTCTCCTCATCTTCATTCACATCGATTACTTTTGCTTCAAAGACCTCGCCGATATACGATTTCAACTTATCGAGAATCTTATTCTTGTCACCGCCTTGAATACGCGGGTAGTGTTCTGGACACAGCTGAGAAACCGGCATAAACCCATTCACATTACCGCAGGAAACCATCAAGCCGCCTTTATTTGCATCGACTGTTTTGACCGAGACGATTTCACCTGACTGCATCATCGCACGGAGTTTATCCCACGCTTTTTTATGACCTGCTGATCGGAACGAAAGCTCAACGAGCCCTCGCTCGTTTTCCATTTCCAAAACAGTTGCGCTTACTTCGTCACCCGTATGAAGATTGGAATATTCACCCGACTCATCGATAAGCTCGTAGCCGCGAACCAAACCGGTAGCGATGCCGTCGATGTCAATCTGTACCTCGCCCTTTGAAACGGAAATAATGTTACCCGAAATCACATCTCCGACTTTTGGAAGTTTTGCGCTGTACTGATCGAGCAATTCGCGAAAATCTTTCTTTGCCTGATCTTCAACTTGTTGTGTTTGTTGTGGTGCCATAAAAAATTAAGTTATGAATTAAATTATGTCCGGCGGAGCCGGATCCGGCTTTGCCGGAAATATACCTTATGAATAAACAATTTGAAATTATCGCATCACCACAAGAACAATCAGAAGTGCGACAATGTTAAGAATTTTTATCATTGGATTAATCGCTGGGCCGGCAGTATCTTTATAGGGGTCACCAACCGTATCACCAGTCACGGCTGCTTGATGAGCAAAGGATCCTTTCCCTCCATAGTTACCCTCCTCAATGTATTTTTTAGCATTATCCCATGCACCTCCGCCCGATGTCATCGACAAAGCAACAAAAAGTCCGGTAACAATTGCTCCAACTAGTAGACCTCCTACTGCTTCAAACCCCAGTATCGCCCACATAAGCAGTGGCGCCGCGACCGGCAGAAGCGCAGGGAGAATCATTTGACGAATAGCGGCACGCGTTACAATATCAACTGTTTTCCCATATTCTGGCTGTGCCGTTCCCTCCATAATGCCTTTAATTTCACGAAACTGGCGTCGTACCTCATCGACAACTTTGCCCGCTGTCTTCCCAACCGCCTCCATAGAAAGAGCTGCGAAGTAGTAGGGAAGGAGCCCACCAATAAATAACCCGACAAGTACTTTTGGTTGATCGATAAGAAATAATGTTTTTCCACCGAGAGCGTGGGTGAAGTCGGCAAAAAGTACCAAAGCGGCAAGACCCGCCGAACCAATCGCGTACCCTTTGGTTACCGCTTTTGTCGTGTTGCCAACCGCATCGAGTGGATCGGTAATATCTCGCACCTCTTTCGAAAGTCCCGCCATCTCCGCAATACCACCAGCGTTATCGGTGATCGGCCCATAGGCATCTATTGCAACAATAATGCCAGCCATCGAGAGCATCGCCATCGCCGCGATTGCAATGCCGTAAAGCCCCGCGAGAGAAAACGAGCCCAGCATAGCCGCACTAATGACAAGAACAGGAAATGCCGTGGCCTTCATGGAAACCGCAAGCCCCGTAATAATATTCGTACCGTGTCCTGTTTGTGACGATGCGGCGATTGAACGCACGGGCGAATAGCGGGTCGATGTATAGTAATCGGTAATAATAACCAGCAGTCCTGTCACGACGATACCAATAAGCGCTGAGAAATAAATATTCATCGCCGATATGCCGGCCAACCCTTCCATCATTCGCATGGTCACCGGGTAGAGAAGGAGCGCCGAAAGAATCCCGCTCACTGCAAGACCTTTATAAAGGGCGAGCATAATATTTTTCCCCGAACCAAGTTTGATAAAAAAACCACCGATGATCGATGTAATAATAGAAAGTGCTCCAATCATCAGCGGATAGAGGAGTACCTGCTCATTTCCAGAAAAGAGGTATGAACCCAAGAGCATCGTTGCGACAGCAGTAACCGCGTATGTTTCAAAAAGATCGGCTGCCATCCCGGCACAGTCGCCAACATTATCGCCAACATTATCGGCGATAACAGCTGGATTGCGCGGGTCATCCTCGGGAATACCCTGTTCAACTTTTCCCACCAAGTCCGCGCCAACATCCGCAGCTTTAGTAAAAATACCGCCTCCGAGGCGAGCAAATACTGAAATCAAGCTACCACCAAAACCAAGTCCGATAAGCGCGTGAATATCGTGAGTGATGGCATAAAACGCCGCAACACCCAAAAGCCCAAGACCAACAACAAGGAGTCCTGTGATCAATCCACCCTTTACTGCCATCTCCAATGCTGGCTTCATCCCCTGTTTTGCTGCTTGCGCAGTTCGCACATTTGCACGAACCGACACATTCATACCGATATATCCGGCTGCGCCGGAAAGCGCGGCCCCGACAATAAATGCACAAGCGGTGGCCAGTCCCAGAAAATACCCAAGGAGCAACACAAGCGGAATAGCGACAAAGAGTATAGTCGTATACTGACGATTCAAATAGGCCTGCGCTCCCTGCTGTATCGCAAGGGCAATCGCCTTCATCTTGTCATCACCCGCGCTTTGACGAACAACCCATGAAATAAGATACGCACCATAACAAAGTGCACCGATACTAACAATAATTGGGATAATGAGTTCTGCAGACATAAGAACAAGGGTTTAGGGGTTAGGGTCTAGGGATTAGTGTACCATTACGTTTTATCTTCGCTGACATCTTCTTTGCTTACGTCTTGAGCGCTGTCGACACTATCTGATTCCTCTTTTACTGTGCGCATATCTATCTCCTCGCCGGCATCCTCGCTGTCACCAGCTCCTTTTTTATACGCTCGCACCACACCTTCTTGGTGAACTTCGATACTCCATCCCGTCAGTTGAGAGGCAAGTTTTACGTTTTGCCCCATCTTCCCTATGGCGAGTGAGAGCTGGTCTTCTCCGACCATTACGCGCGCAATTTTCGTTTCAGGAAAAAGTTCGATTGAAGAAATCTTTGCCGGTGAAAGCGCATTGCCGATAAATATCTTGGGGTCCTCATCGTACTGAATAACATCGATCTTCTCACCGCCAAGTTCTGCGATTATCATTTGAATGCGGCTCCCCCGTTGTCCAATACAAGAACCGATCGGATCGATCGTATCTTGTGTGGTAAACACGGCAACTTTTGATCGATTACCCGCGTCACGACTCACTCCTTTTATCTCAATCGCACCCGACCCAACTTCCGGGATCTCCGATTCAAATATTTTTTTGACCATCAGCGGTGTTGAACGCGAAACAATAATCTCGGGCCCTCTGTTTGATTCGCCAACCGACTTGACGTATACCTTAACGCGATCACCGGACATATATCGTTCACGTGATATCTGTTCGTTCATCGGCAAAATTGCTGTCACCTTACCCAGATCTACTAATACGCGGCTATCTTCTCTTCGTTGAATAACACCCACAACGATAGCATCTTCTTTACCTTTGAACGTATCGAAGAGAATAGTTCTTTCTGCTTCACGAATTTTTTGAATAATCACCTGCTTTGCCGTCTGCGCCGCCATACGCCCATACTCTGCCGGCACGGTAAGTTCGGTACGAATTTCATCGCCTACTTCGGTATCGGGTTTTGTTTCACGAATTTCTGAGATCTGGATATCGGTTTTTGGATTGAAACGACGCTTTTCATCCTCATCTCCTTCTTGTTCACCCTGCTCGCGCGATTCTGTCGATTCTGCCCCTTCCTCCTCTTCACCTTCCTCCTTCTCCTCTTCAGGAGGGAGGTCTTCAACGACCATCTTCACATCAAAGACCCGTGAATCACCGGTCTTCAGATCAAATTCAACCTTGATATTTTGATTTTTTTCGCCAAAATCCTTGCGGTACGCAGCGGCCAAAGCCGCTTCAAGGGCTTCAATAACCTGTTCTTGCGGGATACCGCGTTCGTCACAAATTTGCTTTATCGCCGATGCTATTGGATTGTTCATAAATAAAACAGGGGTTAGGGTAGAGGGTCTAGGGTATAGTAAAAAAGGACAGTGTAAACCACTATCCATAATGTTTCTAATACTACCAAAAGTATTAATTTAGTCAACCCCGTTAGAGTAAGCCCCAGCTACACCCACAGAAGAAAAGAAAAGAGACCGATGAGAACGACTGTTTGAGCAATAACAGAAGGAAGCTGCTTCCTATATTCGATCCCGATACAGAGCGCGAGAGCAATTCCAAAAAAAACGATAAATCCGCGATAGAGCCACTCTGTCAGGGAAAAAAGGGTTGCTGTTGGTCCCTCTACACTTTTCGCAAATTCATATTTTTTAATCGCTGGTGGGCTGACAATTTTAATAGTGTTCCAGTCGATACTATCAGTTATCTGGGCCCCGTTCGCATCAGTCATAAGTAGCGTCGGTGAAATAATAGTACTGAACAGATCATCGGGTGATTCTGGTATTACCAGCGACCCTTCGTACGTTCCGTCGTTTGTTTTTTCCAAAACAATACGATGAGTGCCAACCACCACCGCGCCATCATGGAACGGACCTGAGATCGTTACTTTCGCCGAGAGTAAAGCGCCATCTCCCTCGACGTTCCAGTATACTCGTGAATGAGCTCGATCAAAGACGATAGGTTCCGGCTCTTTTACAATACTGACACCCGCTATATCTTTTTTTGCGCCCTTCTCTGTGTCGGTACGTTCGATCCTTAAAGGAGGGGTAGTCGTTTTCGGCGGTAGAGGTATGCTCTTTGGTTTAGTGATTTGCTCTTTGCTCTCTGGTGTTGGTATACGGAGCGCCCCAAAGTGCATAGCAACAAATGCGGTTGGCACTGAATCGTATTCTCCGCTCTTAATACCGATACCGCTGTGAATAAAATCGGCGTCGATTAAATTCGCATAATGGGTTGGACTTTTTTTCCATGCAGCAACAACATCTGCCGCGGAATTAAATCCCATAGCAAGATTCTCTCCCGCAAATTCATAGTCATAATCATATTGCAGTACCCACGATGTAACAGATTTTCCGTCAGGCCCCGTGTGGCTGAAATAGTGGTTCTTTGCCATGTCATCTGCTTTTGCTTGAGAAGAGGAGACGAGCGGAGGAGTAAACTCAAGCGCACGCTCTCCTTTGAGGGCGCGAATTTCATTGACGAGGGAAACAATTTTATCTGCCTGCCCTCTCAGCACATCGGGCGCCATGTACGCGCTGAGTGGGACAGCAAGAACGAAGACGATGACAAGCACTTTCGCTGCAATACCAAGAGCGCCATACAACACGGCTCGCTTCAGATGCAGTGCGTGCGGATGGTAGTTATTCTTTTCGTGAGGAATGAAATATTGCTTAAGCGTAGCGCGCATATCATTTGACTGGTAACAGGGTATCAATTCCAGTATACACCTTTTTATTACCGGCTACTCACTGTTTCGATTGCAATCTTCGAAAGATTTTCGTTCGTAATGCCCGTGCCAAATGCACGCATGACAGTAAATGCTTCGGCGGGTCTTCCAAGCGAATGTCGTTGTGAATCTTTTGGTGAGATATAGTACGCCTCACCGTGTGATTCGACATCGAGAAGTATCTTTCCGAGTAAGCGACCATAATAGGGTGCCGTGCGAGTAAGGATGTCGTGCTTCACCCCCAAGCCAAGGGCTCGCATAACAGCAAAGGCATCGGCTGGCTTTCCAAGATAGACGCGCTTCTTCGTATCGGGGTTCACGTACCACGCCTCTCCCTTTCCTTCTGTTTGTATAAGGATAACGCCGGAAAGTCGCATTGCGAGCGCTGAAGGTTTTTTGTCTAGTGAGGTGCGAGAAACTTTTACACCGAGTACCTGACCGGTTGGTAGCGGTTGAACACTGGCCTGTGGTATAACAGGTGGCCGTTCATCGAGTTGGTGCAATGCATCGACGATGATCGCGTCGGATACAATGGGTGAGGCGTTATTCAATGCATCAAAAAACTTAACGTAAACAGTCCTTACCCCAATATCTTCGAGAAGACGCCATCGCATACCTTGAGCAAGGGGTATCTTGTTTCCATCGACAAAATCAGGAACATTAGAAATCATCATGTGGGTGATATCACTCCCCGTGCCAAATGTGAGTGTCACGGTTGCATTAAGAGTGAACCCAGCACCGTTATTAATTGAGACACTAAATCCTCCTGCCGGTGGAATCGGACGCACAATTTGCGGTTTCGCGATTACCGCACTACTGGATCCACCACCGCCTCCGCCACCTCCTCCCCCTCCTCCGCCACTACTACCACCGCCGCCATTGTTAACTCCGTCTTGTGTAAATACAACAAAGGTAGTGAAATGTTTTGTCCAGATAACCATACTTGTTCCAGAATCAATTTTACATTCACTGCCCGCCGCAAGTGCGTCACCGGTAACCTGATCATCACCTGCGCATACCGCGGTAATCTCGGTAAACGATGAACCGGGCTTCACGTATCCGGCCTTTTTCCCGAGTTGACCAGACAACACAATCCGCACCCCCTTATCAAACGATAACGACGCAGTGGAAGAACCCATCTCAACAGCCGTGCTAACTATCTTCTTTTGACCCGATACTTCAGGAAGAGTGACCGTTGTTTGAACCGGTGCAGCCATGACGCCGTCCCACAAAGCATCAGTACTTGTTACCGTCGTGGCTGCTGGAATAACAATGTTGGCGCTCGGCGCATCGATCGTTGTTTTAGGAATCACTCCTTTCCCGGCCGAAATAAGGGAAGCGTAATTAATACTTGGTTTTGGTGTGTCGCTGGTTGTTGTTACAGATATGGCCTGCGTCGGTGATGATACTACAACTTCGGGAATATCTTTGCTCGTTTTAGCGCTGCCATTTTTATCGGGAAGCCCTTGTTTTGCCGATATAACTTGCACTGTCACGACGTACTGTTGCGTCGTTCCATCGAGCGCGGTTACGGTATAGGTCACCGGGGTTGTAAAATTCTGCGCGATACCCGATAGCGGCGCAATAGATGTACCTGTTATTGTAATGCGAGGAACCAACGCAGTCACGGTGCTGGCTGGAGGAAGTTTTACGGTAATGGTATGATTCTTTTCATTAATAACTCCTTGTGGCACAAACGACACACCGCTTACATCGACGGTAAAACTCGTAATGGCTTTCGCTAATGGGTCTAGCGCAACGCTTAAGGTATAGGTGGCGGCTGTCGTGGTGTCCTCTGCGATAACACCAAGCGTATTCCCGCTCACAACAGGATCGGCCAAACCGGTCGTGTTCCATATTTGATGCGATTCCCCCTTCACGAGTCCTGCTAAGAATGTTGCCTTTGAGGTCGCGAATGGAATAGTTGAAATGGTTCCGACCCCCGCCACGAGAGTACCGACAGTAAATACTTGCGATGTAACCGTTGCGACCGTGCTCGGTGTAACGAGTGTGACCGTGACACTATACTGCTGCGTTGTGCCATCAGCGGCGGTAACAGTGTAAGTAACCGGATTGGTAAAGTTTTGCGGTGCGAGTGAGGCGGGTACTATCGACGCTCCGCTTATTGTGATAGTTGGCGTTAGTGCCGTGACAGTAGTGCCAAAGGGGACGGTAACCATAATAGTATGTGCCGCCTCATTGATCGTCTCCGTTCCTTGCGGGATAGTAAATATGGTAATGGCCTTTGTGGGATCTTTGGCAATGGTAACAGTCACAACGTAGCTTTGGGTCGTGCCATCGTCAGCAGTAACGGTATAGGTGACAGGACTCATAAAGTTCTGGGATACGCCTGATGCTGGCGACACCGATACTCCTGTAGTGAGAATTGTTGGAATAAGCGAAGTGGCATCGCTCCCAAAAGGGAGGATAACCGCAATAGTGTGTGCCGTTTCGTTCACAGTACCGCTCCCCGAAGGAGTTGTGAATCCAAAGATACTGATTGCTTTTGCAGAATTTTTTGCAACCGTAACCGTTACACCATAGCTCTGTGTTGTTCCGTTTACCGCAGTGATGGTATACGTCACCGGGTTTGTAAAGTTCTGGGGTACACCAGAGGCGGGAGCAATTGAAGCACCCGTTATTGTGATGGTGGGCTGAAGCGTGGTGACATTTGTTCCAAAAGGTGCGACAACTGAAACGGTATGGTTTGCCTCATTGATTATGCCGTTTACCGCTGGACTGGAAAAACCAAAGGTGGTTATTACTTTTGTATTAGGATTTATTGTGCCGCTCGCATTGATGGCCGAATCGACGAGCAGGTTTCCATTACTATCGCTCACTGTCGTTTCACCAGCGACAATATCACCAAATATTTTTGGGGAGGATAGCATACCAGTACCGCTATCGATCTTCGTCAATGTGATGGTTAGAATCGTACCGGTCACATCGAGTGATATACTCGAGGTATAGGTCGCGCTCGCAGGCGTTACGCCAGAATCGATGTCGGTTGTCGCAATTCCCACAATCGTTACCACACCAGTACCGGCTGCAAGTGAGACATCACCCACCGCACCGTCGACAACAGTAACTGCCGCGCCACCAGGAATAAGGAGCGGTGAAATATCAGACGGATCGATCACCTCACTGAATGTGAGCGCAATAGTATCTCCGGCGGCAAGGTTACTGGTCGTTGCCGAATCAGCAAACACAAGCGACGAGAGTGTTGGGCGTGTTATATCAAGAGAATTAAGAGGGCCCGATAATGAAGAGGTTTGCGTACCACCAACGAGCTGTGTATTTGATTGACTTACCCAGTCCTGTGCAGTGACACCATCGGTCCACAGTACATCGTTCGCGTCAACAGGCGTATCTGATACTCCCAAAGAAGAAACGCTCAACTGAGTGACACCATTCATGCCATATCCAAGATCAGCACGAACAGTATAGGCGCGCGAATTCCCTTCAATAATCTGATTCGTCGCATCCTTTGTGTTGAGAGTGCAACGCCATTTTACCTGCGACAGTGCCGCGCATTGTGTCCGATATGCGACATCGCCAACAAATTCAATCGGATAAAGAACAACCTTCCCTATAGTTGCGTTTACTTTATTTACCGTAATATCTATGCGATTAAGAATCGCCGTATTCTGACGGCTATCGGTGCTATTTACTTCCGCGCTCGCTGTTACACGCAAAACTTCCTTCTCGAATCCGCCCGGTGTGTCTCCGAACGGCGAACCAATAGTACTGAGCGCGAGCTTGGTATTTAAAATCGTCTGTGCATTTCCGACAATACCCCGACTCGGTGAGGCGTTATCCAGGCGATAGATGTTCTTATTTACGGTATAGGTACCAGCCGTTGTTCCAAACGCGGCACGACTTACGGTGAGATTTGCTCCGGTATCGGCAAGAACAACCATAAGCTCTTCCGTCGACGAATCCCAGTCCCCTCCCGCATCCTCATCGATAAACACAATATCACCGGAAGTAAACACCGCGCTGTTTGTAGTAACAAGTGTCGTTGAAAGAGCAGACAATGCTGTTGTGAATGTTTTTTCTGTTGAGTTGCTATAGGTCGCACTACTGTTCGACTTTATAATTATTCCTGAATTGTTCACGAGCGCGCTACCGGTTGCAGACAAGGGGACACCCGATGACATTCCGTCTGCTTGCAAATCGGTCAGGGTAAAGGTTGGTTTGAGCCCTGATACCTCGCTTCCTGAAAAAGAGGCATATGTTGGCTTCAGAAGTAGAAATACTGTTGATGATTGAGGAACGGTTATGTCGGGGCTTTGAAGAGTCCATCGTAGAAATCCAGAATTTGCGCCGTCGGCATTCAGTATCGCGGTACTGCTCACTTGGGTCCACGGACCCGCTGAGGACGACGATTTCCAAAGTGTAGCCGATGCCACAGCGGCGTCCTGCTCGTTTGCAGTTGTCCGGAATGTTACATCTCGTACTCGAACATCTTCAGCGGAACTGCTTACACGCAGCATGAGCGCCCCTGCGCTTGGCGTCGTGCCGGCAACAGCTTGTGTCGCACCGGGTGTTGCCGTATCGAGTGAAACCGTCAGCGTTGACGGGGTAAGAAAAGAAACGGTGACAGTGTACTGTTGAGTCGACCCGTCTGCAGCGATAATGGTATAGACAACCGGATTCGTAAAATTTTGCGCGGCACCAGATGCGGGGCTGATCGACATCCCGGTAGTTATTATAGTCGGCACCAGTGCTGACACGTCGGTACCTGACGGTACCGAAACAGCAATGGCATGATTTGTTTCATTGATGGAGCCAGTTACACCAACTGCGGCGAATGTAAATCCTGTGATTGCTTTTACCGGGCTTATCGCCTTGAGCGCTCTTTCCGCGTTAATTCTTTTACCCGTTACCGTTTTTCCGTTCAGGGAGGGGAGTGGGTCTCCACTAAACAGAATGGCGCCCCTCACCAATGAATATGAAAGTGTGGGGTTAGACCCCATTATTAAGGCCGCAAGACCCGCAACGTGTGGTGATGCCATCGATGTTCCACTTTTAAAACCGTACTGCTCACCAGAACCATCTGTCGAGGTACCGAGTGTTGTAATAGCTACATTATCGATAAGGCACCCTTCACCCGTGCTTCCCGTATTGGTATTGCCGTTTGCAATCCAGTGAAATCTGAATTTAAAATTTTGTGCTAAGTATTGTGTGGGGAACGTTATTGACAAGGTTCTTTCCGCACTCCCCGAAGGATCACCGTCAAAATCGAGATCGATTTCATCCCATCTTTTCACCTCAGCAAATGTCGCTCCCCCATCGGCACTGAACTCCAGTACCATGTAGTCAGTATACTCAAGTGTTTCCGCGTACTCTGTATCACACCGACTCGTAAGTGTCATTGTCGCTGTATTCGCCGTGCTCAGGTTGTAGGGTGGCGAGGTGATTGTACTGTTTGCTGTCTGCGCATAGGGTTTATTGGCACCATCTCCATACAACACCTTTCCAACAATCGACCCACTCGAAAGCTGTCTGGTTCCCCAATCACCGGTCTTGGTCCACGTTGCCGGAATTGCTGGCAGTGCTACCCCCTCAAACGTCTCGCTTGCAAATGCTGTCTGACCAACATCTGAAACGGTACTATAGATGTTGACACCCGGCGCGCCAACATCAACAGACATTAATCCAAAGTTAGAAAAACTTGCGAGTCCATCTTTTGAATCGGTTGCGGCAACAGCGATAATATTGTCCAAATCATAGCCTGCCGGATAGAAGGGGGTGGTGTCATTGTTGTTCGTGCTATTGCCTGCGGCTGCGACAAATAGTCCTCCCGCATCTTGAAATCTCTTAATAGCGCTATACATCGACAGAGAAAAACCCGCCCCACCATAACTTGCATTAATAATCTTCGCGCCATTTTGCAGTGCAAAATCAATTGCACGCATTGCGGCAACTGAACTTATAAACCCGTCCGTATCTGTCTTCAGGGCCATAATCTTCGCGCGCGGTGCAACGCCAATAATTCCTTTTGCATTGTTTTTTGCGGCCGCTATGGTTCCGGCAACGTGCGTACCGTGCGACATACTCGTAGGAAGTGGTGTTTTGTCGTTGTCGATAAAATCATATCCGTGATTGCACCCGCCGAGCGGCGCACCGTTCTCATCCTTACACTGCGAGCCGTCCCACATATTTGCAATGAGATCGGGATGATTGTACCCAACACCGGTATCGATAACAGCAACAATAACCGTTCCGCGCGTGCCCTCGTCTACTGCCCACGCCTCCGGGGCATTGATATCTGCGTTGGCAGTACCGACCACGCTCTGTATCGTCTGTCCTGTATTATCGAGCCCCCACAAGAGCCCTCTGTCTAAATCGTTTGTGCTAATCGAATCTATTTTATAGAGATAGTTTGGTTCTGCGTACTCAACATTTGGATCTTTTTCCAGTTCGACGATCTTTTCTTCAACGGATTTTTTATCGATAATCGCCATAAGCGAGATATTACCCGCTTCGAGATCGTCCCTTTTTATCATTCTTCGATTGCGACCAAGCGTGTCTGCCATCTTTCTTCCCGCTACTGTCTCGAGATTTATTCTCTCCTCTTTATATTTCACCAATACCTCACCAGCGACGTAATCAGCTTTCTCGACTGCCTCATCGGCTCGCGCAAAGGACGGTGTGCCAAGAGACCCGATCACGAGTGAGAGGGTAAAAAACACAAAAATAAATCGAGCGATTTTCCTTGAACTATTCATAGAAAAGCATGGTTATATGCGCAAGAATGTATACCACGAGCAGAACAGTTTGTCAACGCCCCATAGAGACAAAACCCCTCGATAGTGATCGAAGGGTTTTGCTGTATTTAAACGGTTCCTGATGGTTGGTCTGGTGACTGCTCCGTCTGTGGTTCACTCGGTTGTTCTGGCGTTTTAAGTGGTGCCGGCTGTTCCTGGTGTTCAATCATCTCAATCGACTCCGTGGGAGGATGTTCTGGTGAATGTTCATCTGCAAGAGAGCGTGTTGCCGGTGATTCGAGGGCGCCCTGCGCTGGGTACTCGGGCGTCGACAGAGGCACATCTTCTGCCCTATTCATCTCAACTTGCTCCTGTGAAGGATCCGACACCGATGGTTGTGGCGCTACTGGAATATTTGTTTTGATAAATGCCTTTTTCCCTTTTACACTGAACGCCTCGCCATAATACAGGTGGTGATATTTCGCAATAGGCGTGTCCTTTGGCACGGGAAACTGATATCCCTCTTTTGTCACCGCAAGAAGATACTTCCCCGTTGGAGTCAAGAAACTAAACCGGCCGAAATAATCCGTCAGGCGCGTACGCAGCATTTTACCCTCTTGCGCGTCGAAGAGAGTAATTGCAGCCAACGGTACCGGTGCGAGCGTGAGCACATCGAACACAAGACCCCAAGATTTTTCAGATCGCAAACCAAGCACTATCTGGGTAACGAGAAAAAATCCATTAAATGCAAGGAGCGCATAGTTCACCGGATTCGGGATATACAAAACCAGTATTTCACTCACGATAAATCCAACCAAGAGGGGCGCGATTGGATTCTTTCCGACAAACGTTTTCCACAATTTTACAACGTGAATCTTACCGGCTACACCTGCGTGATCGAACGCGGGTGGATCGAGCGGAATACTCAGGGTCATTGTCTGGTCGGGTGTTGTAATGGAAAATGACTCCTTGCGATAGATGTGCGTATAGTCGCCATCGATACTTCCCTTCACAATACTTGTTGGAAAAACGAGAGGATTTTTTGTCGCCGTAACATAATACTCACCCATTGGTGCAAGGAAGCTAAACCGACCACTCTTATCGGTGACCTGTGTCTCGATAAGCCGGTTCGTTGCCTTTTCAAAGAGTCGAACAATAACTAAATCGATAGCATTCTTTGTAATTGAATTATAGACCACCCCCCACGATCTCCTTTTTTTCCGGATGCCGAGAAGCGAGAGAAGCCAGGAAAAAAAGTGATTGATGTAGTAATACCAATTCAACGCATTGGTCACGAGCGATGGATTTGCCACACCAACAACAGGAACGGCAACAGCTGCGCCTGTTTGGATCAACGACTGATTCTCCGTGACGGTCTTCCCAACCTGTTCGTTGAGCGCCTGGATCTGGTTGAGGAATGGGAGGACGTACTGCAAGAGATACGACTGAAACTCTGACGTAATAATCGTTCGAAGTTTAATAATCTGAACTTGATCGTCGATGTAAATAATTTTAAGCTCGACATCCTGCTCACCACTCATGGCAGGGATCTTGATTCGCGTACCAAAGCAATCCCGAGCTTCGTTGTACCGTAAGGGGTATTTGACACCCGCAAGTGAAAGAATTATTTTTTTGACTGGTTTTTTAAATAATTTTGAGGAAAGACAAAGGTCGATAAAACTATTCTCCTTTGCCGCAAACTGATCTCCGTTCAGCCCGAGCGCGGTATTCCCCTCAGCGTTAGTCAGATTAAAATCCTGCCCGCTAATATCAGAAACCACCGGCGTGATTTCAA
>Ga0209515_10000657_pt1 | contig 61176 bp, 62 predicted proteins | sample Subgroupgradi54m_FD_187454 | JGI IMG/M metagenome (GOLD analysis project Ga0209515, IMG submission 187454) | Subsurface groundwater microbial communities from S. Glens Falls, New York, USA - GMW60B uncontaminated upgradient, 5.4 m (SPAdes)... ...
TCATAAAGAATTCTATAATCTCCAATTCTAACTCTATATATCTTTTCTTCATAACCTTTTATTATTTTTGTATCATGTAAAAATGGTCTTTCTTTTAATTCTTCTATTTTTTCTAATAATCTTTTTAACAAAACTTTATCAATTTTTTTTAAAAACTTGCTTGTTTGATTAGAGTATCCTACTTCTAGCATTTATAATCCAAGCTCTTTTTTTAAAGATTCGTGAGATATAAGTTTATTAGATTTCTTTTCTTTTCTGTATTCTAATAATGATTCATAGTCTTCTTCAGTCATTACGCTATCACTATCAACAAAATGTTCTTTTAGGTACTCTAAATCTGATTTTATTGATTTTAATTCTTCTAATATTTGTTTTGATTCTGTTGTCATACTTAGAATAATATTTGAAGTTTTATATAGTTTTCGTCAGTTTCTTTAAACTCTTACTTCTATAGCTTTATTTTTATTTAAATCATTAAGAAGTTCTTTTCCTAAGGGAGATTTTTTATTTATTTTTAATTCAGCATTTTTTCCTATTGTGGACATTACTAAAAATCTTTTATTCCTATAAATTTCAGCTGATCTCTCTGCGTATTCAGAAGATACTTTAAAGATAATTGCCTTTTTTGATTCTTCAAGAGTATATTTAATTGGAATTTTATTATTTTCTTGTTTTTCTTCTTCATTAACATTTTCTTCTAAAGCTTTTACTGTTAAGCCAATTCCTACTTTTTTTTCTATTCTTTCTATATTCTTTCCTTCTTTTCCGATTATTCTTGCGATATCTTCTTCAGGAATATAAATTTCTGCTTTTGTATTTGAAACTATTTTTACTTTTACTTCATTAACAAATTCTTTTAATTCTCTTTCTAATTGTTTTGCAGCTAGAGCTCTACTAGGGTCTTGTTGACTTGCATTATTTCCTTCTTGTGCTGGAATAACAACTGTTTGTTCTCCATAACTATAAATTTCAAATTCTAGTTTATTATTTAAATAATCTTTGACTTCTATAACTGGTCTCGCTAAATCTGCTTCAGTCATTCCACTTGGAACTTTAACAGTCATTGCTACTGTAAGAATTTTTGCTACTGTTCCTTTTTCAATAAAAAGAAGAGTATCTAAAACACTTGGAATCATTCCCGTATCTAATCTTCCAATGAAACGTTGTACTGCATCTATTGGTGTTGCAGCATGAAGAACTCCTAATACATTAGAACCACCAAGTCTTAAATCAGTATATAACTTAAAATCAGGAGTGTCTCTCATTTCATCAAAAATAATGTAATCTGGTCTTGATAAGAATAAAATATCATGGATCTCTTCTCCTGATGCTAAATTTTTACTATATTGAGTTATATCTGGACTTAATATTAAACTTCTCGGACTTTCAACTGTTTTTGTTACAAAATTATTAGCAGCATAAAACTCCCCTAAAGATTGTGCGAAGGTAGATTTCCCAGAACCCGTTGTTCCCGCAATAATGACTCCCCTTGCTTTTGTTTTCACTCTTTCTGAAATTTTTTCTGGTAAATTATAATCTTCTATTTTTAAGATTTTTATTGGTCTTACTGCTGTTATTTCCCATCCATCTGAAACAGGAGTTTTTGTTATGACAATTCTATAATTTTTATATTGTACAATTGTTGAACCTGGTCTTGAAATTTCTATGAATGCATTTGGTTCTCTGCTTGATCTTTCTACAATCTCTTTTGCCATATTTTGAATTTGTAATTGGGTGAGTTTTTCTTTGCTTAATTCAATTAATTTCCATTCTCCAGGTTTTCCTTTTTTTGCTTTAGGAGTACAACTTTCTTTTAAATGAACTGACATTGTTTCATTATCGAAATATTTTTCTAGTTCTATTTTGTCTTCTACTTCTTTATGTCCCAAGTAGATGACTTCTACTCCTAATGCTTTTGCAGATTGTGCTTGTACTTTATCTGCAGTGATAAGTGTTGCTCCTTCATTAAACGCAATATCTCTTATTAATGCGTCTATTTCCCCCCCTGTTTTTGCATAAATTATCTGAGAAGTATTTGGACGATCACCTGTAAATGTTAATTTTATCTTTCCTTCTTTTGCTAATTTTTGAAGATTTTGTAATTCTTCTAGACCTAAAAATCCTATTTCTTGGCCTGTATTTGCTTGATGTTCTAATTCAGCAAGAACTGCTTTTGGAACGATTATTTTTCCAGCTATTTTTTTTGTTTTTATTAATTGAGTAATACCTCTTTCAACAATTACTGATGTATCAACAACGTAACTCATATCTTCCATTGAACTTTCTTTATTATTTCCTCAATATAAATCTTTGTTTTTACTTGAAAATATTCTTTTTTTTCAAACGTAAGCTTTTTAATCTTTTCTTTAGATATTAGTTCTATGTTAACTACTGATCAATTGCAAAATTTAAATATCTTTAAAGATACTCCTGCAGATACAGGATATGTTAAGATTACTAAAACTTTTAGAGAAGGATCTCCTACTTTTGTTCGATTGGGGGCTCTTTATTCTTTAGGTTATGAAAATGATGCTCCTCTTCTTTTTAAGGAAATTAAATTTGCTGATGTTTATTTTTTTAAGGAACTAGAAAGGAATATTTATTTAACTACTTTTTTAAGAGATCAAATTTTTACCCGTTATGATCTTCTTTCTAAATTTGTTAAAAAAGATCATGCTGCTCTTTATGCTACAAATGGTTCTTTAGTTTCTTTGAATAATGAGAGTATAACTCTTCATGAAGGTTTAACTTTAAAGTTTCCTCATTCTCTTCAAGCAGCATCTCTTGCTGATTTTGTTTTACTTTATGATCATATTAGAGTAAATCCTGCTGAAACTCGTCTTCTTCTTCAAGAGTTGTCTGGATTATGTAATGCTCATTAAAAAAGTATATAAACTTCTTCGTTCTTTATTCTCATAATGGTAAAAGGGGCTGAAGCTTTAGATATTTATACAGAGTTAAAAACAACTACACCTCAGTTATATTCTCTTTCTACTTCTTCTCATGTTCTTTCTGGAGATGTCATTCATCTTAAAGCTTATTTAAAAGAACTTGAGAATTTTGTTAAAATGTTTTCTAGAGCTTCAAAAATTTCTTCTGATCATGTTAAAGAATTATATAATCTTTTTGGAAGAATTAAGGCTACTTTTATGGGTTTATCAGCAGTTCTTCAAGAGTTAGAAGTGTATAAACCTGAAATTGAGAAAACCTTATCTTTTAAGTTTGTTCATCTCTCTCAACTTATGAATGTTCTTAGTTCGACTATAGATAATCAGCTTTTTAATCTTCTTCCAACTTTGTCTCAAGTATCTTGTAGAGAACAATTTAAAAAAAGTTTAGAACAATTTTTGAATACTTTTCGTTTTTTGAATACTTATGTTTATCTTTTCCATGTTCGTATTAGTTCTCTTTTAGTACAAGAACATGAAAAATTTAAAAATACTCTTTCTTATCATTTGGACTCTTTTTTTGCTCATTATAGAATTTTTGAATTTACAGATCCCAGAGTTTGCAATTTTAAGGAAATTGTGCAAGGTTTATTATGGGACTTACATTATCTTGAGACTCTTTTAAATTCTTCTCCTCTTTATTTTCATTCTTCTCTTAAGTATAAACTTAATTTAGTTTATCAACAATTATATACTCTTTTTAATTCTTTAACTTCGAATCTTTCAGATGATTTTGTGGTTTATAGAATTGCAGTTGTTACACAGATGAAAGAAAAGGATGGATTACTTGAATTTTTTAGTTCTTTAAAGAAAATTGTCTTAAAATCCTGAAATTTGCTTCTTTTTTGATTTTCATAAGGTTTATATAGAGGTCTCTCTCGTTTAAAATTATATATCATTTATCCTAAAATGGGATAAGTGTTGTCTTATAGGAGGAAATAGTAAGATGGGATTTAGAAACGAAGGTAGAGGTGGCGGAAAGTTTGGTGGCGGTGGAGGCTTTAATAGAGGGCCTAGAGAGATGCACGATGTCACTTGTAGTGAATGTGGATCACAAACTCAAGTACCATTCAAGCCAACTGAAGGAAGACCAGTATTTTGTAAAGATTGTTACATGAAGAAAAAAGGTACTCAGTAAAAATTCTGATCAAAGGTTATACTTCAAATTTTTTTTATTTTCTTTTTTATTTTCTTTTAAATTAAATACTATCAATTAATACCCCATTTAATAAGTTCCTTATTTTTTTAAACTTTTCTTAAGAATACTAAAAATGCTGTGTGCCCTAACATTTGATTTTTAGGACGTACTTTTAAATCTTGGACATACCATTCTCTTTCTAACACTTCTGAAACTTTCCAAAAGTAAAATTGATTACTTAATTGTTTTACTAATTCCATTACTTGAGTAATTGTTGGTAAGTAGGCTACTAAGAAGGCTCCTGATTTTAATGCTTTTTCTGCATGGGGTAAGACTTTCCAAGGTTCTGTTAAATCTAACGTAAGAAGATCAAGATCTTTTTCAGTTATTCCTTGATAAATATCTTCGTTTTTTATTTTTACTTTTAGATTAAGATTATCTACATTTGTACTTGCTATTTTGAAAAATTCAGGATTTAACTCATATGCTGTTACTTTACATCCAATTCTTGCTAAATAAGAAGATAAATGTGCGCATCCTGCACCTGCATCTACAACTTTAGCATTTACTCCAACTCCTGTTGTTGTAATTATTACTCCAATATCTTTGTAATGTGCAATTGCAGGTCCTCTTTTAATTTCATGAAGATTATCTATAAAACTTGCATCAAAGACTAAGAATTCTTTTCCTAAATTGCTTTTTACAATTCCATTCGTTATTTCTTGTTCTTTGAGAAATCCAAAATGCGTATGAAAATCTCCTTTTTTATAATAATGAATTTCTCCTTTTGGATCTATAATTACTTTTGTTATCATCTTAAATTTCCTTTAGATATTTTTCTCTTATTTTGTTTATTTGTGTTGTTTTATAATGTTTCTTATTTTTAGTTCTTATTGAAATATATATTTATTTTTTCCTTCTTTAAGGAAACAGTTTACTTAGTGAGTATATGCGGGGGACAGGATTTGAACCTGCGTAGGCCTAAGCCAATAGCTTGCTTAATCTCCTTTGCTTTTATGGCATAGTTCTTCTTGAGGTTGGACAAAACTCTTTGTTTTTCTATCCCGTTTGGCCACTCCGGCACCCCCGCTTCTCTACTTATTTGTCGTTTTGAGTTATATAAACATTTTTATTTCTGTTCTTACTTAAAAATGATTTTACTTTTCTAACATCTATCTTTCTTCTTGACAATCTTTAATAAAGAGCGTTACCTTAGTATATGTCAGTTGGGGGGGTGGGGATGTATGGGAATAACAGATGGAAGAATTTCTGTAGAGTTCTGTGGGGAATTTAAAGACTTGCCGGAATTTAATAGAGCTGCATTAGTGGAGTCAGTTAATAAATTTATTAAAAAATATGGTGATGAGAAAGAAATCTTTGATGTAAGTCTCTATCTTAAAAAATTTGGAGCAAGTTATTTTGGAAAATCTCTGATTTTTTGTAGTCTTGCTTCCAATACAACTTATGGACTTGTGTCAAGCAGCAGTGCAGATTGGGGATTGAAAAAATCTCTTAAAAGAACACTTAAGTCCTTGGTTTTAGAAGTCAATAAACTTGCTGAAAGACAATTATATGGAGAGTATACAGAACTAAGTGTTTAATTTTTTTCTTTTTTCTTTTTTAGGTAACTTCTTAAATTCTTATTTTTATAAAATACTTTATGGTGAAGTTAAAAAAGAAGTTGTTTTTATTGGGACTTGCTAGTTTTTTTAATGATGTTGCTTCTGAAATGATTTTTCCAATTTTACCTTTGTTTTTTTCTCAAGTTTTAGGTTTAAATAAATCTTTAATAGGTTTAATAGAAGGAGTTGCTGAAGGATTATCTTCTTTTCTAAAGGTTTTTTCTGGGTGGTTAAGTGATAAATTAAGAAGAAGAAAGATCTTTTTGCTTTATGGGTATTCTATTCCTTTTCTCACAAAATCTCTCTTAGCTCTTTCTGTAGTTTGGCAACATGTTCTTTTTTTCAGAATTTTAGATAGAAGTGCTAAAGGTATAAGAACAAGTCCGAGAGATGCTTTGATTTCTCAATTAAGTAATATTAAATCAAGAGGACATTATTTTGGTTTTCACAGAATGATGGATACTTTAGGAGCTGTTGTTGGAGGGTTAATTACGTTCTTTTTACTTTATTTTGTTGGTGCTAATTATAGATTTATTTTTTGGGTAACCATGATTCCTGCTTTTCTTTCTTTTTTAGTTATCTTTTTATTTCTTAAAGAAAAAAATGGTGCTTTTTTAACTCGTTTTAAAATTAAGTTTAGTAGTTTTAGTCCTAAATATAAAAAATTTATTTTTGTGAGCTTTTTATTTTCAATTGCTAATTTTAGTTATGCTTTTATTATTTTAAGAACAAGTGATTTGGGTGTTGCTTCTTTAATTATTCCTTTAATGTACTTTGTTTATAACTTAGCTTCAGCTGCTTCTAGTTATTTTTTTGGAACCTTAAGTGATAAATTTGGAAGACTGCCTCTTATTTTTTTAGGTTATTTATTGTTTTCTTTTGTTTGTTTTGGGTTTATCTTTACAAATAAAGGAATTTTTTTATGGTTTTTGTTTGCTCTTTATGGTGTTGCTCTTGCTATTATCGAAACTGTTCCTAGCGCTTATATTGGGGATCTTGTTGAAGAACATAAAAGGGGAACTGCTTATGGAATTTATTTTACAGTTCTTGGATTTGGAGTTTTAATTTCAAATATTCTTATTGGATTATTATGGGATAAATTTAGTTATGTCTTTTCATTTTCTTTTGGTGCTTTTTTAGCTTTATTTAGTGCTTTCTTATTATTTATCTTCTTTAGAAAATAACTAACTCTTTAGTAGTAACAATAAAAAGGTTTATATAGCATTTCTTCTTAATGATCTTATGGATGAACTTAAACAAGTTGAAATTAATGTTGTTGGATCTTTTAGATTAGCTAAGACAGATATTCTTAAATTACATGATTTTACTCTTTTTCTTCAAAAGGAAATTGAATTTCTTAAACTGTTAAATAAAAAATATCAATCTAAGATTATCACTTTAGAAACTTCTTTTAATGATCTTCAAGATAGATTTGGGACTCTTGATTCAAAGCCACTTAAAATTAAAGCTCCTTTAGTTTATTTTGCTTCAAAATCTTCAAAAAAATTACATGTTTCTACTTGTTTTTTTGCTAAAAAAATTAGTTTAAAAAATAAAGTACAATTTAGTTCTAAACTAACTGCATTTTCTGAAGGATATTCTATTTGTAAGTGTGTTGCATAGATTTATTAATTTGTTAATGAAGAGATAATTATGGACTATTTATTATTTTTAAATAAATTTGAATTAAATCAAGAAAAACTTAAATCTAAAATTAAAATTATAGATAAAACTGCTTCTTTTCAGGATTTTGAACAAGGTTTTCTGTTACATTCTTCTTTAGATGCGAAAGAACTGACTTCCTTTCAGGAGATTTCTAAAATAGCTTTATTATTTACTGATTGGAAAGAATTTGGATTTAAAACTTTAAAATCAGATGCTTTAGCTCTTTGTAACCACTACAAACTTAAAGATTATTTTATTGATGTTAAGTTTTATGATAAAGTTAAAATTTCAGTTACTTCCTTATATAAATATATTAATCCTTATCTAAAATTTGAACATATCCTTGTTAATGAAAAAAGTGAACATTTTCTTTATTTAGAACTTAAAAAATTTGATGATGTTCTTAAATATCGTTTTGCTTACGCTCCAAGATCTTTATGGTGTAGGAATTCTGCTTTATCTATAGATCTTAGTAATTTTTCTGTTGTTTTAGAAAATCCTACTCTTGTTAGTGAAGTTAGTGATTTTTTAAGACTTTGTTGGATTTTTAAATTGTCTTTATTTATTTTAACTCAGGATAAACTTGGATTTGAGAAAATCTTGAAAAAGGCTAAAGAAGAAACTAAAGGGATAGATTATGAAAAATTTGAATTAAAAATTGTAAATAAATTACCTTCTGATTTTACTTTAGTAGGATTTAGTAAACATGCTTTACTTAATGAAAAAGATTTGAAACCTATTCTTTTAACTCCTAAAAAAATTGCTTTTGTTTTTGGTGATGATAAATATGGATTAACACAAGAGACAAGAGATAAACTTGATACTTGTTTTAGATTAACCCCTGAAACTAAAAAACCTTTACGAGCAAGTCATGCTTTAAGTTATGTTTTAGGTTTCTCTACTGCCTTTAAACTTTAATACGTTATCTTTAAAACTTGTTTCTTTTTTTCAATCTTAATGAAATTTCCCAAACTTAAAGGTAAAGCTATCTTAAGTCCTATGGCTGGTGTAACAGATGTTGCTTTTCGAGCTTTAGCTAAAAAATATGGTGCTGCTTTAACTTGTACTGAACTTTTAAGTAGTGCTGCACTTGTGAGAGATAATTCTAAATCTAAAGAAATGCTCAAAACTGACAAAATTGAAAAGCCAGTTGCAGTTCAATTATTTGGAAATAATGTTGAAGAAGTTCTTAAAGCTGCTTCTTATGTTGAAGATAAGTTTGATATTATAGACTTAAATTGTGGTTGTCCTGCTTGGAATGTAATACGAAGTGGAGCTGGAAGTGCTTTACTAAAAAATCCAAAACTTGTTGGAAATTTAGTGAGAAAATTAGTTGATACTGTTTCTGTTCCCATAACTCTAAAAATACGTACTGGAATTAATGCAAACAATCTTAATTTTCTTGAAGTTGCTAAGATTGCGCAAGAAGCTGGAGCTAGTGCTTTAGCAATTCATGGAAGAACTCAACAACAAGGATATTCAGGAGTAGCTGATTGGGAAATAATAAAAAAAGTTAAAGAAGAACTTACTATTCCTGTTATTGGAAATGGAGATGTGTTTACTCCTGAAATTTTTAAGAAAAGATTAGATTCTAGTGGTATTGATGCAATTATGATTGCAAGAGGTGCTCTAGGAAATCCCTTTATTTTTAAACAAATAAATGATTATCTAGAGTATGGAAGTTATTCTTCACCAAATAAAATTTCTTTATTTTTTGAATATTTAGAACTAGCAAAAGAACATAAAATAGGTTTTCCTCTTATCAAAAATCATGCACTTCAATTTACAAAAGGATTAGCTGAGAGTACTAGTTTAAGACTTGAGATTTCACAATTAAAAACACTTCAAGAACTTATTACTTATTGGAATGCCCTTGAGTAAATTTCTTAAGGTTTTTTTATTGTTTCTAACTTTAAATTTAATTCTTTTAAAAATTCTTGCGTCCAATCTTGAGGAGCATCATCCATTGGATTTTCTGCTGATTTGTTTTTTGGAAAAGCTATAACTTCTCTAATGTCATTTATGCCGCAAAGTAAAGCTGTAAGTCTATCAAATCCAATTGCAATTCCTCCATGAGGAGGACTTCCGTACCTAAAAGCATTTAAAAGAAAATCGAATTTCTTTTCTGCTTCTTCATAACTCAATCCTGTAACTTCTAATACTTTTGTTTGAATATCTTTTCTATGAATTCTTATTGATCCGCCACCAATTTCAACTCCATTAAGAACAATATCATATAATTTTCCTCTTACTTTTGCTGGATCTTTTTCTAAATATTTTATATCTTCTTCTAAAGGCATCGTAAATATGTGGTGTTTTGCTTGCCAAGCATTTATGTCTTGATTCCATTCAAATAAAGGAAAATCTGTTATCCAACAAAACTTGTATTCTTTTGGATCTATTAACTTTAATTTTGAGGCTATGTGTAGTCTTACTTGACCTAGTGCGTTTACAGCTTTTTCAAATTGATCTGCTGCAAATAAAAGTAAGTCATTTTCTTTTGCATCAACCGCCTTTATCAACTCTTTTTGAACTTTTTCTGGTACATATTTTACAATTGAACTTTCTAATTTATTTGCTTCTACTTTTATCCAAGCCAACCCTGGAAGATGATGTATTTTTGCTAGTTCTATTAATTCTTCTATTTCTGTTCTCGTAAATTTGCCGCAGGCTTTTGCGTTTAGACAATAAACAACGCCTTTTTTTTCTATTGTTGATTTAAAAATACTAAATTCTGAATTTTTCATAATTTCTGTTACTTCTTTTAATTCAAGATTAAATCTTAGATCTGGTTTATCTGAACCATATTTTGACATTGCTTCCTGATAGGTTAATCTTTGAAAAGGAAGTTTAATTTCTTTATTGATAACTTTTTTGAAAATGTTTTGAAGTAAGCCTTCTATTAAGGTATACATATCTTCTCGATCTATGAAACTCATTTCTACATCTATTTGGGTAAATTCAGGTTGACGATCTATTCTTAAGTCTTCATCTCTTAGACAACGAGCTAATTGAAAATATCTATCGCAACCTGCAACCATTAATAATTGTTTATACATTTGCGGTGATTCTGGTAAAGCATAAAATTTTCCTTGATGTGTTCTACTTGGAACTTTGAACACTCTTGCTCCTCCTGGAGTTGTTTTTACTAACAAAGGTGTTTCAATTTCTAAAAAATTTTGTGAAGAGAGATACTCTCTTGTTGCTTGTGCTGTTTTATGTCTGAAGAGAAGACGTTCTTGCATTATTGGTCTTCTTAAATCTAAGTATCTGTATTTTAATCTTAAATCTTCATTTGCTTCTATTCTATCATCAATTTCAAAAGGAGGAACTTCAGATTCATTTAATATTTCTAAAGTTGTACTATTTACTTCTATTTCACCTGTCTTTAATTTTGTATTTGTCATGCCTTCAGGTCTTGGTCTTACCATGCCTGTTACTTTTATACACCACTCTCTTCTTAATTTCTCTGCTTCTGGTATTTTTTTAGGATCGAGAACAACCTGAGTAAAACCATATCTATCTCTTAAATCTATAAAAATAATTCCTCCATGATTTCTTCTAGAATTCACCCACCCACAGAGCGAAACTTCTTTCTTATCTTCTTTCTTAGTTAGTTCTCCACAGGTATGGGTTCTTAGTTTCATTGGAATCTTAGTTTTATTGTCTTGTCTTAATTTATAATATTATCGTTTGTTTTTTTAGATAACCTTTTATTCTTTTTCTTATTTTTAAGGAAATGACTTTAGAAACAGATCTTACAACTTTTTGGAAGTCTTATGAACCTGTCTTAGAACTTTTAGAGAATGTTTCTGAAACTTCACATCAAGGCATTCTTTTAGATGCTTTTCAGGGTTTACTTTCTGAACTTGTGTTTCCTGATTCTTGGAAATTGTTTCTCTTTGAGGAAGATGAGTGGTATGATCAGTTGCTTGTTTCTAAATTTGAGATTCCTCACTCTAAACGTCTTATTGATTTTAAACCAACATATTCTTCTTTGAATCCTCAAAGACAACCTGTTTCTAATAATAATCTTCTTTATGATGCTTCAATAATCTTCAATCCAAAAATATTACCTGATTGGAGAAGAGACGAAACTTCTCATTTAAATGATTACAGAATCAATACTTCTTCATTTGGTTTATTGGAAGCTACTCTTGAAAATGGCAATGCAACTTTTTTCCCTTCTTCTTCACGATCAAACTTTTTTACTCTTCAACTTGAACCTGCAAGTGTATATAATGTTCAAAATCAAGATGAATCTTTTCTTTCTGAACTGTATAAATGTTGCAGTTATATTGGAACTCTCGAATTAAGAATGCATGAACTTGGTAATGGTGCCCTTGATGCTTTTTTAAATCATTTAGAGATTACCACTTAATTCTTTTTCAAATTTTTCTATTTGTTTGAAATTTTTTTCTAATTTTTTGTTTGCTTCTCTGACTAAGATTTTCAAGAATTCTTTATTTATATTATTTTCTTTTATAAATAAAGGAGTTTCTATTTTCTCATTGGATTTTATTTCAACTATAATCTTCTCTTTTACTGAAAGAAAATATGCTTTTTTAAAACCTGCTTTCTTTGCTTTTTCTCTTAATTCTTCTGCTTTTTTTAAAGTTCTTGTATGAATGTGTAAAATTAATCCTTCTTGAATAAACCACATATTTTTATCATTATTTTTTTCTACTACTGCTTCTATTTCTTCTAAATTAATGTATTCATGTGATTTTAAAAGTAATCTCGTTTTATTCTTTTTTTCTTCTCTTATCACTAAAATTATTCTTCCAGAACAAGAACTAGAGGTTACATAATCTTTATTTTTATTTATTAAATTTATGAGATTTAGAACTTGTTTGTCTATTTCTCCAATATTGGATTTATCTTTTTTATTTAATAGGTTCTTTTTATGTAAATTAAATTCTTTTTGTTTCATTATTTTCTTTAGGGGATAGGTTTTTATACTGTCTCACTTTTTAAAAATTATGCCTCTTGTTACTTGGAATCTTAAAGATCTTTTACCTGAACTTGGTTCTAAAGACTATAAGAATCTTTTGAATGATCTAGAAAAAAATATTGTCTTTGTTGAATCTTTTAAAGGCAGTTTACAACCAACTTTTTCTCTTAGTGATTTTATGAAAATTCTTAAAACAAAAGAACATATTTCTTTACTTCTTAGTAGGCTTGTTGATTATGCTTATTTGTGGTTTTCACAAGATACAAGTCATCAGGGAGCAAAAAGTTATCGAGCAACTGTTGAACAACTTGCTGTTGATGCTGGAAATAGATTAATGTTTTTTAGTTTGTGGTTTAAAACCTTAGATGAAAAAAATGCTCAGAGAATTATTCAAGAAATTGATCCTGAGTATCGTTATTATCTTGAATTTTTGAGATTAACTCTTAAATATACACTAACTGAACTAGAAGAAAAGATCATTAATCTTAAAGATGTTACAGGAACTAATGCTTTAATTAAAGTGTATGATGTTGTTACTAATAACTTTGTTTTTGATTTAACTTTGAATGGAAAAAAGAAAAAATTAACAAGATCTGAATTAACTACTTATGTTAAAGATTCTCAAGCTAAAGTGAGAAAAGATGCTTATGTTTCTTTGTATAAGGTTTATGGTGCTCAAGCAGATTTGTTACATGAAGTTTATAGAAACCTTGTCTTAGATTGGAAAAATGAATCTTTAACTCTTAGAAAATATTCTTCTCCTATTTCTCCAAGAAACCTTGGAAATGGAATCAGTGATAAAAGTGTTGATGTTTTGATTGAAGTTTGTAGAAAAAATAGAACTTTATTTCAAGATTATTTTAAATTAAAAGCTAAATTATGTACTATTAAAAAAATGCAAAGGTATGATATTTATGCTGCTTATCGTGAAAAGAAAAAAAAATATACCTATGAACAAGCTAAAACTTTAGTTTTTGATGCTTACAAAGCTTTTTCACCTAAGATCTTTACTCTTGCTAAAAAAATAGATGAAAGTAAGCATGTTGATTTTGTTTTAAGAAAAAATAAAATGAGTGGTGCTTATTGTATGGATGTTGGTCCCGGTATTACCCCTTATGTTTTGTTAAATTTTAATGGAGACATTAGAGATGTTTTTACTATCGCTCATGAATTTGGACATGGAGTTCATGATTTACTTACTGCAGATCATTCTCCTTTAACGGCTCATCCTCCTCTAGTTTTAGCTGAAACTGCTTCTATTTTTGGAGAAATGTTACTCTTTGATAAACTCCTTAAAGAAATAAAAGATACAGACTTGAAAAAAAGTTTACTTATTAATAAATTAGATGATACTTATGCTACTATCTGTAGACAAATTTATTTTATTTTATTTGAGATTGAAGCACATGATTTAGTTGCTAAAGGTGCTGGTTTAGATGAACTGAATAAAGCGTATTTACTTAATTTAAAAGAACAATTTGGAGATTCTGTTTTTATTAATGATGAATTTAAATATGAATGGCTGAGTATCCCCCATATTTACCATACTCCCTTTTATTGTTATTCTTATGCTTTTGGTAACTTACTTGTTTTAGCTTTGTATGAACAATATAAAAAAGAAGGAACTTCCTTTCTTATGCTTTTGGTAACTTACTTGTTTTAGCTTTATATGAACAATATAAAAAAGAAGGAACTTCCTTTGTTGAAAAATATCTTAAAATTTTAAGTTATGGGGGAAGTGAAGCTCCAGATAAAATCTTAAAAGAAGTTGGAATTGATTTAGAAGACCCTCATTTTTGGCAAAAAGGTTTTGATTTAGTTAAAGAAATGCTTGAAGAACTTAGAGACTTAAAATAGAGGTTTCCCAAATACATATAAACCTCTATAATATTAAAATTCTTATGAAACAAGTTATTTTAGTAAGGGACGATTTAAAATTACCTAAGGGTAAACTTGCTGCACAATGTTCTCACGCTGCAGTTGAATGTGTGTTAAGAAGTCATAAAGATAAAGTTGCTTCTTGGAGAACTCAAGGGATGCCAAAAGTTGTTTTGAAAGTTAAAGATTTAAAAGAATTACATTTATTTAATCAATTAGCTAAGGATGCTAAACTTATTACAGCTTTAATTACAGACGCAGGAAGAACTACTGTTGAACCTGGAACTGTGACTTGCTTAGGAATTGGTCCAGATGATGAAGAGAAAATTGATAAATTAACTCAAGATTTAAAATTGTTGTAAACTCTAATGGAAAATAAAGATATTTTGAATTTTATTTTTGAACTAGGACAACTTCGAAGAATCAAACATGAAGGGTGGAGATTAATAAAAGTAGATCATCCTGAAAGTGTTGCTGATCATTCTTTAAGGGCTGCACAAATTGGTTTTATTTTAGCAAGACTTGAGAACTATGTTAATCCTTATGAAGTTTGTTCCATGGTTGTTTTTCATGATATTGGTGAATGTAGAATAGGAGATATCCATAAAATAGGTAATAGATATCTTACTGTGCATGAAGAACAGGTTGTTAAAGATCAGACTCATTCTTTAGATGAACTTGGTTCTCTTTTTCTTGAACTCTGGAAACAAGTAGAATATAAATCTACTCAAGCAGGGGTTATTGCAAAAGATGCAGATTTACTAGAACAAGCATTTACTGCTAAGGAATATTTAGAAATAGGATATACTTATGCTCAAGATTGGATTACAAATATTGGTAACGCTCTTAAAACTGAATCCGCAAAGAGGTTATTAGCTGAACTTCATCTGAGTAATTCTAATAATTGGTGGCAAGGACTTAAGAAACTTTAAGAAACAATTTCAATTATTTTTTCAAGATCTTTTTTTACTTTGTCTTTAGATACTGCTTCTGCTTTAATTTCCAAATCTATTGTTTCAGCTGCGTTTTTTAAAGAAACGTTAAAATATTCTTTTTTAAGATCCTTCTTTATTCTTATCATCTGAGTAGCATACTCTTTAAGACTTTCATAATCTTCAAATGAATGAAGATCAAAAGCAGTAAATAACATTGTATAAAATGCTCCATGACAAATGTACTCTGGAATCCATAAATTTCCGTTTTCTGTTTTTAGAGAATATTCATTTTTATCTTCTTGATTAAAATTAGTAGTTGTTAACTTTGGAAGAAATAAACGTTTATTATCTATTATCTTTTCTAATGCTTGAGCTAATTCTCCATATAATTTTTTAAAATTATCAAATTCCATTAAACATAAATTTGCATTATTAGAAGAGCCATATATTCTAGGAGAACATCCCTTCATTTCAATTTTTAATTCATTCATAAATTCATTATTCTTCTTTCCTTCTAAACTTATTATAGCTTTATCTGAACTAGAATGATAGATAAGTTCAAGTTTATCTGGAAGTGAAGTGGTACCTGGTTCAAATTCGTATTTTGGATCTTCACTAAAAAAGTATTTTCCATTACATCCTATTTTTGCTTTTTCTTCTATATGATCATATATTTCTTGTTTTTTCATTTTATTCACTCCCCATAAGAGATCTTAATGCTTTTTTCCACTCTTTTTTTTCTTCAATTAACGTATCAACATAGTTTCCAACTTGGTTTGTAAATGGTTGAAATTCAGTACCGTGATGATATGCACTTGTTACAATACTACAAGGAATATTTTTATTCTCACATTCCTTATATACAAAAATACCAGAAGGCAATTCATGTATTTCGTTTTCAATTTGATTAAATAAATTTTTATATTCTTTTACTTTTTCGTAATCGTTATACCCTAAAATTATTCTTTCTTTATATCCTTTTAATACAGGGTCTTTAAGATGATTAAATTTTTCAAAATATTCTTCTATTGATTTTAGTTCAAGAGCGTTACATACTTGTTCTAAGGCCCATCCGACAGGATTATACTTTTGTTGTTCTTTAATATAATTTCCAAGTATCTCTAAAGTTTCTTTTTTTAATTTTTCATTTTTTTCTTTTTCTCCTACTGGAAAATATAAATCAGAGAGAATGCAATCATATTTTTCTTTACTCATTAAACTTTCAAATTCAATATATGATCTAGCAGTTGAAATATCTCCTAAATCTTCCTGTGCATCTAAAATATTCCTTTCTAAATCATCTATAACTAAAATTTTTTTGATGTTCATAAAAACCTCATTGCTGAACTAAAATACTCATAACCATTAGTAATAATTATAATCTTCTTGTTTTGTTGTTTTAATTCTATTGCAGTTCTAAGTTCTTGATCCCCTCTACAATGTTCAATAAGAGGACGATAAGCAATAAAAAATAATCCAAAATTATCAGTTTCTTTTGCATGTCTAAGGACAGGATACGTATCTTGACCGTCAGTTCTGCCGCAAATTTCACCACCACAGTAAATTATATCATCAAAAGAATTATTTTCTCTTTCATAAATACTAGCTCCATCAGCTTTAAGAATATTTTGTAAATTTCTAAAAATTGGAGGTGCTGGACTATTGTAGTTACCTTCAATCCACTTAATAGACCTATCTTTAGGAATATAATCTTTAATATAAACCTCTCGAATTTCTGATGCAAGTTTAAATTCTGGAAGAATATCTTTTTCTAAACTTAAAAATTTATTAATTTCTGGATTTAAATTTAAAGACTTAACTTTTTTATCTCTTTCTCTTTGTTGATTATAATCGTCTTCATTTGCATTATTTTTCTTTACTTTTTCAGTGAAGATATTTGTTTTTTTACTAAGTGAATCATACTCTAATTTATCTTTTCTATAATTCTCAATTTCTTCTAATGTTAATTTCTTCTTAAGTTCATTATAATCATCAAAAGATTTTCCAAATTGAATCGTTCCATAGATATTAAGAAACTCTTCTACTGTAGGATTCATAGAGCAATCTCCTTTTCTTTTTCTGCATCCGTAATTATTATTTCATATAATTCATCCAAAGATATGTGGCCTTTTCTTAGAATGGAAATATACTTATTACTTTCATTATTTCTTTCTTCTTCGAAATAACCGAAAATTCTTATTTTTGGATGTTCTTTAATTAATTCTTCAGTGATTTTATCTGCTAAAAACTTCGTTTCTTCTCCACGTTTTTCTGGAAATTTATCATCAATTATTGCGTATTGAAATTTACTTGCATTTTCAAATCGAGGATATATCAATCTTAATGCTGTTTGGTAATCTTGTGCACAAAACGTTTTTAATGCAGTGTTTTTAAATGATTTTTCTATTTTGTTTCTTACATCAGGATCGTCTTCTATAATAAACATCCTTTTATAGACATTATTGTTTGTAACATCTTGAAAATTAAGTCCTGGTTTAAATAAGGCACATATATCCATTTTAGATCTCCATTATTTTTATTGGAAATTTTATTTTTTCTGGAGAAGTTATATATTCACGTTCATAACACTCAACACCAAAGCAAAATCTCTCCTGATATCCAACAATGAGTTGCTTTTGGAAATTTTCTGCTGTTTTTATAGCATGCCAGATATGCCAATTTGTAATTACATCTTCTGGAAAAATTGGACTTTGATATCCATCACAAAGGTAGTTACAAAGATAAATAACAGTATCAATGCTTTTTTTTGCTGAGAATTTTTCAAGAGGCTCTCTTACTTGTTTTCTTTTTTCTATTTCCGCAGCTTTATCTCTACTATCATCATAAAATGATTGTCCAGATGTTTCAGGTGCATAAGTTATAAGAATATTATCTTTGTAGTTTTCTTCTAGTATCTTTATGAAATTATGGCCTTTGAGTTTATGAGATACATGAGCATATACAACTGTAGAATCTTTTAGAGCATTAAAAAATGAGTTTTGTTTTGCTGTTCTGCTTCTTGTAAATTCTTGTTCATTTAATTCTGCTATTTCTCTTAAACCTTTTATTAATTCATTAAAAGGATATTCTTCTTTCATTTTATTTACCTTCTTCTCTTTCATTTTTTAGTAAATATTTTGCTAATGTTCTTGTTATTTCAAATATTTCTGAAGAATCTTTTTCCTTATTTTTTAAGGCCTTTCTTATATATTTGGCTGTTGTTAATTCAGTATTTTGATTTATTTCAAGTAAAGTTTCATAACAAATTTTATAAGCTTCTCTTGAATCTGGTGCTTTTGGATTGTGTATCCAGTTTCCTTTTCTTTCATTATAAGGTGCATAACAATCTAATACACTTTCTAATTCTGTTAGATCACAATCTACTGCTCTCTTAAATCTGTATTCTGTATTTAATTTTATAGTTATTCTTGGTCCTAATCCTAAACTTACCATTTTATTTTCCTATTTGTTGTTAAAGTAATTTTTTTAATCATTGTTTAATTATACTCCAACGCTTTGGGTAAGTAAGGTGTTATGATTATTGTTCCTTGATTTATTTTGTTAAATTCCGTTATTGCGTTTCTTATTTTTGTTTCATTTCTTAATATAATCCCTTCAAGAAAATTATCATATTTTAGTAATGATCTTACAAGATCTGTACTTTTAGGAATATCAAATGCATATCCACTTTCATCAGGGTAACTTCCTGTATAATCACTTGCTTCTCCGTAGAAAATACTATATCTTGCAATTAATGCTCCAGATCCTTTACATTTTTTTACTTCTGCTTCACCTTCTATTGTACATCCGGCAATAATAAATTCTGGTCTTGTTGTTGATTCTCTTTCTTTGTCTAGTAATATAAGATTTCTTTCTGAAACAATTTTATTTTCAGTAAGAAGATTACTTGGATCATATCCAAACATTTCTTTTTGTGCTTTTAATTCTTGTTCACTACATTCTTCAGATATTTCTTTAATCAAGTAGGGTGTCCATATTTGGATATTAACTATTTTTTTGTTTTCCATTTTAATTTCCTTTAGATTTACTTACTTGAACCTTTAAATATATTTTTCCACTATTAAGAATATGTTTTATATTAAAATAGGAACTTTTATATATAAATAACACTCAAAAATCCTATGAAAAGAAGAATTATCAAACAAGGAAATAACTCTTATACTCTAACTTTGCCTATAAAATGGATTAGAGCTAATAACTTAACAGGTAATGAAGAAATTTCTGTAGATGAGGAAGAAAATACTCTTAAGATTGCTACTGAGAAAAAACAAGATAAAAAGACAATTACTCTAGATTTACTTGAAAATAATTCAAGAAGTATTCGTTTTATGATTCAACAAGTTTATAGACAGGGTTATGATCAAATTATAATAAAATACTTTTCAGAAGAAATATATCAGACATTAATTGAAGTTGTTGATAATTATTTTGTAGGTTTAGAAATCGTTGAAAAAAAGAATAATAGTTGTAATCTTTCAGTAATTGTTGAAACAAATGAAGATAAATTTAAAATGTTCTTAAGAAAAATGTTTCTTCTCATTAAAGATTCTCTAAATTCTTTAGGTACAAAAGAAATCAAATCAATTCATTATAATTATCTTAAATTATACGCTTATCAGAATTATTGTAAAAGATATATTTATAGTAAAAAATCAGAATTAAGTAGCTATGATTATTATTCTTTACTTTCTTATCTTTTGAATATTCATTCAGATATAGATAAATTTTCAGTGAGTATTAGAACTTATAAAAATATTATAAATTTAAAAGAAAGAATAAAAAAAATTGTCGATTTTCTTGAAGCCATAGAAAGAAATTTTTATTTAGGAAAATCTGATGTTTTAATGAAGCTTACTGAAGAACTTGAAGTATTTAGAGAAGAACAATTACATTTTAAAAAGTTAGAGAAAGAAGATTTTTTAGTATTTCATTATCAAATTGAAATTATAAGATTGTTATATGGTGCATTATCTCCACTTTTAGGGATTGTTTTATATGAATCCAGTAAACGTTCTTGATACTTTTCTGTGACTGATAATAATCCTTGAACAAGTTCTTCATTTCCTTTAATTTGTGCTTCAAATCTTGCAAGCCTTAATGATTCTATAAATATTAGTTCTTTTACCTTGTTTAAGAAATTATTATCTTGTTCAAAATTTCTATTAAAATATTTTCTTGCATAAAGATATGTTGCAATATTTGTATTTATCCAATTTGGATCATGAACTAAACTAAAATTGTTTTCTTTATCTAATAATGCTCTTGCAATATCTTTGTATTCAGTTCCTTGGCCACAATCAGCAAAATCTCCAAGAATATATTCATTAAACCAATTATCCCATTTAGGGTCATTATGAATAATTGTTGTAGGTGTTTCATTTTTGTGTTTCTCATAGAGTCTTGTATATATCTCATTTGTTCTTTCTTTGTTTGTGATCTTGAATCCTGCATCTTCTAATCCAGATTCAATAATTTTCCAGGGTCTTAAATATTCAATTGTATCTTTAAATAAAGGATTACTTACTTCTGATTTCATTACTGTATGAAATGCTGCAAGAACAGCCATACGATGAGAATAATTGTCTTCTTTTAAACCTAATTTACTTGATAATGAGCTTTCTAGAGATTTATTTACTGCATTTGTTGCAAGTACTGCATAATTTTCATGTTCTACATATCCTTTTTCACCAATAGGAAAAACTTCAACACAATATCTAGAAAGTAATTGATCTTTTGAAGTAATTTTTCTTGATCCAATTTCTTTTTTAGCTTGGTTTGATTTACAAATTTTAAACGCACGATTTTTTGGCATTAATAAAACATTTTTAAAATTACGCAAGTTACGCATGTCTTCATCTGAAAAATCAGATAATAAGTGCGCTGTTTGATAAATAATTGGAAGTTTTATTCCGAAAGAATCTAATTTTTCTAATACTTTTATTCCTTCACCTAATTTAGAAGAAGAATCAGATTTAAAACTATAATCATTATCTACTAATATTGCAGCATATTTTCTAAAATCAATAGTTGAAAAATCAATAGAAGAATCTATAACATCAAACTTACCTTTTAAATTTTCTAATCTTCTACTTATTATTAAAAAAGTCTTATCGTTTCTTGTTTGGCAATTTCCTTCCATATATCTTTGAGACAATTGCCTAAGAAATTCTTCATCTTTTTTAGAACCAATTGAATGTCTTATTCCTCCTATTGTTTCTTTAAGGTATTCTAAAATTGTTTCTTCTTTAGGTCTATTTCTAAAATCCCCTATAAAATGGTCTAAATAGGAATCAGGATTTTCACCTAAATGAGTTAATATCATTTCCATTGCTTTTCTCACTGGATTATCCCTTTTATCAATTGCACTTCCTAAAACACTAAAAATAATATATTCAGCTTGAGGTGATATCGATTCTAATTTTTTACAAAGTTTTTTTGTTTCTAATACATATGTAATTGGATTTATATTAAAAAATGGAACATTAAAAAGCACTAATGAATTATTTCTGTTTTCGAAATTTCTTTCTTCAATCTTTTCTTTGGCAAGAAGTTCTATAGAAAAAGGTTTATCATAAATTTCAGAGAGATCTTTTTCTATTTTCGTCCTTTCTTTTTCTTCATTTTTGAAAGGTAAGGATTCAACTAAGAGTAAATTATCTACTTTGTATAAAATTGCTTCCAAGTTCATACTATTTGTGTCTTTTTAAAATATATAAATGTTACTCTTTATGAGTAATTACTTATTTTTTCTTAGCAAAGATTTCTATCCAATCTGTTCCTTCATCATTTGAAGAAGTTGATTCTAAAATTTCAAAATTATTTTCTTTTAATAGGTTTTCTAATTCTTCTTTTTTGTAGAATGCATAAAATCTAGGAATATTATTATATTTTTCTTTAATAATTGTTTTTTCACCTTCACCTTCTTTTACTGCAATATAGATTATTCCTTCTTTCTTTAGTGATTCATTAAACCTTTTTATTACTTGTTTTGCTTCTGATTTTTGCATATCTGCCAGGGTAGCCATACACCAAATACCATCAAATTCTTCTTTATCTTCTATTTTTAAGAGATCTTTTTTGATAACTTCAACTCCTCTTTTTTTTGCTTCTTGTATCATTCCTTTTGATAAATCCATTGAAATTACTTCAAAACCATCTTCTTTTAGATAGACTGAATCTCTCCCACATCCACATCCTGCGTCTAAAACTTTTCCTTTTTTTGTAAGCATTGATGCAAATTTTGTTAATTGGAATTGAAGAAGTTTATTTTCAGTATTGTTTGTATATTCTGTTGCTATTTTATTATAAATTTCTATTACCTGTTTTGTCTCATTTGTTGTTGCTTCTTTTTTTGGCATTACTTTCTTCTCGTTTAGTAGCTATAAAAAGATTTTGATTGCTTTTTTCCTTAATAATCTTAATATAGTTCCCCTTTTCTTTTATTTTATGACTGATTTTAGAGAGATTTATTTTCTTTTATTAGATTCTTATGGAAAACAAGGTTGGTGGCCACTTCATAATTCTTATACGGGTAAATATGAACTTAATGAAACTGAAAAATTTGAGATTTGTTTAGGAGCACTTCTTACCCAGAATACTTCCTGGATTAATGTTGAAAAAACTTTAGATAACTTAAGAGAGAATAATACTTTAGATATTAATTCCTTGAGGAAAATTGATCTTATTACTTTGTCTGAATTTATCAAAAGTTCAGGATATAATAATCAGAAAGCTAGAAAAATTAAAAAATTTATTTTATTTCTAGATTCTGAAAAAGAAATAATTAGAGAAGAATTGTTAGGTGTTTGGGGCATAGGTGAAGAAACTGCAGATTCAATGCTTCTTTATGCTTATCATCTGCCTTATTTTGTTATTGATACATATACAAAAAGAATTTTTTCTAGACTTGGATTCTTTAATGAGCCTATAACTTATCAAGAATTACAGAACTTGTTTTATATGAACTTAGAAAAAGATGTTTCTTTGTTTAAGGAATATCATGCTTTGCTTGTTGAACATGCAAAGAGACATTGTAAGAAAAAACCAGTTTGTCTTACTTGTCCTTTAAAATTAGTTTGTAATTACTATAAAAAAGAAATTCGTTAAGTTTTTAATTTTTTCTTATTTTTAATTACTAATGGTGACTTTAAGTAATTTATATCAGGTTTTAAATGAGCTTCTTGATGCAGCTTGTAATGATGATCAGCTTAAAGTTATGGTTTTATGTAATACTTATTCAGCAATTGCACCTTTTTGTTATAAGGGTTTGGATGATACATTGAAGGGAGATTATGATAATTGTTTTAATTCTTGTGTTACTTCTGTTGCTCGTGATGGTATGTTTGGATCTATGCGTGATGTGTTTCTTGTTGATGCTAAAGAAAGATTTTCTAAAATTCCAAAACCTTAATCTAGAGGTACTAATTCTTTTAAGAAGTTTTATAAGTTCTTTAATTCTTTATTTCTTATGGATATAAGGATTAGGAAAGCACATTTGAGTGATGCTCCTGCGATTGCTGAACTTTATTTGCAATTTTGGGAAATTCATAAAGGTATTGATCCTTTAATGGAACACTCTAGAAAATTAAAATTTAGTGAAGTTATAGATCTTGCTAAAAAATATCTTAAAAAAAAGAAGAGATATCATTTTGTTGCTGAACTTGGATCTAAGGTTGTAGGATATATTGATTTTACTTTAAAAGAGAATGATGCTCATGCAAAATACCTTCTTTATGGTTCTTTAGAATCTTGTGTTACTGATAAGGCCTATAGGGGAAAAGGTATTGCTAAATTACTTACAGAGGCCATGATTTATTTTTTTGTTTCTAAAGGGGTTAAATATATAAGAACTGAATCTTATTTAGCCAATGAGAGCGCTGTTGAAACTTGGAAAAAAATGGGATTTAAACCTTTACTTTATACAATGAATAAAGAACTATGAAACTAGAATTAATCATTGAAGCTGATGGTGAGCCAAGAGCGAGTGATTTAGAACCACTATTAAATTTTTTAACTTTAATTCCTCTAGGTGAATTAGATAATGTTAAAATAAAAGATATTGATGGTAAAGTCTATCCTTTTGAAAATTTTAATCCTCAAGTTTTAGGAATTTATATTACAGAGGGTAAAATAACTCTTTGTTACCAAAGTGATTATAAGTTTGTATTAGAATGAATCTATTGATTTTTATTATTTTTTCATGGTTTTTTTTAAAATTATTTTCTATAAAAATCCTTTTACTTTGTTTTTGTGACTATTCCTTGTGAATGAAAAAGTTTAATTAATCTTTTTTAGTAGTTTTCTTTAAATGGTTAAAGTTCTCTTATTTGATTTAGGGGGTGTTTTAGAGAAACATCGTTTTAAAGATCTTTCTTTATTTATAGAAAAGAAATATGGGGTTGATTCTCTTTTGTTTTATAATTTTTTAATAGATAAATTGAGATTAAATGATTGTTGTAAAATTACAGATAAACAATTAATTGAAAATATTAATAAAAAATTTCATTTAAAGTTTACAGAAAAAAGTTTTTATGTTCTCTATTATAAATTTATAGATTCTAATTTTGAATTATTAAATTTTGTTAAGATATTAAAAGGAAAGTATACTCTCGCTATTTTTTCAAATACTCGGAAAAAACATCTTAAAGAAAGTGAGAGAAGATATAGTTATAGTAAGATCTTTGATTATGTTTTTATCTCTCAAAATTATTGTACGAGAAAACCTGAATTAAAATATTATAAACTGGTTTTGAAAACCATGCATGTTAAAGCTAGAGATTGTATATTTATTGATGATTTAGAAAGAAACTTACTTCCAGCTAGAAAACTAGGTTTTCATTGTATCTTGTTTAAAGATGTAAAACACTTGAAAATTGCCTTAAAAAAATAATTTAAACATTAATTTTTGTTAAGATTTCATTTGCTCTTTTAGTTAATATTCTTAATTTAGGTATTAAGAGTGATGATCTTTTTAAGAGGTTATTTCTTTCATTAACTTTTAATTTTGATCCATTAATAGTTTTATTTAATTTATTAAGAGTTGTTAGCATATCAACTGCGTCTACCTTTAATTTTTCTGCTCGTCCTTCAAAACTTGATAAGACTGTTTTTAATTCAGCAGTTTCTAATTCTCCTTTTGCACTTGCTTTAAGAAATTCATTTATTCCTGTTTCTTTACTATTTCCTTTTAATAATATGTCTGCACTTGAAGAGGTAAATGTTAGACGTTGTTCTAAAAGATTAATTCTTTCTTCAAATACTTGTCTTTCGCTTTTTTCTTTTGATACTTCTTCGATTTCTTCAGTTGAATCTTCAGTGCTCTCTTTTTCTTCAGCTGTTTGTGTGATTTCAGGTGTTGGTTGTTGAACGGTATTCATTTGTTTTCCTGCAAAAAAACTTCCAGAAATGAGAGTACCTAAACCTAAACCCAATAAAACTTTTTTTAATCTTGCATTCATTAGATCTTTAGAATTAAATTTCCTTATAAACTTTGTTTTATTACTCTTTAGTTGTTTTTTGATATATGTTTTGGAATAATAATTCTTATATCCTAAGTTTGACAGTTGTGTAACTATTTTAGACTTGAATTATTATTTGACCGTTACTTTTTTTTAGTAAAAATTTAGGCGAAACAATTTCTAGACACGAAAGTGGCTCATCTATTTCGAAAGTTTTATTAATGTTCTAACCTTATCTTTTTTAATGGAAACTACAACTCAAACAAAACAATTAGTAACAAAAGATATGACTATTGGGGACGTTGTCAATAAATATCCTCAAGCTACAGATATTATGTTAAAATATGGTTTACATTGTATTGGTTGTTCTGTTAATCCCTATGAAACTATAGAAAATGGATGTTTAGGTCATGGGATGGATGAAACTACTGTTGAAAATCTTCTTAAAGATATTAATGGTGCTTTAAATGGTGCTGAAGAAAAAATTAAAAAAGTTGTTTCTCTTACTCAAGCTGCGGCTGATAAACTTAGAGAATTTATGAAAGAGGATCATAAGGAAGGATTTGGAGTTAAATTAGAAATTGTACATGAAGAAGGAGATACTCATTATACTTTAGATTTTGCGGATCAAGCTACAGAACATGAAACTGTTTTTGAAGATTTAGGTATTAAAATTTTTGTTGCATCTGATCTCCTTGACGAAATTAAAGGTACAGAAGTTGATTTTATAGATAATGAACGCGGAAGTGGATTTAAAGTTAATGGTCCTAAACTTTCATCTGGTGGTTGTGGTACTGGATGTGGATGTAGTGAGTAAATTCAACGGTAGTTTTATATAGATTTAATCTTTCTTTTCCCTTATGGTTAAAAAAGAGTATGATGTTATTATTGTTGGTAGTGGGCCAGCAGGTTTGACTGCTTCTATTTATACTATTCGTGCAAATTTAAGAACATTAGTTATAGCTGGAAGTACTCCTGGTGGACAATTAATGATTACTACAGATGTAGATGATTTTCCAGGTTTTCCTGGAGGGATACAGGGTCCTGAATTAATGGAAAGAATGAGAAAACAATGTGAACTTTTAGGTGTAGAATTTCTTAATGAAAACGTAACTAAAGTTGATTTTAAAATTAAACCTTTTAAATTATTTGTTGAAAAGGAAGAATATTCTTCTCAAGCTGTTATTTTAGCTACAGGTGCAAGTGCAAAATGGATGGGTCTAGCTTCTGAAAAAAGATTAATTGGACATGGAGTTAGTGCTTGTGCTACTTGTGATGGCTTTTTTTATAAAAATAAAAATGTTGTTGTGATTGGAGGAGGAGATACTGCTTTAAGAGAAGCTTTATTTTTAGCTAAACTTTGTAACACTGTTACTGTTATTCATAGAAGAGGTACTTTAAGAGCTCAAGCAGCGTTGCAAGATAAAGCTAGAGCAACTAAAAATATTACCTGGATTTTAAATTCTATAGTTGAAGAATTTTTAGGCAAAGAAGTTTTAGAGGGAGTAAATTTGAAAGATACATCTGGTAAAAAAGAAGTATTAAAATGTGATGGTGCTTTTGTTGCAATAGGTCATACTCCAAGTACTAATTTTTTGAAAGGTCAACTTGCTTTAGATGAAACAGGATATATTGTTGTTCAAGATCATGTTAAAACTTCTCTTAAGGGTGTTTTTGCTGCAGGAGATGTTCACGATTATAGGTATATGCAAGCTGTGACTGCTGCTGGTGCTGGTTGTATGGCTGCAATGGAAGTTGATGAATATCTTGAAAGTTTAAAACATAAGAAATAAACAATGTTGAACCTACCTTATTATAAACAAACTGAAGAATTTACTTGTGGTCCTGTTTGTTTACAAATGCTTTTTGAATTTTTTGGTAAAAAATTAGATTCTAAAAAAATTTCTTCATTAGTTGCAGCAACTGCTCTTTATGGTACTTCCCATCTTGCACTAATTCGTGTTGTTAAAAATTTTGGATTTTATTCTTATGCACATACTAATTCTTCTTTAAAAGATATTAAATATTTTATTGATCTAGGATTACCTGTTCTTGTTAATTATCTTGAAAGTTCTAACAATGAAGGACATTATGCTCTCGTTGTTGGATATACTCTTACTTCTTTAGTTATGAACGATCCTTGGAATGGTGAACATTTTAAAATAAATTTTAAAGAATTTGATAAAAGATGGTTTAATAGTACACGTCGCTCTCGAAAATCGCTTTTAGTTATTTCTGATAAAAAAATTAAACTTGCTTCTAGAAAATAATATTTTTTATTATCTCTGATTTTTAATTCCTTTTTTAGGACAGTACTTTTCTATTGGACATTTAGAACAAAAAGGACTTACTGGAACACAAATATTTTGACCAAAAACTACCAAGAGATCATTTAAATCATACCAATATTTTTGAGGAATCTTCTTTTTTATTTCTCTTTCTGTTTCTTCCGGTGTTTTTGTTGTAACCCAATTTAATCTCTTTGCAATTTGATGGACATGTGAATCTACTGCAATATGATTTTTACTGTTAAATGCATATGTCATGACGATGTTCATCGTTTTTCTTCCTACTCCTTTTAATTTAAGAAGTTCTTCTTCATTATTTGGTACTTGTGACTTGTATTTTTCAATTAAAATTTTAGAAATCTTTTTTAAGTTTTCAGCTTTTCTTTTATAAAAACCAACAGGATAAATTAATTCTTCTATTTTTTCTGTTGTTAATTTTGCTAATTTTTCTGGAGTATCTGCAATTTCAAATAATCTTTTAGAAGCTTTTGCTGTTACTGCATCTTTAGTTCTTAAACTTAACAAACAAGAAATTAATACCTTAAATGGGCTTTTTGTTAGATCTGCTATTTCTGTGACTATTGCATTTTGATATTTTTTACATTCTTCTTTTATTAAATTAATAATAATATCTAGTTCTTTTTCATTTTGCATCTTCTTTAATTGTCTTATTTTTTTAAAAATGTTTGTTTCATGCTTTATAGAATACTTTAAATACGAAATTATTTCTTTAAAATTAAGTTTGGGGGTGTAGTTCAACCTGGCCAGAATTAACGGCTCCAATTGAGGAGCGATGAGCTTGTAACGAGCGATGATATAACAATGGTATGTCGCTTTTGATGAAGATACCGTTGGATCAGGGATATGGAAGCTTAGCTTCTTTAACTGAAATTCAAATTGGTTATGAATGCCATGAATGTCCCTGCATCCCCATCCTTATATTTAATTCTTCAAAATTTTTATTAAATCTTTTTTCTTTTTTTGGATGAGAAAATCCTATTTTTTGAGAATATTTTTTAAGACTCTTTTTGTATATATTGAGATGATAACTATAAAAATTAACTAAAATTAGTTTAGAAAGTATTAAAATCTATTCTTACTTTATTCTGAAAAATCTTTAATAATCAAGATTAATAATTTTAGAATATTTCATAGAAAACTTTTTAAGATGTTAGTTTAATTTAGAAATTATGGAACAAAAATATGCAGCTTCAGCAATTATTTATAATGATCAAGGTTTAGTTCTTTTAGCAAGAAGATCACCAACGAAATATCCTTTTCCCAATATCCTTTCTTTACCTTCAACGTATATTAGGGGTTCTGATAAAAATTTAGTGAGAGAATTAGTTTCAGATGAAAAAAGTCAAGAACAATTAAGAGCTGCAGTAATGAATAAATTAGGAATAGACTTGAAATTTAAAGGACTTATTGGAAGAAAATCAGGGAAACAAGCAGATTATTATTTAACCATGAGTGATTACTTTGCACAAATAATTGGTGGGGCATTAATCCCAAATCAGGAAGATTTTACAGAAGCTAATTTTTATGATCCTCTAGAATTATTTAAGGGAAAAGATAGAACTAAAATGGGTTTCTGTACACAAATTTTATTAGGGACTTTAGAGAGAGATCCAAAATTCTGGAGAGAATATCTTTTTATTTAAATTATTCTCCTTTTTTTAAAATGAATTTGATAGTATTTTCTTTAATTAAAATTATTTTTAGAAATAATCTTTTTTGTTGTTACTTTAAAATAGAAACAATAAGAAATATTTATATAGTAGTTACTCACCTCTGGTTTTTATGAAACTTAAAAGTTTATTTTTGACATTGTTACTTTTATTTGTTTTTTCTACACCTCTTGTATTTTCTTTAGGTGGTGTTAGTATTGTTCCTAGTGCTCCAACCGATAATGATGACTTAACTTGTACTCTACAAGGAGTTAGTCCTGCTAATAGTGGTGTTTACCTTTATGGTTGGTATGTAAATGGAAATTTAGATACAACTTTAGGAAATACAAGAATTTATCCTGCTTTAAGAACAAGTATTGGTAACCGTATAAGTTGTTTTGTTACAACTCCTGCTGGTTTTTTTGTTGGTTCAGATACTGTTACTGTAAGAAATGTTAATAATCCTCCTATGGTTTCTATTACTTCTCCAGTAGATGGTTCTACTTTTGAAGTCACTACTCAAATAAATTTTGCTGCTATGGTTCTTGATCTTGATATGGATCCTGTAACTTATAGTTGGGATTTTGGAGATGGTACTGCTTCATCTTTATCAAATCCAATTCATTCTTATTCTTTACCTGGCACTTATGTTATTACTTTAGTTGTTAGTGATGGTGTTTCAGTAAGTACTCATCAAATTACAGTTCATGTTACTCAGACTATACATCAAAATCAAAATCCGGTTTCTGTTTTAACTGCTACACCAACTACTGTTTTTTTAGGAACAAGTATTTTATTTGATGGTCGTGGAAGTACAGATTCAGATGGTACTCTTGTTTTGTATGAATGGAACTTTGGAGATGGAGTAATAACTTCAACAAATTCAGGAGTTCCAACTCTTGCTCATGTTTATACTATTTCAGGTACTTATGTTGCTACTTTAACTGTAGTAGATAATGAAGGTGCTAGAAGTTCTTCATCTGTTTCAGTGACTGTTCGTAATTTAGTTAATCAAGTACCTGTAGCAAATGCGGGTCCTGATAGAAGAATTGCTGTTGGTCAAAGAATTACTTTTGATGCTCGTGGAAGTTCAGATTCAGATGGTACTATTGTTATCTATAAATGGAACTTTGGAGATGGTACTTCTGATGGGGGTTTACAAGTTCAACATATTTATCAAAATGTTGGAAGTTACACTGTTACTTTATCTATTGAAGATAATGATGGTGCTATTTCTACTGATACTGCCCTTGTGAGAGTTGTTGCTGTAGGAACAAATCCTGTTGCAGTTATTACTGTTCTCCCAAATACAAATATTGCATATTTAGGATTTCCTCTTGAATTTAGTGGAATTGGAAGTTATGATTTAGACGGTACTCTTGTGGATTATCAATGGAACTTTGGAGATGGTACTTCTTCTCGAGGTGTACAAGTTCATCATACATATGAAACTTTAGGAAATTATGTTGTTACTTTGACTGTAACTGATAATGATGGTTTAACTGGAACTGTTACTGTTCCTCTTCAAGTTATTAATGTTCAAAGAGATCAAGAAAATACTCCTTCTCCAAATAGTCCTACTTATGGGGAAGATAGTAGAATTTATAGTATTAGTAAAATTACTCCTTTAATTTACAAACAACATTATGTCAAAGGAGAAAATATCTTGTTATTTGTTAAATTAGTTAATACAGGAAACTTTGATGAAGTCTTAGATTTAAAGTTAAATATTCCCGAATTTAATTACATGACTGTCTTAAGGGGAATTAATTTAGATATTAATCAAAATAAATTTGTTACTTTAAGTATTCCAATTTCAACTCGTGCAACTAAAGGTATCCATGTTGCTAAATTTGAATTACTAGATGAAAGCGGGGTAAGAAGTTCAAATAATTATTGGACTTTTATTGTTGCTTAATTTACTACCAAAAAGTTTATAAATAAGTAACAACTTTAAAATGACAACACTTACAAAAGTGTTTCGTGGAGGAAAAAATATGATGAAAGGATTTAGATTATTAGCATTTATGTTATTGGTATTAACTTTAGTTTCAAGTTCAATAATGGCAATTACTTATGTGCCTTTAATGGTAGATTATGGTTCTAATTCAAGTTCAAGTTTTATTAATTTAGATAGTGTAAAAGTTAATGGTCAAACTCTTGCAAGTTCTGGTCCAACAGGAGCAGTTTCTCATGTTATTGCTCTAGATAGAGGACAAGAAGTTGTTGTAGAATTACAATTTACAGGTAATCCTCAAGGAGTTTGTACAACAAGAACAAATAATCCTTGTTATAATGTAAGAGCATCAGCTGAAATTAATGGTTATGAATATGGTGAAATCAGAGGATCAATAGGTCCCTTTAAGGTTGAACCTGGCGTTCAATATATGAAAACTATAAAATTCAGATTACCTGAAGATATGCCTGCTAATAAAGATGTAAATATTGTTATCCAATTAGATGATGAAAATAATTTAATCTTTTTACATAGATATCCAGTAAGAATTCAATTAGTAAGACACAGTGTTAATGTATATGATGTTATTTTTAACCCCTTAAACAACGTACAAGCTGGTCAACCTTTATTTACAACTATAAGAATTGAAAATATGGGGGATAATAAAGAAAGTAGTGTTAAAGCTACTGTCGCTATTCCTGCTTTAGGAATACAAACTAGTGAATATGTTGATAAGCTTTTAAGTGATGGTGGAAGAAATCCTACAAATGATAGAGATGCTGATGAAGCAGCAACTACAAATGATTTACTTTTAATGATCCCTCAAGATGCAAAAGAAGGAGATTACAAGGTTATTGTTGCTTTAGAATATAATAGAGGAGCAAGTCTTGAAAAGAAAGAATATCTTATGCATATTAAAGGTGCACAAGCACTGACACCTCCTTTACCTACTATAGAAAATAAAGGATTAGTTGTTACTGTTGCAGCTCAGGCTCAAAAAGTAAATAGCGGAGAAGGTGCTGTTTACAAATTTAGTTTTGCTAACTTAGGTCAACAAGCAACAACTTATTCACTTGAAGTTTTAGGTACATCAGACTGGGCAACAATAAGAGTAGATCCTACTAATGTTGTTCTTCAATCAGATGGTACTGCAGATGCTTATGTTTATGTAGCACCTAAAGAAGATGTTGTTGGAGTAAAATCTTTTACTGTCAAAATAAAAAATGGAAACAATGTCCTTCAAGAAAAGAATTTAAGTTTAGAAGTTGTTAAAGCCGAAAGTAACGTAGCAGATGTTAAAACTATTTTTACTTGGATCTTTATTGTTCTATTAGGGATCTTAGTTATTTTAGTTATTGTTGTAATAGTAAAAAATTTGACCTCTAAAAATACACCTGGAAAAGGCGTAGAGGGTCAGAGTTACTATTAAATATTTATCTTTACTAGCAGTTAAGTGGTTGTAACAATGAATCGTATGAAAAAGATATTATCCTACTTTGTTTTTTTTCTTTTACTTTTAAATACTTTTAATGTCTTTGCTGTTCAAATTACTCCTCAAACTTTAAGTCAATCTTTATGTCCAAGAGAAACAGGTGTTTTTTCACACTTAATTAAAAATGATCAAACTACAATTAAAGAATATACTCTCAATTTAAAAGGTTCTGCTGCTTTATGGGCTACTCTTATTCCAAAAGGATTTATTCTTGCACCAGGTGAAGAAAAAAGTGTTTTTACTTATGTTACACCTTATCAATCTTCAGATGCAGGAACTTATGATTTAGAATTAACTGTTAGTTCTCCAGGAGACAGTTCGAGTATCAAACATACTGTCCTTTTAAAAGATTGTTATGGTTTATCTTTAGTTCCTGAAAATGTAACTATAAATACTTGTCCTGCTGGAAATGGAAGATATCTTATTTCTTTAAGAAATACAGGAGAATATACTGAAACGCTTCATTTAAGTTTGAAAGGAGATCTAGTTTCTAAACTTAGTTTAAGTGATAGTGTCTTAACTTTAAATAAAAAAGAATTAAAAAATATTTATGTTTTTGTTACTTCTCCAAAGGATGCTGGTCAATATAGTTTTACTTTAAATGTAGATTCTGAAAGTGGAAGAATAAAAAAATCTTTACCTCTTTTTTTGAATGTCAATCCTTGTTATGATTTTACTTTTAAAGTAAACGCTAATTCAAGTTATAATGTTTGTGAACGAAGTTTGATTAAAGTTCCTCTTTATTTGAGAAATGATGGTACAATTATTAATACTTTTAAAATTGGTGTCACAGGTCCAGTATGGGCGAAATTAGAAGAAAGAGATGAATATACTCTCAAAGATAGAGAATCAAAAGTCTTTGATTTATTACTTGCTCCAAATTATGGTACTTCTGGAGATTATGCTATTCGAGTTAGTGCTACACCTGAAAGAGGAGATTTAAAGGCTGTGAGTGATATTGGTATTACTGTTAGAAAATGTTATTCTGTAAAAGTTAAATTTTTAACTGAAAAAGCTGATGCTTGTAAATCTACAAATAATAATTATGAATTTTTAGTTACGAATGATGGCGAAGTTAAAAAAATATTTAGATTTGAATTAGATTCAGCTCCTTGGGTCACTTTGCTAGGAGATACATCTCTTTTATTAGAACCAGGACAGCAAAAGAAAGTTTTTATTAAAGCAGCTCCTACAAGTGAAGTCAAAAATATAGATTATACTGTAAGAGTAGGTGTTGCTTCTATAGATGAAACTGCAGTCGTAGCAAAAGATCAAGATGCGATGACTTTAAGCGTTAAAGATTCCGAAACTTGTTATAAATCAACTATAAAAACAGATTATGAAACTTTAATTGTTTATCAAGATTCAAGTATTATTGTTCCTCTTGAAGTAAGAAACGATGGACTAAGAAAAGCAGAATTTAGTTTATTATTAACTGGAAATGCTGCAACTTTTTCAACTTTAAATCCCAGTGTTTTAACTATTGAACCTGGAAAAAGTGATACTGTTTATGTTTATGTTGCTCCAAAACCAGGTGTTAAACTTGGAAAGTATGATGCTAAAGTAAATTTAAATCTTAAAGAAGGTCCTTTATTAGCTAGTAAAGATCTAAGCATAGAGATAACTGATGTTCCAGCTCGTGCTACTGTTATAAATGCAACTATAAAAGAAATTGTTTCTGTTGTACCTTCCTTTTCTTTAAGAGCATCTCTTAAAAAATATAAATATTCTATTTTAGGTTCTCTTCTTGTTATCTTACTTATTTTATTTTTGTTTCAATTTAAAAAAATTAGAAGTTTTTTTACTTCACATAAAAGAGAGGCAAAAGATTTTATTATTAGTCCTTCTAAGAAAAAAAGAAGTAAGAAAGCTTTAGATGAGGCAGAAAATATAAGAGATAAAATTGATGAGGAATAGATTTTAAAATAGAAAATGACTTTACAATTACTTAAGACGGATAAAGAATTTTATTGAAGAATTATAGATCAAATGCCTTTACTTTTCAAAGAAGGAAGAACTCTTCTTTCAGTTCAAGGACTCATGCAACGAAGATTAGAATTATTAGATTCACCGGATAAGGAGTTAAAAGAAGTTTATTGGAACAATTATTTTCAGACAAGTGATGCAATTATAATGCATTGCACTAGAAAATTTAAAATTGTACTTGATTCAGATCATTTACGAAATCTAACTCCTCAAAGCAAATTGATTCACGGCGGTTTAGTATTAACACAAGAGGTATATGTATGTTTAGATGGTGTAGAATTTACAACAAAAGATCTAGAAAGCTATGCTAACAAATATTTAACAGAAGCGCAAGTGAATAATAATCCTATTTGGCTTGCATTAGCACGAGATTCTGTACTTTTAAAAGAATACGCGGCAAAGATGTTTGCAATGGGAAAAAAATATGATTATGATACAAATATGACTATATATTTAGCTGCAGTTGCGAAACAACCAATAATTCGGTCTTTCTGTTCTAGGGAGCTTGCTGACGGTGCTAGGTGTGATGTTCTTAGTGATGTTAGTCTAGATTATGTTCGTGGACGTCTCGTTGGGGTAGAAACGCTAAAGACGCAAAGCGACAAAAATTTAGAAACAAAAATTCGATTTTCCCAGAACTAAAAAAATAATCATTTTTAAACTTTTAAACTTACTACTTTACTTACATTTTCTTGCATTGAAACTCCATAAATTAAATTTGCTTCAGTGATAATGCTATCATTATGACTTATGACTACATATTGAGCTTTACTTGTGTATTTACTAATTAATTTAGATAATAATTCTGAGTTTCTTTTATCTAATGCTGCATCTACTTCATCTAAAAGGTAGAAAGGAGATGGATCGTATTCTTGTATTGCAAAAATAAATGCAAGTGCAGCCATTGTTTTTTCTCCTCCAGAGAGACTTTTTATATTTAAAAATTTATTTCCTATCACTCTTACTTGAATATCAACTCCTTCTTCAAAGGGGTTTTCAGGATTTTCTAGAGCAATATGTGCTTCTCCTTTTGTTGTTAATTGATTGAATATTTCTTTGAAATTTTTTGAAATTACATTATAGGTCTTCATAAATATCTCTTTCTTTTTTGATTCTACTTCAGTCATCATTATGAGAACATCTTCTTTTTCTTTCTTTAAGGTTTCTACTTTTTCCATAATCTTTTCATATTCTTGTTGTATTTGTTCATAAACTTCTAAAGCTCTTAAGTTTACATTACCTATTGCATTTATTGCTTTTTCATCTTCTCGTATTTGTAATTTTAATTCATCTAAAGATAATCCTCTTTTAATTTTTGCATCTATAAATGGAGCAAATTCTTTTTGTATTGCTTCTAATTCTGCTATTGCTTTTGCTCTATCAATATTATTATTGTTTAATTTTTGTTCATTACCCTTTAATTTTTCTTCTTCTTTAGAAATATCTCCTTCTAAATTATGTATCTTTTCCCCAAATTTATTTCTTTTATTAAGTAGTTCTTTAAAATTAGAATATATCTTCTTTTCTTCTTCTTCTTTTGATTTTAATTCATCTTCTCTAGTTTTTATTATTTCTTTAAGGTCGTTTGTTTCTTTTTGAAATTCTTCGAATTCTTTTTCTTGTTGTTTTATTATTTTTTCTGTCTTATCCTTTTCTGGATTTAACATTGAGTCTATTTGAGTATCTATATTTTTTATGTTTCCATTTGTTTCTAAAATTTTTTCTTTTAATTTTAATCTTTTTTCTTCTAGATTATCTATATTTATTGCAAGAGTAGGATCTGCTATTTTTTCTTTTAATTTTATTTTTTTAATTTTATCATTTTCTAATTCCTTATTGAATTGTTCTATCTCGCTTTCAATTCCTTTTATTTCTTTACTTAATTTCTGTTCTTCCTCAGTAAGGTCTTTTTTATTACTAATAAGATTACTTGTATCTGATTCAATATTTAATGTTTTTTCTAATTTTATTACGTCTCCTTCTAAATTTGCTCTTTCTTCTCTTAATCTTTTTATTAGTTCTTCATTATTTATTTTCTTTCTTTCTATGTGATCTATTAATGTTTTTTGTTTATTTACTTCTTCTTCTATTTTTATAATGTTTTCATTGATTTCCTTTTCTTTAAATCCGAAACCTGCTCTCTTTGATCTAAAACCACCAACCATTGCACCAGAAGGTTCCATAAGATCTCCATCTATTGTAACCATCCTTGCTTTTCCAATTCCAATTCTTCTTCCAACTTCAATATCATCAATTATTAATGTGGATCCTAACGTGTAAGAAAATATGTCTTTATATTCAGGTTCATATTTGACAATATTTACTGCTAAATTATGAACTCCTTCTTTGTTAAGAAGTGTTTTTACTGAAGGTTCTATTTCTCTTCCCTTTATTTTATTAATTGGTAAGAATGTTGCTATACCAAATTTATTACTTTTTAAATATTCTATGCACTTTTGTGCAGTAATATCACTATCAACTACAATGCTGTTTAGTCTTGGTCCTGCTCCTACTTCTAAAGCTAGCGCATATTTATTTTCTGTAATTCCTAAAGTTGCGACAGTTCCATGGATTCCTTTTAGAGTATCTTTCATTTCTAAAATTTTTTTAACTGCTAAATCACTTAGGCTTCTTTCTTCTATACTAATCTGTCTTGATTTGTGTTTAGCTAATTCTTCTAAACTGCTAGTTATATCATTTCTTAATCTATTTAATTGTAAAGAATAGGATGAATCTTCATTTATAGTTTTACTTAATGTTTGACTTATTTCTTTTATTTTTTCCTTTTTCTTTTTTAAGTCTTCTAATTCTTCTCCACTTCCTTTTAGTTTTTGTAAATTTTCTTCTATTGCATTTAGTTTAAAACTTATTTGATCTTTATTTCTAATGAGAATTTGTTTCTTTTCATTTGTTTCATTTATTTCGAAAATTAGTTTATCAATGCTTTTATCTATCTCTTCTAAATCCTTATTAAGATCTGCATCTATTCCATTTTTATTTTTGAAATTTTCAAGTTCTTTTCCAATTTCTTTTTCTTCATCTTTTAAATTTTTTTGAGATTCCTCATTTTCTTGTTTTCTTTTCTTTAACTCTTTTATTTTTTCTTCTAATTCTTTTATGTTATTATTCAGTTGTTCTTTTCTTGATTTTATCTTTATTACTTCTGTTTGACAAACTTCTAGTCTAGAATTTGATTTTACAATCGTAGTTCTTAATTCTTCAATTTCTTTTCTAAGCACTATTTGGCTTTTTTCACCTTTGATTTCAACCTCATTGTTTATTTTATTTATTTCTTCTTTATATTCATGTATTTCTTTTTTTATCTTTATTATTTCTTGATTTACTTTTTCTATTTTTTCTTCATATTCTTTCTTTCTTTTTTCTATTTCTCCAACTTTTTCTTCTTTATCCTTAATTTGTAAATGTAATAATGTTCCCTTTTTGTCTTTTATTTCTTCTTGTAATTCTTTGTATTTAATTGCTTGATCTCTTTCTTTTTTTAATTCTCTTAAGTTTACTTGTCTTTCTGTAAGAATAATTTCTGCTTCGTTTAATCTCGTGTCTACTTTTTGTAATTCATTAAGACATTTTTGTTTTTTTTCTTCATACATAGAAATACCTGCTATCTCCTCAATGATTTCTCTCCTATCTGTTGGTTTCATTTCACCTAAAGAAACAATGTCTCCTTGAAGGACAATATTATGGCCATCTGGGTCTAATTTTGAAGAATTTAATAAGTCTAGAATTTGTTGTCTTGTTCTTACTTCCTCATTTACTTTATAGATGCTTGTTCCATTTTGTTTAACAATTCTTGTTATTCTTACTTCTTTTTCGTTTATTGAAAGTTTTCCAGAAGAATTATCGAACTCTATTGTAACTTCTGCTTCTTTTGCAGGGCTTCCTTTTTTTCCACCATTAAATATTAAATTTGCAGATTTTTCAGCCCGCATTTCATGTGCAGAAGATTTTCCAAGAACAAAACATATGGCATCACTAATATTTGTTTTTCCAGAACCATTTGGACCAATAATACAATTAAAACCATTTCCAAAGATTAATTCTGTACGATTAGCAAAGGATTTGAATCCTTTCATCACTAGCCTTTTAATGATCACCATCTTTTAGTTCTTTAACGAGATATACTTTATAAGCTTTTTCAATTAGCTCTAAATTTTGTTATTTTTTTAAGGAATCTTCTTTCTTTTTTAATTTTTTTACTTAAATTTTAATCCTCTTCTTTTGTGTTTATATGGCTTCTTGTGTCATTTTAAGATTTCTCTTTAATAATCTTTCGTTGTTACTATTTTATAGTAGACACATACCGAAAGCTTTATATATTAGTTCCCCTACTATTATTTTATCACCTCTTTTTCCCAGGGAGAAGATTCTTAGGAATCTGATCCTTGGGTTTTATAATTTCTAGATGATTTTTTAGGATCACTATTCTAAAAAGAGGGTTGTTATTATCTCTTAATTTAGTGTAAAGAACAATTAATTTTAAAAGAAATGAAAAAATTACTTATTTCTTTATGAATTCAGTATAATGACAGGATCCACAATAGATTCTATCTTTATGAATTGCTAAGAAATTTGCAGGTCCACATTTAGGACATGATTTTGCTTTTTCTATTTTCTTACCTTGAATTTTATATTTTGTCCAACGTTTACTTGGTGCTTTGTTTTTTATTTTTTTCTTTGCCATTTTTAGTTAGCTGCTACTTTTTTTATCTTCTTTTTTTCCTTTTCTTGTTTCTAATTCTTTTAATGTCTTTTCATTTTCATAGATATGAGCAATAACTTTTGATGTTTGTAATCCGAATTTACCATAAATGTGTCTTATAGCTACAAGATCTGGATTTACATTGTATTTTTTAGCTATATCTTCCTTTAATTTTATTTTTGTAGGAGTGGACTGATTATTATGTTCTAATTCGAATTTTATTCTTTTCCTTGCCAATAGGGGAGTTTCTTTTATTTTTAAGTTTTTAATTTCCATTTTTATCTTGTTTTTATAGCATATTCTCCTTTTACCTTTATATTTAATTTTTGGGCAATTTCTGATTTATTTGAATCCATTACTATAATACGTCCTTTCCATGAAGTTGTTACATCTGAAGATTTACATAAAGGACATTCGTTCCCCTTTACAAAAATTTTACAGCTTTTACATGCTTTTTTCTTTACCATTTTTATTCTTTATCTTCTTTCTTTCCTTTTGTTTCTTTTACCTTTTTAGGTTTTTTACTTTCTTCTTCTATCCATTTTAAATTTCCTAAAGCAGGTTGTCTCATTGTTAACCCCACTTTTGGATTTGCGAGATCTTTATAACTTACTGCAATGATTCTTGCTCTACATTTATCTCCTACTTTTAATACTTTTTTACTTTCTTTTCCTGTTAATGTTTTTGTTTTACTAAAACTAATAAAATCATCCATTGTTTGAGATACATGAATCATTCCATCTACGGGACCCATACTTAAAAAAGCTCCGAAATTTGTTATGTCTGTTATTTTTCCTAAACATACTTCTTGTATTTCAGGAATGAATGTTAAGAATTTAAATTCTGTATCAAAATAAGGAGCACCATCACCTGGGATAATTACTCCTTCCCCAATTTTTATTATTTCTGTTACTTGAACAACAAAACCAACTTCGTTGTTGATATATCCTTCAAATGATTCGTTAAGTCTTTCTAATAATGCTTCTTTTACATCCTTCTTTAATAATGCGGGAGGAATTCTTACGTGACTTTTAGCTTTTATTTCATAGAACATTGTTAATGAGGGATAAATCTTGGTTTTTAAATCTTGTGGTTAAAATTTTATTCTCTTAAAAATATACTGTCACTTATTAGTGATTAAAATAAAAAGGTATATAAATGAGCTGTTATTACTAATATTATTAAAAATATATGGGGGAAAAATAAAAATGACAGATGTAAAAAAATATAGAACAAGAGATTGTAATACTACAATTAATTTTAATGGGGAACAGGTAAATTTAGAAGGTATTCTTTATGGAGGTTTTCCAGGAATAGAAGTTAGAGCGACACCAGATAATAAGAGTGGTGGAGGCATCTATATTGATAAAGACGATCAATCGCCAGGACTAGTTACTGTTAAGAAAGCAGAAGTTCCATCTGGTTATGTTGCTTTTGATGGGAATGTAATATATGATCAAAAAATCCAAAAAATTAGATTTTTAGGTCATGTTAGAGGAACAGACCCCTGTTTTGAAAGTTGTAGTATGGAAGATGTTTTGACACGTACCCAACCAGAATTAAAAACAGGATATAATGCAGTTTATGGAATACCTTCCATGAAGGTTGTTCGTAATGCAGCAGGTAATCCTCTAAAGGATTCAATGGGTAGAAACTATTCTTCCGTATTTGTAACTGATAGAATTACAAAAGAAGAATAAACTTTTTTTATTTTTTTTTACATTCTTTTTAATTCTAAATATTTTTTTTGTCTTATTGTAATTAAAGGGCCTTTTAATTTCTTTTTTAATCCTTGATCTTGAGTTACAATAATATTTCCTAATTTTGATAATCTTGCTAATTCATCATCAACATAACTTTCTTCTGCTTTTATTACTTGCATTTTCTCACAATATTTTTTTATTAATGCAAGTCCTTTAGGTTGTAATCTTTCTAATTCTTTTAGGGTTGTATCTAACACACCTAAGGTATATTGAAACTGACATATTCTTTCTATTTCTGAAAAGAGATCTATTCGATATTTTAGAGAATAAATTAAAGAATTTGTATCAAATATTATCCTTATCATTTATTCCTTTTTCTTTCCACGCTTAAAATACTTTTTTATTTGCCTTTATACGCTTGTTTATGCCCTTATTACTTAATTCTAAAATGCCTTTATAAGCCTTATAGACTCAATAAAATGCACTTATAGGCTTATAAAATTGGAAAGTATTATATACTCTTAAACGTTCTATAATTTAACATTTTTAAAGTAGTAAAAATAGACAACTATGGCTGATGAATTTAAAGTTGAAAAGGAATATACTGCAGAAAATATTACAGTTTTAAAGGGTTTAGAAGCAGTTCGTGTCAGACCCAGTATGTATATTGGAAGTACAGATATTAAAGGTTTACATCATTTAGTTTGGGAATTAGTAGATAACTCCGTTGATGAACATTTAGTTGGTTTTTGTAAAAATATAAAAATTATTATTCATAAAAATAATTCTGTTACTGTTAAGGATAATGGGAGAGGAATTCCTACAGATTTACATCCAGAAGAAAAAAAATCTGGTGTTGAGATTGCTTTAACAATTCTCCATGCAGGTGGTAAATTTGATAAGAATAGTTATAAGGTTAGTGGGGGGTTACATGGTGTTGGAGTTTCTGTTGTAAATGCTTTAAGTAGATCTTTAAAAGTTGAAGTTAGACAAAAAGGAAAAGTTTTTGTTCAAGAATATGCTTATGGAGTTCCTCAATATGATCTTAAAACTGTTGGAGATTGTGATCCAAATGAAACTGGAACTAGTGTAACTTTTTTAGTAGATGAGAAAATAATTACAGAAACCGTTTTTGACTTTACTACTATTGTGAATCGAATAAGAGAACTAGCTTTTTTAAATCCAAGTTTAGAAATTATTGTTCAAGATGAAAGAGAAGAAGTTTTAGTTGAGAAGAAATTTTTCTATGAGGGAGGAATAAAAGAATTTGTCCATTATTTAAATGAAGGAAAAGAAGTTTTACATAAAGATGTTGTTTATATGAAAAAACAATCTGAAGATACAATTGTTGAAGTTGCAATGCAATGGAATGATGGATATAATGAAAGTGTTTTTAGTTTTGTAAATAATATTAATACCCATGAGGGTGGAACTCATTTAACTGGATTTTCTACTGCTTTAACGAGAGCAATTAATAGTTATATTAAAAAGAAAAAAATTGGAGAATTAAGTTTATCTGGAGAAGATGTTAGAGAAGGACTAAGTGCAGTTATTTCTTTAAAAATGCAAAACCCTCAATTTGAAGGACAAACTAAAACTAAACTTGGAAATTCAGATATTAAAGGCGTTGTTGATAGTTTAACTTTTGATTATTTAAATTCTTATTTTGAAGAGAATCCAAATATTGCTAAAATTATTATTAACAAAACTGTAGATGCATTTAGAGCTCGAGAAGCTGCTAGAAAAGCAAGAGAATTAACAAGAAGAAAGGGCGCTTTAAGTGGGGGAGGTTTACCTGGTAAATTAGCTGATTGTCAAGAACGAGATCCTGCTAAATGTGAAATCTTTATTGTTGAGGGAGATAGTGCGGGTGGAACAGTTAAGCAAGCAAGAACTAGAGAAACACAAGCAGTATTACCTATCTTTGGAAAAATATTAAATGTTGAAAAAGCTCGACTTGATAAAGTTTTGAGTAGTGATAAACTTGCAATTTTAATCTCTGCACTAGGTTGTAGTATTGGGGAAGAGTTTGATATCACTAAATTAAGATATCATAGAATTATTTTAATGTCTGATTCTGATGTTGATGGGGCACATATTACAACACTTAATTTAACGTTGTTTTATCGACATCTTAAACCAATTATTGAACAGGGTCATTTGTATATTGCTATGCCTCCTCTTTACCAAATAAAAAAAGGTAAAAAAATTATGTATGCCATGGATGATAAGGAAAAAGAAACTATTTTGAAAGAAATTGGAAATGAAGGTTTAACAATTCAACGTTATAAGGGTCTAGGTGAAATGAATGCTGATCAACTTTGGGAGACCACCATTAATCCAGAAGTGAGGCATATGAAGAAAGTGACTATTGAAGATGCTATAGAAGCAGAGAGGATGTTTACAATTTTAATGGGTGAGAATGTTGAACCGAGAAAAGAATTTATTATGGCTTATGCAAAATCTGTAAAGAACTTGGATGTGTAAAAATGCCAGAAAAAATAATTCCAACACTCATTGAAAAAGAAATGAAGGAATCTTATTTAGATTATTCAATGAGTGTCATTGTTGGAAGAGCTTTACCTGATATTAAGGATGGATTAAAACCAGTCCATAGGAGAATTTTATATGCAATGCATCAAGAAGGATTAACTCACGAAAAGAAATTTACTAAATGTGCTGGAGTTGTTGGTTCTGTTTTAAAATACTTTCATCCTCATGGTGATATTTCAGTTTACGATGCTTTAGTAAGATTGGCTCAACCTTGGTCTTTACGTTATATGTTAGTTAAAGGTCAAGGGAATTTTGGTTCACAAGACGGGGATCCTCCTGCTGCTTATAGGTATTGTATAACTGGGGACTCTCTTATTTTAACAAATAAAGGTATTCTTCCTTTTTCTACTTTATCCGATAAAAAAGAAGATAAACTCAATTTAGAAATAATGTCTTATAATGGTACTAAAAATATCGCTTCTAAATTCTTTAATTCTGGAAAACATAAAATCATTAAAATTTTAACTAAAGCTGGATTTTCTTTAGAAGGTTCTTATAATCATCCAATTTTAACTTGGCACTTAGGAATAGATTTTAAGCCGAAAATTGAATGGAAACTCCTTGAACATCTACATGAAGGAGATATCGTTCTCATTAATAGAAATAATCAGTTGTTTTCAAATTCTTCATTACACTTAGAGAAATTTTTTCCACTTATAGGTTTTAAAAAAAAAGATATAACACTTCCTAAAGTTATGAATAATGAACTTGCTTTTTTACTTGGTGCTTTAGTAAGCGAGGGAAGTTATCATCGAAATCAAATACTCTTTAATAATAAGGATTTAACTTTTTATAATAAAGTTAAATCAATTTTAGAAAACCAATTTAAAGGAATCAAGTTATATGAAAGAAAAGTAAAAGGAGATTGTTTAGAATTAAGTATTTATGAACAAAAGGTCGTTCTTTTTTTAAAAAAGATTGGTTTTAATGTTGCACGATCTGCTGAAAAAGAAATACCTCATTCAATACTTAAATCTTCTAAAGAAAATATAAAAAATTTTTTAATTGCTTTATATGAAGGAGATGGTAGTGTCTCCTTTATTACTGATAAAAGACATGGTGGTAAAAGTTTAGTTATAAGTTATGATTCTAAAAGTGAAAATTTAATAAGACAACTTAAAATTCTTCTTTTAAATTTTGGAATTGTAACAAATTATCCTCAAATAGATAAAAGAAATAATTGTTTAAAATTATTAATAACCCTACATGAAAATTTATTTAATTTTTATAATGAACTTGGGTTTTTTTCAGAAAGAAAAAATAGATTATTAGAACAGATAAAAACTTTAAATGGAACTAGACTCAGTAAAAATGATTTTATCCCCTTTTTAAATGATTATTTAAGAAATAATTATCGTGGCGAGTTTATTGTAAAAAATAACTTTGATCGATATAACTCTTTAAAAAAGAATTATTTAAAATTAATTAAATTAATTACTCTTGAAGATAAGAATTTGATCGACTTTTTATTGACTAATAATTATTATTTTGATCAAATTATAAAAATAGATAAATTGGGGGAAAAAGAAGTATTCTCTGTAAAAGTTGATAGTACTTGTCATTCATTTATTGCAAATGGATTTATTAATCATAATACAGAGTGTAAACTTGATAAAATTGCTGCTGAATTATTAAAAGACATTGATAAAGAAACTGTAGATTTTGTTCCTAATTTTGATGGTACAACTGATGAACCTGTAGTTTTACCTGCAAAATTGCCTAATCTTTTAATTAATGGTTCTTCAGGAATTGCAGTTGGTATGGCAACAAATATCCCCCCTCATAATATTCATGAAATTATAGATGCAGTTCTTGCTTTGATTGAAAATCCAGAATTAGATGTTACTAGTTTAATGAATTATGTTAAAGGTCCTGATTTTCCAACAGGTGCTCAAATCATTGGAATTGAAGGAATAAGACAAGCTTACAAAACAGGGAAAGGAAAACTTGTTGTCAGATCTAAGTATGAACTAGAGGAAGGAAAAATAGTTATTACTGAAATCCCCTATCAGTTGAATAAATCTTTAGTTGTTGAAGAGATTGCACGTTTAGTTAAAGATAAAATTGTTGAAGGAATTTCTGATTTAAGAGATGAAAGTGATAGAGATGGAATGAGAATTGTTATAGAACTTAAAAAAGATATGACTCCTGAAATTGTTTTAAATCAACTTTACAAACATTCTCAATTACAAAATACGTTTGGAATTAATATTATTGCCTTAGTTGATGGAGAACCTAAACAATTAAATCTTAAAGATTGTTTAACTTATTATCTCCAACATAGAAGAAATGTTGTTAGAAGAAGAACTCTCTTTGAATTAAAAAAAGCAGAACAAAGAGACCATGTTTTACAAGGATTATTAATTGCTTTAAAATCAATAGATGAAGTTATTCAACTTATTAGGAATAGTCAAGATGTAGAAACTGCTCGAACTTCTTTAATTGCAAATTATATTTTAACCGAAATACAAGCTAATGCTATTTTAGATATGAAATTAAGTAGACTTGCTGCTTTAGAACAACAAAAACTTTTAGATGAACATTACGAACTTTTGAAATTCATTACAGAAATGAAAGAAATTTTAGCTTCTGAAATAAAGATTTATGGAATTATTAAAGATGAATTACTCACACTTAAATCTGAATTTGGAGATAAAAGAAGAACTTTAATTACGTATGAAGAAAATGAAGATTTACAAACTGAACAATTATTAGAAAAAGAGGATGTTGTTATTACTGTAACTCATTCAGGATATATTAAAAGACAGTCTTTAGATGTTTATAGATCTCAGAGAAGAGGTGGAAGAGGAATTCTTGGAACTGAAACTAAGGGTGATGATGACTTTGTTGAACATTTATTTATTGCAAATACTCATAGTTCTATTTTAACATTTACAGATAAAGGAGTCGTACACTGGGTAAAAGCATATAAAATACCAGATGCAGGAAGATATGCTAAAGGAAGTGCTCTTGTTAATTTAATTACGCTTACTGCTGAAGAGAAAGTAACTTCTTTAGTTGTTGTCGATGAATTTAAGGAAGATCATTATTTAGTTATGGCTACAAAGAATGGAATTATTAAAAAAACTTCTTTAGGAGAATATTCAAGGCCAAGAAATGGGGGAATTATTGGGATTAATTTAAGAGAAGATGATCGTTTAATTGATGTTAAACTTACAGATGGAACAAAACAATTAATGATGGCAACTAAAGATGGAAGAGCTGTTAGATTTAAAGAAAGTGATGTTCATGCTGTTGGAAGAAACAGTATTGGTGTTCGTGGGATTAATGTTAAAACTTCTGAAGTTATTGGAATGGAAATTGTTAATGCTCCTTATTTATTGACTGTTACAGAAAAAGGATATGGAAAAAGAAGTTTAGTTGAAGATTATAGATTAATTAATCGAGGGGGAAGTGGTGTTACTAATATTAAGATTACAGATAAAAATGGAAATGTTGTTGGAATAAAAACTATTGATGAAAAAGATGAGATTATGTTAATTAGTAAATTAGGTGTTATTATTAGAACCCCTGTAACTGGTGTTTCAGTTATAGGAAGAAATACTCAAGGTGTTAAAATTATGAACTTAGATGAGTGTGATAAACTTTCTACTGTTGCAAGAATTATTGGTGATGATATAGACCTCGAACTTAAAAAAGAAGAATTTAAACCAAGTGAAGATGTTGTTGAAACCACTGATGAATCTTTTGAAAAAAAGAATGATTCTGAAAATGAAGAGGGTATGGGCGATCTAGAGATTGATGATTCTGAAAATAAACCTCATGAGGGAGAAGAAAATTCTGAAGTACCTCTTTAACTTTAGAATTTTTTTAATAATGTGGCTTTAGATCGAAGAGATATTCTGGGATGGGATTTCTTGCTTCTTTAGAGGGCGTTCTTCTTTCTTGTACTAATAATTGTCATCCAAATTCAAAAGGAATTATTACTCAATCAAAAAAATGGAATAATAAAAACCATGCTTTTATAACTCAAGCTCTTGAAGGAACATATTTTGCTGAGTTTGTTCTTGCTAAAGATTTATTTGGAAAAGAGAGAGCAACTACAAAAGAAGTATTAGAACGAACCAATGCTAAAGTTTGTTTTAATGGTAGTTTTTTTGAAAAAGATTCTTCACCTAGCGGTTTTTATGTTCATAAAGGAACTTTGCTTCATGAATATGTTTCTGGAAAAGGAGATGGTATTTTATATCTCAATAGAAAAAATACCTTATCTGTAGTTCCTTTTTCTGAATTTTCAAAAATTAAATCTGAAGTTGTTAGTGCTTTACAATTAAATTTACTTCGATATAAATCTGTTCCAAATTATCCTTTTCTTCCTGATTCTCCTTGTTTACCAAGAAATTTCATTGGTTTTTTTGAAGAATGTTTAGTTAATGTTATTTTTAAAAATACAAATTTTACCAAAGGTGATATTTATATGAAAGAAAGTCATTCTTGTTTTACTGTTGCTGCGTTAGATGGAGGACCAAGTGCTTCGGCATTTGATTCATCTGGAAAATCTAGTTTTAAAGAAGGAGATGTTTCTGAAGTACCAGTTCCTAATTTTATTGTTTTATATGAAAGATAGAATTTTAGAGTTATTTTGAAGGTACTTGTTTCATTTTTTTAATCAATTTTTATTTTCTTTTATGGATTTTAGTATTTCTTTTTCTTGAAAATTTCCATAAGCTTTTTAAATAGGGCTTAAATTCTAAATAAGAATGAAGCGAAGTTCAAGACGTTGGAAGAAGAAAGGACAGATGCGTTGGAAGTGGCAACGTAAGAGAATGAGAAAAGAAAAGAGAAAAAGAAAGGCTAATAGATAAATTTTCTTTTATATTATTTTAAATTTTAGCTATTTTTTTTGTTCTTGTTTAATTTTTTATTAAATTTTCTTTATTGTTAGAAAAAATATTTTTTCTAAAATATGGGTTGAATTTGTCTTAAATTTGAAAAATAATAATAAGCTTTAAATATTAAATCAAATTCTTTTATTTACTTTCATGAATGAAGAGAAGTTAAATGACTTTTCTGATGTGATTTAATGTATACTTAAAGTTGTTTAAGTATGAAAGAGCAAAACCAATAGAAGTAGTGATCTCTTAATATTAGGTCAATGCGACAAATAATTCCCGTTGATCCTGCGGGAGGTTGCTGCTATTGGGATCCGACTAAGCCATGCAAGTCAGAGGGCTCGCAAGAGCACTGGCGTAAGGCTCAGTAACACGTCGATAATTTGCCCTTAGGCCTGGGAAAACCTTGAGAAATTGAGGCTAAACCCGGATAGAAGATGAGTACTGGAATGTCTTTTCTTCGAAAGGTAACACCTAAGGATAAGTCGGCGGCTGATTAGGTTGTTGGTGAGGTAACGGCTCACCAAGCCTAGGATCAGTAGGGGGGATGAGAGTCCTAGCCCCGAGAAGGGCACTGAGATACTGGCCCTAGCCCTAAGGGGTGCAGCAGGCGCGAAAACTTTACAATGCACGAAAGTGTGATAGGGGGATCCCAAGTGCTTTATCTTACGATAAAGCTTTTATCAAGTCTAAATAGCTTGGTGAATAAGTGGTGGGTAAGACGGGTGCCAGCCGCCGCGGTAACACCTGCGCCACAAGTGGCAATCATTTTTATTGGGTCTAAAGCGTCCGTAGCCGGTCTCATAAGTCTCTTGTGAAATTGTTAGGCTTAACTTAACAGCGTGCAAGGGAAACTATAAGACTAGAGACTGGGAGGAGGTAGAGGTATTCTAAGGGGAGCGGTTAAATGTTATAATCCTTGGAGGACCACCAGTGGCGAAGGCGTCTACCTAGAACAGGTCTGACGGTGAGGGACGAAGGCCAGGGGAGCAAAACGGATTAGATACAAGAAATTTTCTGAGAATAAATTTCTGTACAAGCAAGTAACTTTGATCGATAAAAAACTATTTTACTTGTTAAATTGGCAGAAATTGGTGATGAAAATTTACTTGCTAATTACCCGAGTAGTCCTGGCAGTAAACTCTGTGAGCTATGTGTTGCATAATCTTAGTGATTGTGCAGTGCCTAAGCGAAGGTGTTAAGCTCACCACCTGGGAAGTACAGTCGCAAGACCGAAACTTAAAGGAATTGGCGGGGGCTCACTACAAGGGGTGAAGAGTGCGGTTCAATTGGATTCCACGCCGGAAATCTCACCAGGGGCGACGGCATGATGAAGGTCAGATTAAAGGTTTTACCTGAAGCGCCGAGAGGTGGTGCATGGCCGACGCCAGCTCGTGCCGTGAGGTGTCACGTTAAGTCGTGCAACGAGCAAGACCCATATCCACTTTTACCAGCGGGTACTACGGTACGGCCGGGTACAATGTGGAGACTGCTTTTGTAAGGAAGAGGAAGGTGTGGGTAACGTTAGGTCAGTATGCCCCGAATCTCCTGGGCTACACGCGCTCTGCAATGGTAGAGACAATGGGATGCAACTCCGAAAGGAGAAGCAAACCCTCTAAACTCTATCTTAGTTTGGATTGAGGGTTGTAATTCACCCTCATGAAACCGGAATCCCTAGTAATCGGACTTCATTACGGTCCGGTGAATAACGTCCCTGAGCCTTGCACACACTGCCCGTCAAACCAACCGAGCATGGCTTAGATGAGATATGGTTTATTGATCCTATCGAATCTAAGTTAAGTAAGGTGGGTTAAGTCGTCACAAGGTATCCGTAGGGGAACCTGCGGATGGATCACCTCCTATTTTATAATTATCCATTACTTCTATTGGTGCTCATTTTCAAACTAAACTCTTTAATTATGGTCTTTAGCATGGGCTCGTAGCTCAGCCCGGTAGAGCATCTCCCTTGCAACAAATTTTTTAAAAAAAGTTTGATTAAAAAAATAAAAAAGCAAGAATTGCTTACAAGAGAGGAGGAGGCCGTGGGTTCGAAAATTTTCATCAGCATTTTGTTGATGTTATCGAAGAGTCCCACCGAGTCCATATTTATAAAAATAAAGAAGTTTGAATACATTATATAAAAAATTAAAACATCACATATCTTATTTTCATCAATTCATTGGTGAATATCTGAATGAGGCTCGTTAACTAACGTTGCGGGTTGATCGGATAAACTTTATGTTTAACCGGTGCATAGGTTTTAGTAAAATTCGGTCCTACTAAGCCATTAGGTGGATGACTAGGCTCAAATAGCGATGAAGAGCGTGGCAAGCAGCGATATGCTTTGGGTAGGCGCATGCAGCCTTTGAACCAGAGATGCTTGAATGAGACTTCTTATCCTTTTAGGATGATCAGTGATGATAGCCGACGCAGGGAATTGAAGCGTCTTAGTACCTGCAGGAAAAGAAATCAATAGAGATGCCGTTATTATCAGCGAGAGAAAGCGGTAAAGGGCAAACCGAATCCTTCATAGAAATGTGAAAGGAGATGTGGGGTTATAGGACCTACGTTTAGTCCTCGTGTTCTTTGTTAAAGTTTCTGGAAAGTAATGCCATAGAGGGTGATAGTCCCGTAGATAAAGAATACAAGATGAGTAGGTATCCTGAGTAGGGTTTGTTGGAAATCAAGCCTGAATTTGGGAGGCACTAACTTCCAACCCTAAATATTTATTTGAGTCCGATAGATTACTAGTACCGTGAGGGAAAGTTGAAAAGAACTCATGACAGAGAGTTAAAAGCTCCTGAAACCTAATGGTCACTGTATGTTACGGCTCTATGGAGTTGTACTGTACGTTTCGAATAACGGGCCAGGGAGTGTATTTTAGTGGCGAGGTTAAGATTGTTAAGATCGCAACCGAAGGGAAACCAATAGCTCGCAGTTTACGAGGAGCGATGTATGAAAATGCGTTAAGTCACTAAGATACGACCCGAAACCGGGTGATCTAACCGTGGGCAAGATGAAGCAGGGTTAAAACCTTGTGGAGGTCTGAAGAGGTTCTATGTGCAAGTGTTCTTCTGACTTGCGGTTAGGGGTGAAAGGCCAATCGAACCCGGTGATAGCTGGTTCCTACCGAAATGGGCCGCAGTCCAGTCTTTGGGGAGATTACTGAAGAGGTAGAGCTACGGATTAGAGGTTTAGGTTTCGAAAGGAGTCGATCTCTTGTCCAACTCAAAATGCTTCAGTGTCGTAGAACCAAGGAGACGGCGTTACTGGGGTAAACCTGTAATGCTAAAGGGGAACAACCCAAGCCTATAGTTAAGGTCCCTAAATCTTAGTTAAGTGTTAAAGGGTGAAGGATGTATATTACCTAAAACAGTGGGGAGGTAGGCTTAGAAGCAGCCATCCTTTAAAGAAAGCGTAACAGCTCACCTATCTAGGTAATGTGCTCCTAAAATGGACGGGGCTAAATTAAGTACCGATACTATAGACTACCTTATGTAAGGTATGTGATAGGTAGGTGTTCCACATAGGCAGAAGCTTCCGTGTAAATGGGGGTGGACTGTGTGGAAATAAAAATCCTGGTGATAGTAGGATCGATATAGAGTGAGACTCTCTAATACCGAAAGGGCAAGGGTTTCTTGGCCATGTAAATCAGCTAAGAGTTAGTTGGTCCTAACTTATGAATCTTAACTGATTCTAGGGAAAGGGAAAAAGGTTAATATTCCTTTACCATTCAAATACACGTGGCAACACAAGGTATAGTTTAGACATTTCTGGCTAGACTAGCACTTACTGTCGTGAGTGTTAATCAGGATACATCTTGGAAGTAATGTAATGTTGTGAACAAGATGAAATTGAGAATAGCAGGTTCTGCTTGTCTAGTTGATGCCTGGAGTCAGTGAAAATAGACTATACATGAATTTTGAATGACCATACCAAGAACCAACACTGGTGCCCCTAGGTGAGAAGCCTAAGGTATGAGGGAGTAATCTAGCTAAGGGAACTCGGCAAATTGGCCCCGTGTCTTCGGTGGAAGGGGTCCCTGCAATTGTGTGCTTAAGTATGCAATTACAGGGTGCAATTACTAGGGGTGTCCGACTGTTTAACAAAAACGTAACCTCTCGCAAGTCTGTGAAGATGTGTACGCGAGGTGACGTCTGCCCAGTGCCAGTAATTCAAACCTCTTTTCAAGGAGGCTAAGATCTGGTAAACGGCGGGAATAACTATGATTCTCTTAAGGTAGCGAAATACCTTGTCGTTTTATTGACGACGCGCATGAATGACGTAACGAGATACCCACTGTCCCTAGCTAGAATCCCCCGAAAACACTCTTCTGGTGTAAAGGCCAGAGTCCTCTAGTGGGAAATAAAGACCCCGTGAAGCTTTACTGTAGCTTATCGTTGTAATGTGGGGCTGGATGTGCAGCGTAGGTAGTAGTTGTTTGATGATTCAGATGCAAGTTTGAGTCTAGACAAAGTTGAGACACTACCCTTTTGGTTCTACGTTGCTAACTTCAGTAAAATGAAGAACAGCGTTATGCAGACAGTTTGGCTGGGGCGGCACCCTGCTGAAAGTGTATCAGTAGGGCCCAAAGGTCAGCTCAGGAGGTTTAGAAATCCTCTGTAGAGTGCAAGAGCAAAAGCTGGCTTGACTGTGTTCTGAAAAGTAAAGAACGCAGGAAGGAAACTTGGGTCTAGCGAACCCTTATGCCCTTATTTGTGGGGGCTAAGTATGACAGAAAAGCTACTCCGGGGATAACAGAGTTGTCGCGCCTAAGAGCTCAAATCGACGGCGCGGTTTGCTACATCGACGTCGGCTCTTCCTAACCTGGCTGTGCAGAAGCAGCCAAGGGTGGGGGTGTTCACCCATTAAAAGGGATCGTGAGCTGGGTTCAAAACGTCGCGAGACAGTTTGTTCACTATCTGCTAGAGGTGTTGATGTCTGAGAGGAAGGATCATTTAGTACGAAAGGAACGGTGATTCGAGGCCACTGGTCAATCGGTTGTCTGACAAGGCAGGCCGAGCAGCTACGCCTCAAGGGATAACGGCTGAAAGCATCTAAGCCGGAAACTCACCTTAAAAAGAGACATCGTTTAGAGCACTTCTAAAAGAGGAGATTGATAGGATTGGGATGTAAGCACCAAGGCAACGAGGTGTTAAGTCTGCAATTACTAACCGCTCGAGGGATAGAATTTTACTAAAATCTATGCATCGATTAATTTTTTCTTTTTTTCTAAAATTAGAAACTTTTAATAAGGATTTTCTTTTCTTTTTTGTTATACAATGGTTAAGATTGAATTTTCTGAGGTGAGTGATTTTGATTTTAAAGATATGACTTTAGTTGATATGCATTGTCATACCACTTATTCAGATGGACTTGATTCTGCTGAAACTTTAATTCAAAGAGCAAAACAACTTAAAATTGGATTATCAATAACAGATCATAATACTGTTCGTGGAACTCTTAAAATAGGCACTTCTCTATTTTCTATTCCTGGAATTGAAGTAACTTCTCTTGATTCAATAGATTTTTTATTTTATTTTTATACTTTAAAAGATTTAATTGAATTTCATGATCGGTATGTTAAAGATAATGTTTTAAAATTTAAAGGATTTAATTATAGGAAACTAAATATAGAAACACTACATCTTTTGGATCTTGCGAGAAATTATAATGCAGTTGTTGTTTTACCTCACCCTTTTACGATGAGACCAAAAAATAGTTTTATTTTTATGTCTAAACATCGTGAACTTTTAAATTATGTAGATGGAATTGAAGTTATCAATTCAATTATGACTCTTGAATCTAATTCTAAAGCAATTACTTGGGCTAATGGATTAGATCTTGCTGCTACTGGCGGTAGTGATGCTCATCTTGTTAAACACCTAGGTAATGTTGTTACTGCTTCTTATGCAAATACAGTAGAAGATTTTTTAGATACTATTTTAAAGAAGAAGAATTTTGTTGTAGGTACTCCTGTTAGAGGAGTAGAGAGATTGAAAACTAAAATTTCAATTTTTAGGAGCAATTATCAATGGTAAAACATTATGTTGGTGGACAGGCTTTAATTGAAGGCGTTATGATGAAATATAAAGATAAAATTGCTGTTGCTGTCCGTGATCCTCATAATAAAATTATTGTTAAAAAAGAAACAATTTCTTTGAAAGAAACATCTATACCTTTTCTTAGAGGTATTTTTAATTTATTTATTATTTTTTATATTGGAATAAAATCTCTTAATTATTCAGCAAATGTTAGTACAGGAAATGATGAAAAAATAAGTATTTGGGAATTAATTTTTAGTTTTTCTTTTGCAATTATTTTTGCAATTTTACTTTTTAAAGTTGTTCCTTTAGGTCTTACTTATTTTCTTTCTAAATATTATACTATTTCAAATATTTTATTTAGTTTTATAGATGGTATTTTAAAAGTTTTAATTTTTGTTCTTTATGTTTATGTTATTTCATTTATGAAAGATGTTTATCGAGTTTTTCAATATCATGGTGCTGAACATAAAGCAGTTAGTTGTCATGAACACCATAAACAATTAAGTGTTTTTAATGTTCAAAAATTTGATAAAGAACATTTAAGGTGCGGAACAAGTTTTATTTTCTTGGTGCTTTTAGTAAGTGTCTTAGTTTATGCATTTATTCCCAAAGATTATGGATTTGTGATGAAACTCGTGTTAAGACTCCTTTTACTTCCTTTAGTTGCAAGTTTAAGTTATGAACTTTTAAGACTTGGAGCTAGATTTAAGTTTTTTAGTGTTTTTTCTTATCCAGGATTATGGATTCAAAGAATAACTACTAAAGAACCTGATAATCAACAGGTTGAGGTTGCTATTAAGGCTTTAAATGGTGTTTTACGGTAATTGTTTTTATCCTTTAGTGGTGAAAATGAAAAGTTTTATAAATTTGTTATTTTTTACTTATTTATGGGAAAATTTAGAATTTCTAGAAAGGATAATCTTAAGTTGCCTCTTCTTTCTGAGGATATAAGTTTAACTTCAAAGATTTCTCATCTCTTTAGTAAAACTCCTCCTTTGATTACTGTAGATCAAATTCATCTGGATTATGAAGATCCTCAAGTTTCTGTACCAGATGTGCATATTAAAATTCAAAGAGTTTTTGAAGGTAAGGATAAAGGAAAACTTTATTCTGCTAAATTTCAAGTTCAGCCAAAAGATCTTCCTTCTTTTTCAGTTTATACTTCAGATTTTATTCCTTTAGATATTGAATTGGGGGGAACAATAGAGCAATTTATCAGAGATCCTACACTTGATGAATTTTATAATCATCTGTTTATGAATGCACCTTATATTGATCGTGTTGTTTTAAGTCGTCTTGCCTGTGTTGCTTATACTTATGGAAAAAATTCTTCTAAATGTAGTTCAGATGGAATAGAATCTGCGTTATCTGAAGTTCATCTTGGTTATGACTCTTTTTTTAAACGTAAAATTTTAGATGAACTTTATTTTCCTTATGTTTTTCAAGTTATAAACCATATCGCTTACTTTGATTTTGTTCATGAACAGACTAATTCTGTTCTTAAAAATGCTACATCTCTTTTAAAAGGATATAAATCTGCTGTTGAAATTTCAGATCATTTAAAAAAATTACAAGAAATTTTGACTATAGATCCTAAAAATGGTGAAGCTCATTATCTTGTTGCTTGTTTATCTAAGAAAGATGATCCTTTAAATGGGGTTGAAGAAATAAAAAAGCATCTTTCTGAAGCGAGAATTTTGGGTTATCAATTTGATCGTTCTGAATTTGATTACCTTTATATAAAAAATCCTGCATCTCGAAAGGTAGCTCTTTTACCTCCTTCTTTTGATCTTCCAGATTATTTAAGTGAATCACTTCCTAGAGTTTTAGAAGAATCTAATTGGGCTGAACTTATTCCTTCTCATTCTGAAGAAACTTATAGTTCACTTGCAGATATAGAACTTCTTTTAGGTTATCCTAAACATAGTTTAGATTAAATTTTCTATTAATTCAACTGGAATTAAATTTATAAGAATTTTAAGTGATAGTCTTTCTGGATAAATCTTTATATTCTTGTTTTTTAATTCACTTATAAATTCTTCTGGTTTTTTTTCAACTATAAGTTCTTTTACTAATAAGAAGAGAACTGCTGCTTTTATTTTATCTTTAGGTAATTCTATTCCTAGAGGTATTTCACTTATTACTGTTCTTGGATCTTCATTATTAAGAATTCTAAATGCATCTTGTTTTGAGATTCTTAAATTTAATTCATCAATTTTTATTTGATGTATGTCTCTAAATATTTCTTTATCTATAAGAAGTACAATCTTATTTTTTACTCCTTTTTTTATTTCTTTTTGTAGTTCTTGTAAATCCCTTGTAGTTAATATTTCTACACTTCTGTTATTTGTCAATTCATTCATATTAAAATCAAAAGAAGTTATTTTTATTCCAAATATTAAATTATTATCTTCTAATACAATATACTTTGGTTGAGTGGATGCTTCTTTTGAAAATTGAAAAAGATCGTAAACTACCAGTCCTGCAATTATAGGAATTAATAAAATTATTATATTTAACCATATTGAAAAACTAAAAATTGTTGCTGCAAATTTTTTCTTAATCCATTTATAAATTAAAATATTTAATATTATTGGTAGAGAAATCCCTAAAAAAATGAATAGTGAAATAGAGATTGGAGCTATTATAAAAATTAAAATAGTTATAATAAAAACTATTCCTAATGTTATCCATCCCTTCTTTTTCTTTTTTTGTGGTTCTTCCATTGATCTTCTTCTTGATTACTCTAAATTCTTTTATATAAATTATTCTACGTTAAGTATAAAAATACTTCTTTTATCTCTTTATTATGGAAGATTTACTTTATAAATATGCTTTACAGAATGCAATAAAATATCAAGGTAAATCAAATATGGGGTCTATTATTGGTAAAGTTTTATCTGAACAACCTACATTAAAAAAAGATATGCTTCTTTTGAATAAAGTTCTTTCTTCTGTTATTTCTAAAGTCAATGCAATGAATTCTCTTCAACAATTACAAGAACTTACTAAAATTGCTCCTGAACTTTTAGAAGAAAAGAAAATAGTGGAAGAAAGGAGATTAACTCCACTACCTGGAGAAACAAGTAATGTTCTTTTAAGAATTGCACCTTATCCCTCTGGACCTTTACATCTTGGCAATGCTAAAACAATTATTCTTAATGATGAATATGTTAAAATCTATAAAGGTAAACTTCTTTTAATTTTAGATGATACTATTGGAAGTGAAGAAAAAAATATTGAGCCAGATGCTTATGAACTTATTCCTCAAGGTTTAGCTTGGCTTGGAGTAAACTTTGAAAGTAAACTTATTTACAAATCAGATAGACTTGATATTTATTATAAATATGCAGAATTATTAATTAAGAAAGGTGTGGCCTATACTTGTACTTGTGTTGCTGAACTTTTAAGAGAACAAAGAGCTAAAGGTCTTGACTGTGCTTGTAGGGGAAAATCTCTAAATCTTGTTCTAGAAGATTGGGTTAAGATGTTATCTGGTGGTTTTAATGAAGGTGAAATTGTTTTAAGATTAAAAACAGATATGAGGCATCCAAATCCCGCATTTAGGGATCGTGTTTTATTTAGAGTATGTACTCGAAATCATCCTCGTGTTGGAAATCGATATAAAGTTTGGCCTTTATTAGAATTTTCTTGGGCTATTGATGATTATTTATTACATATTACTCACGTTATTCGGGGTAAAGAATTAAGAATAGAAAGTGATATGGAACTTTTTATTTGGAATATTTTTGAATGGAAGGGGCCAGAACTTTTGCATACAGGATTATTAACTATTGAAGGTGTTAAATTAAGTAAAAGTAAAAGTAAACAGGAAGTTAAAAGTGGTGCTTATTTTGGATGGGATGATCCTAGAACTTGGAGTTTACAATCTTTAAAGAGAAGGGGGTTTAAGCCTGAGGCAATTAGAATTTTTTGTTTAAGTTTTGGTGTGCATGAGAATGAAGCAGTTGTTAGTGTGGATAAAATTTATTCTGAAAATCGCAAATTAATTGAGAAAGATGCAAATAGATATTTCTTAGTTGAAGAACCTGTTCTTGTTCAAATAGAAGGTGCTCCTTCTAAAGAAGTTCATTTAAGATTACATCCTGATTTTCCTGAACGTGGTGAAAGAAAATTTTTAACTACTTCTGAATTTTATATTTCACAAAATGATTATATAAGACTTGAGGAAGGTAAAGTTAACAGACTTATGGATTGTCTTAATTTCTTAAAAAAAGGAGATTCTCTTTTATTTCATAGTTTAGAATATGAACATTATAGAGATTCAAAACAAAAAGGAATTATTATGCACTATGTTCCTAAGGATCATTGTGTTCCAATACAAGTCTTAATGGATGATGCTCGTTTAGTTCGTGGTTTTGGAGAAGGCACTCTTGTTACTCTTAAGCCTGGAGAAGTTATTCAAGCAGAACGAAGATTTTTTTGTAAATTTGATGCTCTTGAAGAAGGAGTTTATCATTTTTGGTTTACACATAAGTGATAACTAAGTTTTTTAAATAGTTCTTTTTACTGTTTTTTATGACACCTAGAGAATTATTAAAAATGCTTTGTAGTGATTTTAGATATGAACTTGCGGTTATTACTCATGCAACTGCTGTTTATGATGGGGCTTTAGCTCGAGGATATGAAAAAAAACATGATCCTTTAGTTTTAGCTGCGGGTTCTTTGTATTATTATTGTAAAAGTTCTGGTAAGCCTTTAACTTTACGACAATTAACAGAAAAAATTTCTTTTAGTCCTGAAGAGATTACTGCAGTGTATACTGATTTAAGAAGGGATGTTTTAGGTTAATTTTTATCTTCTTTTAAAACTTCATTACAAGATTTACCCTTGTAATGTCCTTCTTGAAATTTATAAGTATATATCTCTTCTAATTCTGTTCTGAAATCATTTTCATCTTTTAGGTTCATTGCTCTTTCTATTCTTTTTTGACAATAGACTGCGTCATTGACTTTTTTTATTTTATTATTTAATTGATAAAACCCCAAGCCAATATAAATTCCTAATCCAAAAGTACCAACTATTGTTAAATTTGTTAATGTTTTTGCACTTTTAATTTCTTTTAATTCTTTTTCTAGGGACATTTTTAATCTTGAATATACTTTTCTTTCTTTTCTAAACATTCTTTAGCTTTTTTTAATTCTTTTTTCATATATTCTAGATGATCTTTTTTACTTATTAATTCATTTTCTTTTATCCATGTTAAAATTTTATTTATTTCTTTTGAATTACATGTTTGATTGACGGTGTTCTTTCCAAATCTTGCTTTTGGATGTGTAAACTTTATTTCTTCATATTTACAAAAAGCTACTTCTATTTCTTCTTGATTAATTCTTATTAAAAAATAACCAATTGGATCTAAGATTAATTCTGCCATTAGACTATCTCTCCCCAGAAAGTTACTATATATCCTCCTTCACAACTTGCAACCCATCTTCCAAAAGGAATCCATTTTACTGTGTAATCACAAATATTAAAACTTCCGTCTTTTTGTGCTTTTTCTTGGAATACTTGATCGTGAATTTTTTGATTATTTAACCAAGGAGACCATGCTAAGAGAAGTATTCCTAAAATTAGTAGACCTAATAATATTTTATTCTTTGTTTTCATAAAACTCTTCTTATTTGTTTCTTTAAGAATATTATGTATTAGAAATTTAGTTTTATTGATCCACCAATATTCTTCATTAATCCTTCTTCTGTTTCTTCGAAGGTTATTGCAGGACCAATTTCTAATTTTTCTTTTGTTAAACTTATTCTTGCTTTTTGTGTACTAAAGTCATGTCCATTTTGACTAAGAAGCGTAACTGCTTCTATACCTATTCGAAATCCTAAATCTGAAATTATTGAATGATTATAACTTATATCTATTAATAATTCTATTTGTGGTTTTCCTACATAAATTGCAGCTGCTTCAGCATAAACTGAAACTGGATTTATATCTTTAAAATATTCTATTCCTAGTCTTGGTGCTGCTCCACTTCCTGAAGCTGCTTGTACTTGTGCAAAGACATTAAAATCTTCTGAAAAATTATATCCTAAACCTACAAGACCGAAATAATTAACTTTATTTGTATAATCTATTGAAGGTATTTGTCTTGTGAATACTTCTAATTTAGAATTAAAACTTGTACTTAACCTGAGGTCTAATGTTGTGTTTTTATTTCCACTCATTAGTTCGATAGAACCTTTAGCATCTATTTGTTTTGGTAAGGTTGTAAGAATTGTTGCTAATGCTAGACTTGTGATGCATTTCATTTCTTTGTTAA
>Ga0209515_10000658_pt1 | contig 61151 bp, 50 predicted proteins | sample Subgroupgradi54m_FD_187454 | JGI IMG/M metagenome (GOLD analysis project Ga0209515, IMG submission 187454) | Subsurface groundwater microbial communities from S. Glens Falls, New York, USA - GMW60B uncontaminated upgradient, 5.4 m (SPAdes)... ...
TGATAAATGAGGGATAGGCGGTGGTAGCGTTGGTGAGCGTCACCGACGGACCCGCGCTCTGGGTCCATTGATAGGTCAAGGGACTGTTATTCGGATCCTTGCTGGCCGAGCCGTTGAGCTGAACGAAGGCGCTCTCCTGCACCGTCTGATCGGCTCCGGTGTTCGCCACCGGCGGGAAATTCGCTCCCGGCGTTCCAAACACCTGGAACTCAGCCAGTCCCACGTTACCGGTGCTGGCACTGACGCTGTTGACCGTCAGCTTGACGCTCGTGGTCGTGCGCGGTGTGAAAGTAATCTCCACTCCTTTGCCGCTGTTGTCGAGCGGTCCAACCGCCACGGTGGAACCATCGCTGAAGCTCAGAGTAGCGCTCAGGATCTGATCGCTGCCGTTAGGCCGGTCGTAAAGCATCACGCGGTCTACGATATAGGGATAAGCCCATGTGAGCGTGATCCAGGCACCGGCCCCTTGGCCAGACGTGGCCCATTCGCGCGTGTAGTCGCCCGGGTAACCGTCGATCACGCCATCGACCGCTTTCACCGCCAGCTGGCCGTTGCCGGTGTTTTGCGATGAAGCCGTCACGCTCGCGTTTGGAGCGACGTTGGGGCTGGGGTTGGCGGCGTGCACCATGATATTGACGAGATCGGCGGAGCTGCTGAATGTTCCGTCATTGACAGTCAGCTGGAATGTCAGCGCCTGGTCATGGGTCAGCCCGGAGGGCGCGATAAATGAGGGATAGGCGGTGGTAGCGTTGGTGAGCGTCACCGACGGACCCGCGCTCTGGGTCCATTGATAGGTCAAGGGACTGTTATTCGGATCCTTGCTGGCCGAGCCGTTGAGCTGGGTCGTTACGCCTTCGTTGACTGTCGCGTCGGTTCCGGCGTTGACTATCGGTGGCTGATTGCTGCCCAGCGGATTCTCCGCCCAGAAAATTTCATCCTTGTGTGTGAAATGTGCGATGAAACTATCCGAGCCATAGGGACCCGCCTGGCTGACATGCGCCTGAATGGCGTTATATTTTGGATTGGCGGGCAAATTGGTTGTTTGCATCTCCCAAGGAACGTCGATACTTTCCCTGTCCGCCCAGCGAAGCGGTGTTAGCGAGAGATCGGGTGTCTCGATGTTATAGGCGCTTGGATCGGTTCTGGCAGGCCATACGTCCTCATGCCCAGACCAAACAATAGTCTTATGCACAACCGGTTTGTAACTTGGATCCGTGCTCACAACCGCGGCCAGGGCCTGCTTCAACAAAAGATAGGTCGTGCTGTGATCTGAGTGGTGATCGTATTCTGACGTTGTATAGATGTGATCGGGTTTGAACGTCTGGATGATAGTCTGAAGATCCTGGACGATGTTGTATCTGTTATAAAGCGCGTGCGATCCAAACTTGTAGAAGTGATAATCACTTCTTCCCAGCCCGCGGTTACCATAGGTTGTGGATTGCCCGAACGACGTCGTGTACCGATCGTTGCTGGCCAGATAAGAGTCGTATATTTCCTCCAAATGTCCATCGGGATAACCGAGGAACATCAGATCATTTTCCACAGGACCGAGGTAGCTGAGTTGAGAGTTTACCGCCTCACCCTCGCGCTGGTAGCCCACGGAAGTTCCGTAGAGGTCACCATTGGTCATGAACACGACCTTGACGGGTTCCCCCCGCTTAACCGCGCTATAGATAACGCCAGCGGAGGTGATTACGTCATCGTCTGGGTGGGGCGCAATAACCAGAATCCGCGCGCTTGCTTCGTGCACGCAGAACAACAGAAAAAAACTAACTGCGATTACCGACCACAGTCTTGAAGACCTAATCATGGCACCCATCTCCTAGCGAGCAACGTTTCTTTACAGCATTTTTTTGCTGCGGCCCTTAAAAACCGGGCAAACGCCAAGGAGAGGCAAATCGCATTCCACAGAAAACTGCACAGATAACGCTGATTTGACGACCCCGATGACGTCAGTACGCGTCCGTGCTCACCCTTAATTTTTCCTTTTATTTTCCCGGCTACGCCGGGGCTTAAGGGTATTATTCGTGCATCCTATGCTATTGTTTGGCGCAATGGAATCGGTCTAGACCCCTGTAAACGCTGTATATAAGATTTTATCTGCGTCATTCTAGCTAATAATTGTAACTAATTGATTCTAAATGTGCTTTGAAAGATGAGATGAGTGCCTCATTGAACGTCGCAAACATCTTTAAGTTGCCCCCCATTCAGATGCTCATGTTTTCCCTGCGAGATTCAGTTCCAAAGCTTTTTAATTATCCCCAGGAAACAGTCAGAAGATCTTTTTATATAAAAAATCCCTAGTCCTCACGTTTTTGAAGTAGCGATCTCATGACAATTTATTCATTACACTTCCGGTTACAGCATTGCTAACAGCGGTTTGCATGGAGATTTCCGGCGATTTTGATAATCCAACCTGGTTGACCACATGTTGTCCGACATTGATCACATAATGGGAATCCAGGGAATTGTCGTCGGGGGAAAATCAATAAATTCTTTGGTGATATAGTTGACCAATGGGTTTTTTCGACAGCGGACTCTATTTTCAAGGTATTTTTTTATCAGTTTGATGTAGATGTATCGGATACATGTTTATTAACCCATGATCACCTGGCTAAAAGAGTTCCTCTACGCGATCCTTTCCCCTATCGCGTTACCGTTAGTTTATATCGGTGCCTTCTTCACCGTTGTCGGTTCCATTTTTAAGAACGCGCAATGGGGTCTGTTTGTCCTGGTAGCGCTCATTCCACTTCCCAATATCTGGTACATGCTTCATCCCTATCCGCTTGGCAAGGATCTTATCGATTTTCTGATCTTTTCGGTTCTCATCGGAATTTTCATCAACAAAGATGGCTTCACCAAGACTCAGAATTCAGCATTCTTGATCATATTCATCGTGGTGAATTATGTTGCTCTATGGAATACGAGTCTCCATTTTTACCTGCCGCCGCCCATCACCGCCGAGAATGAACTGCTTCGCGACTGGAAGAATTACGCAGAAATGATTTTTCTGTATTTTCTGGTTTTAAATACAATTAAGGACGAGAAACAACTCAAGGCACTGATGTTGATTGCCACAACCGTCATTCTCCTCATCGTCGTGAGGGAATTCCGGAATTTCACGGAAGGCGCTGCATTTTCCTACGACAAACGTGCGGAAGGCCCGTTTTGGGTTGTCGGCCTGGGAGCGAACCATTTGGGGGCATTCGTCGCGGATTACGGCGCATTTCTGCTTGGACTGTTTCTATGCGATGACAATAAAAAGCGCCGGTGGCTGTACCTTGCCACTGTTTTATTCAGTATCCACCCACTTTTTTTCTCCTACTCCAGGGGCGCCTATGCCGCTGCCGCCATTGCACTTGTGTTCTTTGGGCTGGTCAAAAACAGGAAGTTATTGGTTCTCGCGGCAGTCATTTTTGTATCCTGGCAAACGCTCCTGCCCGTTACCGTGACTGAACGAATCGCCATGACCGAGAGCCCGAGCGGCAACCTGGAGGCTTCGGCCGCCCACCGGCTCGAGCTTTGGGAGGAGGCGAAGGCCATGTTTCAGGAAAACCCTTTTTTTGGCGTAGGTTTCGGCGGTTTTGGACTGGCGGTATCCCCGGGTGAGACTCTGACCGACACGCACAATTTCTACATGAGAATGTTATCCGAGCAAGGAATCATCGGCATCTCGCTGTTTTTGCTCATTCTCACACTGGCGTTTCGCAGTGGCTGGCAGCTTTACCGCGAGGGACAAACATCGTTTTACAAGGGACTGGGATTGGGATTAGCCGGCTGCATCGTCGCCGCCAGCGTTTCAAACTTATTCGGCGATCGCTGGTCATATTTTGTTCTCGGCGGTTACCTGTTTGTTTTTTGGGGCATGGTGGATCGAGCATTACTGATATCGAGATCGCAGGCAGAAACTAAAAAAACAAATCTCGACTGATCCACTCAGCTAAATATCTTTCGCCGAGCAGTTTCCCGGAATTGCTTGGTGATTAGTGGATCTACAGGTACTTTCCCCCGTTTCAATTCCGTCGTCGCTCACTCTCGCGAGTAACAGGCGCATGGACTTGCTGCACGGTGATAATTCCGTCCGTTGATCGGCTCCTTTACAGCTTATGACGGAAATCCCATAGAAATCAGTGCTTCATGTTGTAAATTCATTCAGTGGACAGACGTTGTTCCGTCGATTCAGGGATCAAGGAGCCGTACCATATGAATATTCGCATAAACGGAATTGGGCATTCATTCAGAAAGCTGATTCTCCGTGTTGTAGCCTGTGTCATCGTCGCCGTTCCGCTAGCCGCATTTGCCGCCCCTGCCGTTCTCTACACCGACATCGAATCCGGTCCCAATACCGGCGGCGAGAACAACAACGGCGCCTACCTGTCGATCTTCGGCAAAGGCTTTGGCGCCGACCTGAGTCAGGTCAGGGTCTACGTCGGCAACGGCGAGGTGGCACGCAAAATGTACCTCGGTACCTCGCTTGGGCGGCCGGACGTGCAGGAACTATCCGTCCAGCTTGGCCCAAACACCTCCACCGGCCCCATCAAGGTGACGGTCAATGGGGTTGCCTCCAACACCGATCACAACTTTACCGTGCGGGCTGGTAACTTCTACTTCATTTCCCCGACCGGCAACGATGGCACGGGAGTCAAAAACGACATCACCCATCCTTACCGCTCGGCGAACACCGTGCAGGGCTTGAGCGGCTTCCAGGCCGGCGATTTCATCATCGCCCTGCCCGGCACGTATGTGCTGTCCCAGACCGACGCGTCCTCGAACTCCGACTCGTGGATACGCGCCGAAAAAAGCGGTACCACCAGCGCGCCAATGGCGTTTCTCGGCTATCCGGGGCACCAGGCGCTCGTGAGGCACAGCAACGGTATTTACATCTTTTCCAACTACGTGAGCGTCGCCAACTGGGTGATCGGTAACTTCCCGATCACGCTCACCGATTGCAGCGACAATCACGCCGGCGAATTTTTCGGCCTCGGACCGACGACTTCACCGTCGGTGTGCGCCGACACGGCGGGGACGATGTCTGGCACCGCCACCAACATCAAGCTCGTCAATACCGAAGCCAACGGCAATGACACGGGCGGCTTCTGCTCCGGTGGCGACGGCCTTATCGAAATCCAGCATTCCAAGAATGTGAAGATCATCGGTGTTTCGCTGCACAACACCAGCCCGGCGCAGGGTGACAATGAAAGTGCGCATGCCATCTACCTGAGTTCGACCCAGTCGGGCACCGAGGTGGGCTGGAACGCGGTCTACAACATCCCGGCTACACGCGGAGTAGTCCAGGTGCATCAGGATTCCTTCGGCGGGGCTTGCTGGGGTACCAAGCAGCTGACCGACATCAAGATTCACGACAATATGCTGCATGATCTGGCGGGGCAGGCGATCCTGCTCGATGGCGGTACCGGCGATATCCAGGTCTATAACAACATCATTTACAACCAAAAGGACCACCGCTATAGCGACGTCATCTCGCTGCGCGGCGATGGGGGTCAGTTGAATGCGAGCATCTACAACAACAGCGTTTACGCCAATGCCGATACGTCAGGCAAAGGGTTTCTTATTGGAATCGGCGGCGATAACGGCGGCATGCCCAAGCATGTAACCCTGTACAACAACATCTTCTATCTGACTGATCCGCAAGATCTCTGGTACGCAGGCGACTGGACCAACCCTCAATCCTGGATCAATGCCGGTAACCTCACGTCTGCCAATAATATTTGGTATGGCTCAAGCAGCCCGATACCGGTGCCGGGGGCATCCGAACTGGTTAACGTGAACCCATTGTTTGTCGACACGACGGTTGGGAATCTCCGCCTTGTCAGCCCCACGAGTCCCGCGATCGACAGAGGGACATCCCTGACAAATACGGTCGTGACGGCCGACTTCGATGGCAACCTGCGGCCGCAAGGCAGCGCTCCCGATATCGGCGCGTTCGAGGCATCCGGAAGCACCCTTCCCGCGCCACAAAACGTGAAGCTGCAGAAGAAATAGCGCGTCCGGCCTGATGAAAACAGCAACTGTATAAAGAGGTGGGTTACTAATGCAGAAGACAATATTTTTCCGCGGTTTAGAAATCGTGACGCTAATGGCCGTACTGGCTCTCTCGGCATGCGGTGGCGGAGGCGCTGGTTCTGATGCCAGCACGACATCAACCACCAGCAGTACCAGTGGCGGCACAGGCGGTGGTACGGGTGGCGGTACTGCTGTTGCGACCTATATCCTTTCCTGGGATCCGGTCTCCGCTGCAAACGGGTATCGCGTGTATTACGGTACAGCGCCATTGACGAGCCAATCCCCGCTGGGCACGGTCGATACCACGGTGACGTCCATTGAATTCAGCCCGGCGCAGTACAAGATCGCCACCGGCACCACGCTGTACATGGCCGTGAGCACCTTGGGTACCAATGGGGAATCACCCGCATCGCAAGTGGTCTCAGTCGTGGTGCAATAGAGCCAGAGAATATATGCCGGCACCGTCTGGGTTGGTTTGCCTCACGTCACGCGAGACGCCCCGATCAATGCTGGATGCCGGACAGGCTAAGTGGGAGGCAGATCCCGGGATGCAAGCGCAGCGACCGCGCGCCTTAGCACAGCCGCATCATAGCCCCAGTTATACCGCCGTTGCACCGCCGCGGCTCCGTTCCGGCCCATTTCAGTTGCCGCCGCTGGATTCTGTAATATCTTTTTAAGCGCTTCGGTAAAGCTGTCCACGCTTCCCGCGGTAAACACCACGCCGCATCGCTCCTCTTCGACAATACGCTTCAGTGGAGCGGCGTTAGACACGATTACAGGTTTTGCGCAGGCCATATAATCAAACAATTTGTTGGGTACCGTGGTATCGCTGTGCGGATTCTTTTTGTGCGGAATCACCCCGATGTCACTGTCATGAATGTATGCCGGGATGGATGTATTTTTTACCCATCCCTTGAACTCTACCATGTCCTCGACCTGATGTTGCTTCGTAATCAGTTTCAACTGATTCAAATAGTGACCTTCTCCGATAATCACAAACCTTACCGGAGTTCCAATACCCCTGATTCTGCTTAGTGACTCTACGATGATATCCAGACCGCGCGCCTGAATAAAGCCGGCATATACCAGTTGCACATGTTTCCGTTCCTTGGCCGGGGCAGCGTCTGTGAAAATTTTCAGGTCTGGCGTATTGCTGACGATCGAAATCTTCGCGCTGTCAGCGCCGTTGCCAATCAACCGTTGTGCGGACTCCTCCACGACGACAAGAATATGATCGCATTCCTCCGTGGCACGTTTTTCGATGTACTCCATCAAGCGCGGATTTTTTATGAACCAGTTCTTGATGGCAGTCCATCCGCCTTTATTGATTCGGTCCCAGTACATCGCCGGATAGTTTTCTGCCATGTCGAGAATCAGCGGGATACGAAATTTCCTCTTCAAAAACAGGCCAATCGAGACGAGAGGCAAGTCTCTGACAATCACCAGCTCGATTCCCTTTCGTTGCACGACTGACGCGGCCATCCTCAACCAAAATGGGTTGAAGTAAAACGGCAGAGAAATCAGCGAGTTCAAAAAGTTGCTGCGGCTAAAAGGTAATCGAATTACCTTTATTCCGCCGATGATTTCCTCGCGTGGCAATTTATTTTTATTGCCGCACAGCAAATACACATCATGCCCAGCCTCGTGCAACGTATTGGCAATTTTCTCAACTCGGACATCCCACGGGTAATCGTTTTTCCAAATAAGCGCAATCTTCATGGCGTTCATTTCCAACACATGGGTAGCGGGGCGCGGACTCGCGTGTGATTTTGTGCACGACTCAACCGAATTGCCAGGCAACCGTATTTACCGGTGAAGTGATTTCTCGGACTCACCGGCCTGACTCCATCACGGACCTGTATAGTCTCACATACGTCGCGGCTGTTTTATGAATATCATATTTCTCCGCGACTCGCTGCTTTCCAAGCCGGGCCATTTCCGCCAGCGGGTATCGGCGGCAGATAAAATCGTCCTGCGCCGCGGCGATGGCCTCGGCGTCACTCGGCTCCACGAGAAGCCCGGACGTGCCGTGCTCAACCATCTCGGGAATAGCGCCAACGCGTGTTGCAATCACGGGCAATCCGCACAACAGCGCCTCGGCGACAGCCAGGCCGAATCCTTCAATAACCGAGCTGCATACATAAGCATCGCCAGCGGAAAGGTAGTTGGCAGGGTTTTTCTTGAACCCGATGAATTTTACCTGCTTGGCGACTCCTAAACTGCCCGCCATGCCCGCCAGTTTGGCTTTATCCGGACCATCGCCTATGAATAGCAAGATCGCATTCCGGTGTTGTTGGCACGTCTGCCTGAATGCCCGCAACAGAATATCGTACCCTTTTGTGGCAATATCCAAACGTCCCAAGGTCACGAAAACAAATTGATCGCTTTCGATCCCGAGTTCGCGCCTGATGTCCACTCGCGCACGCACATCGAGACCGTAACCAGTAACATCCACCCCATTTTCAATCAGCGACAGATTTCGTGTCGGGACACCTAATCCGGCGAGCAGCGCGTGGACATCCTTGCCCACCGCTACCGTATGCATCCCGCGCCGCTTCAGGATTAATTTCTCTATTGTTTTCTTCGCGTAATCCTTGGCTGTCTTCGCCGTGAAATAGGGGTAATTGCTGTGAATGGTGGTAACGTGCCTGCCCTGTCCGGGTTTCAGCAAGCTCGCCCACACGAGCGGTTGGAAGGAATGTGAATGCAGAACATCCGGCATGATGTTCCTTATGAGCCGGGAGTATTGCCATATCCCCCGGGGATAGGAACCTGTCAAATGTAGACAGTGAGCCGTCTGACATATCCGCTCGAAATCGGCAATCGTGTCCGCGTCATGATAAAAAAAAATAATATGGGAGCGTATGCCATCGGACGTCATCAATGGGATAAGGTTTCTGAGCAGGGAAGTGATCCCGCTGACTGGCCAATGGACCACGTGCAGCACGTCTATCGGTCGACTATTCACGTTGATTCGCGCCAGCAAACTCGGTTGGTGCACTCTGAAAGTGGCTTAGGCGAAATGTCACTCTACTCAACAGCCGGTTGGTGCTGGTAAGCTCCCATGTCGTATCCTTTCTCCTTTGGCCAGGGCATCATGTCATGGTCATGAGAAACAACGGGCGCTACCCGGGAGTTTCCCTTCCCTATCGCCGGGCTGCCGCGGTGAAGCCGGAAATCTCCGGCTCCGGGATTCATAAATTTCGGGTCAACGCTCAATTCATTTGGGCCAGCAAAAGCTGGTTTAGGATTTTTTGATCCATACCAGATGTTGTTGCCTGATGTAACCGAGGCAACACAGCTCTTGCCTGCCTCATTATAATAATAAAGATCCTGCGTCTCGGTCACGACAAAGATATTGTTGTAGAGCGTAATGCTCTCCGGACAATGATTGCCCATATATGACCCGATGCCCAATATCCAGCCCTGCGAAACCTGGTTCGGATTGACATAGACGGTATTGTTATAGAGCTTGGCGTTGAGTTTTCCGCCGCTGCCACGCAACGAGATCGCATCTTCATAGCGATGGTCCTTATGGTTATAAAGAATATTGTTATAAACCTCTATATCGCCAGCACCGCCATCGAGCAGGATCGCCTGCCCGGCCAGGTCATGAAGAAGGTTGTCGTGGATCTTGATATCGGTCAGCTGCTTGGTGCCCCAGCAGGTACCGCCAAAGGAATCCTGATATACCTGAATCACCGCGCGCGTCGCCGGGATGTTGTAGATGGCGTTCCAGCCGACCTCAGTGCCCTTCTGTCGCGTGCTTAGATAAATGGCATGCGCGCTTTCATTGTCGCCCCGTGCCGGGCTGGTGTTATGCAATGCCACCCCTAGCACCTTCACGCCCTCCGAGTAGCTGATCTCGATCAGACCGTCGCCACCTGAACAGAAACCGGCTTTATCGTGGCCGTCCGCTTCGATGTTGACGACCTTGGTGAAGCTGACCTTCCCCTGTTGCGTGCCATTGGCATCCTTGCAGACCGACGGGGTGGTCGTAGCTCCTAGCGCAAGGATCTCTCCGGCCCCCACACAATCGGTCAAGGTCACCTTGAAGTTGCCGACTATCCAGTGCGCGATGCTCACGTAGTTGGAAAATATCTTTATATTGTTGCTGTGATGAACGTCCACGTCTTCGCCCGGATATCCAAGAAACGCCAAGGGAGCGCTCGCCGTGCCGCTCTTGTCGGCACGCAACCACGTGTTCGCTCCGATGTTGCTGCTGTCGTCCGCCAGCACATACTTGCCGCCACGCGCAATGATAAAATCTCCCGCCTTGAAAGCACCCAGCCCCTTGATGTAGTTCGGGGAACGAAACGGACGACTAACGTCATTAACCTTCCCATTATCGTCATTACCAGCTGGGGATATGAAGAAAAAGTTACCGGGCCGCACGGTGAAGCTGTGATCGGTGCTGGAGACGGCCCCGTTGACCGTCACCTTGATGGGGCCAGTGGTGGTGGCCGGTCCGAGTTGCACCGAGATTTGCTGCACGTCCGGCCGCCCGAGCGAGGGGCCAAGATACATGTAGCGTACCACCTCGCCGTCGCCGATATAGACCTTGACCTGGCTCAGGTCGGCGCCAAAACCTTTGCCGAAGATCGACAGGTAGGCGCCGTTGTTGTTCTCGCCGCCGGTGTTGGGGCCGGATTCGATGTCGGTATAAAATATTCTGGGCGTCGCGTCCGCTAGGGCGGGTGCGAAAAGGTTCGGCAAGCATAAAGCGACAACAAACCAGATCTGATGCGCTGTCATCCTGACATTCATGCCGCTTTTATTCCTGCGAATATAAATTCCGATCAAATCAGGTAACGTACCTGAAAGCCGGCTGATGATGGATTCCCTCTCGCGCACATCACCACGCGAGTTTGACCTGCCGCAGATCCTTCCCGATAGTTCAGGGATCGAAATCAAACCGTATGAATTCATTTGAAAGAGAGAGAAAAGAAACTTCAGGGGTTTTTTCATGGTTTTACCATATTGAATCGGAAGAGAAATTTACGACGATGACAAAGATCCGTGCCTGAAAAATAAAAAAACAGGATCATTTAATATTCCCGTACGACAGCTTTGAATTTGTTATTGCTGCCTCGGGGTATGCTATCAACGATCTTGATGTGAATGGGAATATCCGGGCCGATTCTGGCACGAAGCTCGGTCATCAATTGTGCGCTGTAATCGGCATTCCACTGGCTGCCAGAACCGTTGCTCCGAATCTCCGGCACCAGGCGCACCTCGATGACTCCATCTTTAATTTGTGCAATCTGGGCCTCACGAATCGGGAAGCCCGCCTTGAATACAGGGTCCAAGCGTCCAATGCGCCGACCATTGGATAATTGCAGCATATCATCGGAACGGCCTTCGATGCTCTCCAGAATGGGGAACGTGCAACCGCATTCACACTCCTGCGTGGACGCCCATGCGACCAGGTCGCCATTCGGGTAGCGGATTAAAGGCATCGCCCGGTTTGTCAGGCCGGTCACCACGGCCCGCCCAAGCTCTCCGGGAGCGCAGGGCATGCCGTCGTCTCGCAACACCTCGAATACCCCAAAGTCGGGGCTGATATGCATTTTGCCTGCCTGACACTCAAAGCCCATGAACGCCCCTTCGGTCGCTCCATAGGTGTCGACCACCTTGCACCGGAATACACGCTGCAAGCGCTCGCGCACATGTTTATACAGCGGTTCGGCATTGGAAAGAATGCACTGGAGATCCAGCGTGATGCCGGTTTTCTCCGAGAACTCAGCCAACATGTTCAGCGACGAGGCGTAACCGAGAATATACGAAGGCCTCCACGCACGTATGGCCCGCATATAGTCCTCGGCAAACTCGGGCTGCAAATGATATGAAGACATGTACAACTGCCCCATCGGATATGCCGCCACCCAGAACGGCGGGCGTTTGCGCTCCACGGGAACGACGAGTTGCCCCCCGATCATGACCCACCGATCCCCCAATTTCACACCCGCGGTATTACGCCAACGTGCTTCGGTATAGGCATAGTTGAGTTGCTCGGCGCGAATATCGCGGACGATTTTTTTTGGTGAACCGGTCGAACCGCTCGTATAGAGCGTGAGGCACCGGCGAAAACCATGCTCGGGGTCGCGGTACGAGTCAGGATTGCGCCTGAAATGCTCCACGTCCAGTAACGGCCATCTTGCCAGAACCTCCAGCGCGTCTTCCGTTCGACGCGTATCAATTTCAGGATTATCACGGTACGCCGGTATAACGCGTGCCGCACGGTTCAGAACCTCGGCCAATTGTTGTCGCTGGAATTTTTCCCAATGCGCGCGATCCCACGACATTCGCTCGCGTATCTTCGGTAATTCCTCGCGAAATACAGCTCCGTAACGGCGCCGCTTCAGCAGGAGCGCCTGCAACGACGCCAACACCGGCCATAGCGGCGCCGGAAGCGCATGGTAAGTTTTTAGGAAACGTTTCATCCGACTTTTGCCAAGGTCAACGGTGCGCCGATTATCGCCTGCGGAGCCGTTGAAACGTCGCGGGGCTCTGTGGTATCCGCATTCCGTTAACCTTGATTCCAAATATACAGAGAGGACATTTTTATATCGAATCGGGATGTCATTTTATATTAAAGAAAATCCGATATAAGCGGCTGTAGTTCTTCACGCCAATGATTCTCTTAAACAGGTTTTTCGCTCTTTTGCTCCACGCCGCCACCAACAGTTCGGCATTGTTGTAGTCCACCCAAGCAACCAGTTGCTTCGCGCTGACCTTGTGTGTTACCGCCAGCCTTCCAAGAACACACGGGTTCTCCAGAAACGAACTTCGGTAGGTTCGTGTCACATTCGATGTGCACATGAACCGGTAGCCAACCTGTTCGGCTATTTTTACAACACGACGGTTGTAACTTCCATGCGGAAAGCTGAGCGCCGATACGGTTGTGTTCAGTCTTTGTTCGATCGCTTGCCTGGACTCGTGGAGTTCCGTGTGGATTTCATCGTCACTGAGGGTTTCCAGAGGCCTGTGGCTCATCGTGTGGGATTGAACGGACATCCCGTTTTCTGCCAATTCCTTGAGTTCCGCCCAACTCATGAAGCGATCGGAAGAGACCGAGCCGACCGCGACAAAAAATGTCGCCTTGAATCCATATTTTTTCAATATCGGTAACGCGTACCGGTAGTTTCCCGCCAAACCGTCATCGAAAGTAATGACGACGTAATTACCGTCCGCACTGATTCTTGGCACATCCTCCAGCAACAAGGACCGATAACCCCGCTCCGCCAATATCTTGATATGATTCTCGAATATCTCGCTCGTGATGACGTACAACGGCGTCATGAAATGCTGGTCCTGCTCCAGCAACGCCGGCAAGACCTCGTGATACATGAGAACCGGTACTTTGGGATTGAGTGTTTTATTCATCTTGATCGTTCTTTCCAGCCTGTCGCCAGGTGCCCATGCGTCTTGCGCCGCCCTTGCAGCAGCGGCGTTTTCTTGCATTCGTCTCGGGCATAAATGCTATCTAGCCGCCTGCGTCGAGGCGATCCCGGACCACGGAGATAGTCTGCTCAATCACGTCACCTATTCTGGTCGCCGCTTTGCCGTCACCGTATGGGTTCACGGCGCGTGACATCTTCTTATAACACTCCTTATCTTCCAGCAATTCCGTTACGGCCGATACAATCCGCGCGACATCGGTGCCCACCAGCCTGGCCGTACCCGCCTCCAGCCCTTCGGGACGTTCCGTCGTTTCTCTCAGCACCAGAACCGGTTTTCCCAATCCCGGGGCTTCCTCCTGGACACCGCCCGAATCGGTCAATATCAAATACGATTTGTTCAGTAACTGGACAAAAGGCTCATAGGACAGCGGTTCCATCAGGTGGATCCGCTCGGTGCCTTGCAATATCCCGTAAACATGGTCCCGGACGTTGGGGTTGTAGTGCACGGGCAAGACGATCTCAACGTCCGAATGCCTGTGCACGATTTCCTTGAGCGCACGCAGCGTGTTCTTGAGTGGTTCTCCAAAGCTTTCCCGCCGATGGGTTGTGACACAGATCACGCGGCGATTGACATAATCAATCTTGGAAAGGACGTCATGCGTGAACTCGTATTTATCGCGCACAACCATCTTCAAGGCGTCGATTACCGTGTTTCCGGTGACGAATATGCGATCGCCTGGAATCCCTTCCCTAAGAAGATTCTGTTCCGCGCTTGCCGTCGGCGCAAAATGCAGATCGGCCACGGCGCCAATCAGACGACGATTTATCTCTTCCGGAAAGGGATTATATTTGTTGCCGGTTCTCAAACCCGCTTCGACATGGCCCACCATAATCTTGCCATGATAGGCCGCCAGCGCCGCGGCGAAAGCCGAGGAAGTGTCGCCCTGAACCAGCATGATATCCGGCTCGATCCTCTTTAGCATCATGGGTAATGCCGTCAGGATATTGACGAATATCGAGTCGAGCGTCTGGTTTTTCTGCATAATGGCGAGATCGGCGTCCGCCTTGATGCCGAAAAGATTCAGGTAAGGTTCGCTCATCTCCCGGTGCTGGCCGGTGGTAACCACCGTTGTTTCGAACACTCCATGCCGGCTCTGCAGCTCCTTGATTACCGGCGCCATCTTGATGACCTCGGGCCTGGTCCCGATGATGCTTAATACTCTGGTCTTTCTCATTATATTTCCGCTTCTCGTTTCGCCGATGTGAAGATGTCTAAAACCGGCCATGCCGGTCAGCGCCGCTACCTGTCGGCCATGATCTCGCTCTGAAGCAGCAGCGAGTCGACAAAGAACTTCGCCGCCCAGTTAGGGTAGGCGAGCCGCTGATAGCCGCCCCAGATGGGGTATGAGCCGGCGATTGCCCCTCGTGTTTCCGGTGGCCCGTTCAGCGACTGACGCATGCACAGAAAGCGGTTCAAGGTTTTCGCCGTTTCGAGATAATTCTTTTGACCAGAGATCGCATATAACCGCAAAAGGATCAGGGCAAACTGCGCATTACCCGTAAGACATGCAAAATTCGCGTCCGACTTCCAGTTGCGATCATACGTCCCATGGCAGTATCCGTCCTCTCGTATCGTCTTGACGAGCGAATCCGCCGAACGCATTACCACCTCAATATAGTCCTGCCTGCTCAAGCAGGTCCCTGTTTCGAGCAGACCTTCCAGCGTATAGGCAATGGTGTGGGTATAGGGGGCGCTATGGCTTTCAAGCGTGAACCCAGCGCTGTCAAACCAGCCGTTGGACTGTTGCTGCGAAACGGCCCAATCCGCATTTCGCCGCGCCGCCGCCGAATAATTCTGTTCTCCGGTATGCACCCCGAGCTCAGCCAATGCCCACGCCACACGAGTATAGTAAGTATGTGGCATGGCATTGAATGCATGCTTGGTCCACGTGCCCACTTTATCCTGAACCTGCGTGAGCCAGCGACCGGCCTTCACGGCACCATCCAGATATCTCGTCTCACCGGTTGCTTTATGTGCTGCAATAAGCCCAAAAATCACCTGGCCAGTGTCAAAAACGAATCCCTCATAGCCGCTGCCGAGCGGTCCACCGTTAAAACTGCCGTCGGTATTCTGAATCGACAATTCCCAGTCGGCCATACGCAAGGCACGTTCAACAAATTCGTTCCTTTTTGTGAGCGAGGCATACTTGAGAAACGTGGGAATAATGTACCCCGTTGTCTCCGGATAAGACGACTGCCATCCCTTGATCAAAGAATATCTTAAGGACACGCCTCCATCATTTTGTCGATCTTGCGCTACGCATAACCACTGCACCGCAGCGGCAATATGGTCATCGAGCACGCTGACCTGCCCAACCGGCACTACCAGGTCTTTCAGCACACGTGAGCTTAACTGACAAAGATTCAAGATACCTACCTCTGTTATTGTTTGTGGTACCGGCAACAATCAAGATCGCCGCGCAATCGGAATTTTATTCACGAAGCGGAGGCGTTGCTACTTTATCGAAAGTACGATATCGCCGGATTACCCGGGCTTTGCGACATGGAGATCAATTCCCATGATACGTTGATATAGAGAATAGTACTGTTTTGCCATCGCGACGGAGGAGAATTTCTGCTCCGTTCTGGTGCGTGCCGCTTCTGACATACGGGCCGCGGCATTCTTATCCGTTAACACCGCTTTGATCGCATTCTGTAGCGTCGTGACGTCCCCGGCCTCAACCAATAGACCGGATGTATCAGGCTCGATGATTTCTGCGACATCGCCCACCCGCGTCGCGACGACGGGAACACCACAGGCCATGGCCTCAAGAATGACCATTGGAAATGCCTCTTGCAGCGAAGGCAGCACGAATACATCCATCGCCGCATAAAGTATCGGCGTATCACTTCGGTTACCGGTGAAAATAACACGATCCTCCATTTTCAGGGCGCGCGCCTCCTCCCTCAGGGCACCGGCCTGTTCTCCATCGCCCACAATCATCGCGCCGACATCCTGTCCTTCATTTATCAGATTACTGACCGCACGTAATAGATAGCCAATCCCCTTTTCCGGCGAAAGTCGTCCGACGAAACCGATTACCTGCTTGTGGTCGATGTGCAGTTCCCGCTTCGCCTCTTTTTTGTCCACGAGTTTTTTATATTTCTGGATATCGATACCATTGCCGACCTTCATGATTTTTTCATGTGATACGTGCTTCTTCAGCTCGTCCCTTATCTCATTTGATACCCCAACGATCATGTCGAAATTTCGGAGTATTCTCTTATCGAGCCACGTATAAAAACGCATGGTGAAACTGTCGCCCAACCAGTTATGGCATGTGCTGAAAAGTTTTCTTCGTAAACCGATGTTCGCCAGGAGGGCATAGAGGTTTGTCTTATACTTGTGGCTATGGATGATGTCGATCTCATGACTCACAATATACTTGCGTAATGTGAAAACCGTGCGCATATCGAACCGGCCACGGCAGTCATAAACCGTTCCGTTTTCAATATGGCCCTGCGTTGCACCTAATATGTCCAGATTGGATCGATCACTGCTGCGGAACACCCCGAGATGGTTGTTGACGCCCTGTGCCGAAAGCTGCCGGATCAGCTCGGCTGCCATATTTTCCGCACCGTGGTATCCGGTACTGCTCAATAAGTGAAGTACCCGCATTGTGCCAATCTAGTTCTTGGAAATTATCGCTTGTTTCGGGCGGATAATGATTCGCGTGTTGGCATGGGATCTGAAACCATGGCTACAGTTCACTGATAAAGCGACCATGGCAGTCTGCACGACAAACCTCTTGATTAAAAGTTAATGTTACTCTTTCACGATGCGCGGTGTATCCGCCTCTTTCCTGAGATCGCCAAGAGTCTTATGGAGAAGGCTGTCCAGAATTTCATAGGCCTTTGCATTCAGGTGGGACCCGTCTCCACTTGTCAAATCGTCCCTGAGATATCGTTCTACCGGATCGGCGCGCAACGCCAGCTCGAGGTCAAGGAGCGGAATGCGCTGATCCTTGGCATAATTCCTTATCCAGTCATTGTATTCCCGTATCCCGTCCATCTTGCCCTTGTCCATCTCGGAACGCTTACGCGTAACAGGAGCTGACGTCGCCAGAATCGGTTGTATGCCGGTATGACTTACCTGACCAACCCACTTTTTCACGAGCTCTTTTTGCTGTCGCGGTTCACCCGGAAAATATGCGGAGCACTCCTTGAGGATTATCGCGTCCGGCAGCTGTGGGGCCGGCTGGAACAGACTCTTCAGGTAAGTCCTGGTCAGGTGAAATTTTCGCTCCGGCCGCATTAGAACTTCATCCAGCATCTCGGATTTATCGAATTGCCACACGGCGAATGACTCGACAATGTAGTTCTTATCGCGCACACGCTCAGGGAAAGCGGAGAGATTCCATGTTTGCCCGATCGATGCACCCAGCAAAACAACTTTGTGGGGTTTTTGTTCCGTCTGCGTGTCACCAGCCATAACGCCTCCTGAGACCAGTGAGATGCCTCCTAGTAATACGGCAAACGATGCCACCGGGAACCACGCCAACCGCAACCCTAACATGAGTGCGCGTTTCATCTGATAATCTCCACTGACTTCCGCATGCTGAATTGTTCAGCTTTGAATAAATTACTGATTATAACCATAACATCAGACCGGTTATCGCTCTAATGCCCTTGCATGATCTCAATACAATTTGCCTATATCGTTTATGACCTTTCAATAAAGTTACATTCCTTTTTATTTTCTGTGTCTTAGATGAAACAATCAGAGGAAACTCAGATATCCTTGTCACCGATCGTCATGAACCAGTTCCGGCTGCTCAGGAACGCCAGATCATCAACAGCGTCGGCGCGCGGCATAACCATGACTCGCTGAAAGTCACGTCGCTTGGAAAACCCGAGCCGGTTCATTGTCGCCGCGCTCACAAAATTCGGGTTTATTTGTATATTTATCGATGTCATCGTGCCGGTATTCCGCTGACTTGTCACAAAAGCGTGCATCAGGTAAGCGGGGAGGCCCGGTACATTGCGGCAGAACACGTCGTCAACATAACAATTGTCCCCATTGACATGAAATGCAACGTATCCCTGAAGTTCACCGCCATGTTGCAGGACTAAAAAACGGTATCTCCGGACTGGATGCCGTACGAAGCGCCATGTGAGATGGTCACAATCCCGGCATGCGATGACCATTCCGCTTTTGTCCATACTTTTCCACAATTCATCGAATCGGTTATCGACGGTATCAATGATTGCCAGATCATAGGCATCGGCACGGCCCGGCGCCGAAACAGAAAATATTCGTTCATAGCCGGGCGTTATACTGAATGACAATGCTTCTGCCAGCCAGCCAGGACACGAACGCCTGAGCAGTAGTCTCTCGATACTGACGATCCTGATGTATCTGTCCAGACTTGACACGTTCGACCAGCCGGTTTTTTCCAGTGGCCGCGCTGCCGGCTCGTTTGGAAGGACCACGCAACATCGCAATTTCTTGACTGCATCCAGTTGCGAGAGAAATCGGAACATCTGCTGTGCGACGTTCCTTCCGCGCCATTCTCGAGCCACGGAAATGTCGCCGAGCAGGCCTACCGCCACAACCGCGTTGTCGACCCAATAGCTGTGAGGAATCAGGGAGAGTGCGCCAACTGTCTCCCCTTTCCCGTTTCGCGCCAAAACGATGACTGCAGGCCGTCCACCCGGACGTCCGAGATATCTCCAGTCAAAATAGTTTTCATCGCGCGCATCTTCCCGATTCGCATTCCGCACTTTCATGAGATCGGATTTGCATTGCTGATACGTCGTCGTCGACAATTCGACTTCTTCTGTTACCACTCTTGGACCTCGCCCATTCTTAATCGCGCTGTACGCTAGTTCTTACGAGTATCGCCCAGTGTCTGTATCGACTCCTTCCGTGGCGGGGAGACAAACCCTCGGTAAAACGAGTCGTACTTCGACAACATGCTGTCCAGACTCATTTCCTCTTGTAACAATGCATGCGCATTTGCCACATATTTTTTAAGCTGTTGCGGATCATCAAGCATCCCGACAATGATTTTTGCCAAGGTCTCATGATCGTCAAGCTCAAATAAACGTCCGGTTCTACATTCCTGCACCAGGTCCGGATTACCTCCGCTGTTGGATACCACGCAAGGTATGCCCACTGCCATGTATTCCATTATGGCATTAGACAGTCCTTCGCCCTCGGAACAATTAACGCCTATGTCAATAATGGACAGATATGGTACGACTTGCGTCTGTTGTCCGGTAAAATGCACTCTATCGGCAATATTGAGTGAACGCGCTAATTCCTCAAGTTCTCTTCGCAAATGACCGCCTCCTGCGTCAGTCCCCACGAGAAGAAAATCAACGTCATTCCGCGTCTGCAGAATCGCGCTGGCGGCTTTGATGAAGGTATGATGATGTTTCATCGGTCTGAAATTCGCAACCTTGCCAACCACCTTGTTCTGAGCAGGTATCCCGAGACGCTGCTTGAGATCGTGGTCCGGGGTGATGTTGCTGAAAGCTGTCAAGTCAATGCCATTGTAAATAACCGCTACCTTCTCATTGGCCACTTTCTCCGCCGATATGGTTAAATCCTTCACAGGATGTGAGTTCGCGATTATCTTGCGGGAAAACCGGTTGGCGATTCTGGTTGCAAGAAGATAGTGACCGATCATCCATTCGCCATAATCACGCCGGCTGCTCACTATGTTGCGTATACCGGCCATCCACGCTGCCATCACGCCAATCACATTGGACACTGGAAAAAAGGTATGCACAATATCCGGTCTTCGGGCACGGAGAAATCGGATGAGTTTTATAATGTTGAAGTACGTCTTGAGATACTTGAAGCGGTTAATTTCAAAAACACTGATATCGCATCGCAGCGATGACGCATTTTTCTCCAGCCACGGATGATTTCTCAGGCAGACAAGGGAAATCTCAAACCCCCGGCAAGCAAGTCCATTCATCATCTTGATCAGCTGATTCTCGGTGCCCGCCTGCTCTGTATCCAGAACATCCACTATGTATGTGATTTTCACTGGATTTTTCATTATTAATTACCCGCCGGCCCAAGAAGCGTATGAGTATTCGTGTTGCGAATGTGCTAATCAGTTCTGAACAGCGGCCGGCTTTCTGACAGACTTGACCATGCTCTTCAACCGCTGCTTCATATGGAAGCCACTGAGACTGAGCCGACCACCGATAGTTGAATTGAATATATTCGCTGTCAGCAGCGGACGCACCTGCGACGTCCAGTCATACTTATACGCCTCATTCCCCTGAAGAAGATTGTATTCCTCGAATCCGCGAGAAAATGCGTCATTGATGCATTCATGGAGGATGACGCTGCCCGGACCGTACTGTCCCCATGCCGGATGACTGCCTTTTTGGTACGAAAAAACCCGGTTGCCAAATAAAAAGTTATACGATGCCGCTATCGTGTCTGTTTCGTTTCTTAGCAAACTTATCGAAACCCAGCCTTTGTCGCGTATTTTATCGATAATGTCGTCATGGAACGCTCGAATCCTCTTGCCCTCGAATGTGCTGGTAATCCCCTTCTTTTTTGCGCGCAGTTCGTGCAAATCAAAAAGTGCATTCAGTCCCTGTTTTTCCGCACCGGCATCACAGGTGACATACCTGAATTGATGCTGCTCATACAGCTTTTTTCTCCTGCTTCTGACGTTATAACGGGTTTTTTTATCAAGCCGCCCGATATACCGTTCAAAGTCCTCGGTCAAGGGTATGAATGGTGCCACTGACGCCTCGTTGATAGCGACCTTGAACGGGGACTCGCCCGTCCTCGTCCAGGAAGCGAGCGCGCTGTCTGCTGTTATTAATGGGAGATGGAGCACATCCCAGGCGCGATATTGCATCGACAAAAAACTCTCCACCGCCGCCATACACTCTTCCGTATCGTGACTGGCGCAGATAATGTCCAGATGGTCCGGATAGACATCCGTTGTGCCGCAATACGACAATATTCGGCCGGTCAGCCAGCCACCTCTGAACAGGGCTCGATAGACAAACAAGGGGAAGATGCCTTTCAGCTCCGTGTCGTCATAAATAAAAACGATGGCGAGCGTGTTGTTGGCGCCAAAATGCTCCCACCATGTGTGAATCCATTCCCACGTGCAAAATACGGTGGGAAATCTCATCGATAACGCCAGGTTGTCCCAGTCTTCCCGGCTGCTCCGGAATTCATCGAGCGTCGCAATTTTGGCTTTATACATAGCTCTATGTAACTACCGGGTTATCGCGTGAATTACGAACACGTCCCAAGGATGGTGGCGTTTCAGACAGGGCTCCGTTTCCACGGAAGGAACTGATTGATCCCGCCGATCAGATTTATTTTGAAACGTCCGAAGGAGTCATATCGGCCTATGCCGATCCTCGGTATCGCGAATAATGAATCGCCGCGTCGCCAAGGACGTGACGTTGCCGCCACGGCGCATTTGAACCCCGCCTCGCGTACGATCCTGGCGACACGGTCATCATAATCCCCGTTGGGATAGGCGAAATATTCGACGGCCTTGCCCGTCCACGACTCCAATAATTCCTTGGAACGGATAACGCTGCCGCGTATTTCATCGTCTGGCAACTGCGTCAATATATTATGGCAATGTGAATGCGCACCGACCGTGACGAGGGGGCACGCCGCGAGCTCCTGTAGTTCCTGAATCGAAAGCGGGAGAATCTGCGCAAAACCACTCTGCGCGCCCTCGCCTATCTGGTGGACGATATGATTGACGGTGTCGATTCTTAAGTCCGGTGGCATATTTTTAAGATCCACCAGGAGGCGCTCTATTTCATTCCAGTTCTGCGCTCCACGACGCCGGTTAATCACGTAATCGCCCAAGCCACGGCTTCTCAGATCAAGATTTATCGTTTCCTTCCTTTGAAGGGCATTGATCAATCGATCAAACCAGTACACTGCCTGTTCCTGAATCTGCCTGGTAGCCACGAAAATAGTCACTGGAAGATTCATTGACTTGATCAGCGGCAACAATACCCGGCAATTCCCCGAATCGCCGTCATCGAACGTAATGACGACCATCGGTGCCTCCCTCTCCTCGGACTTTCCCATCCGCGTAATGGCGTCATCCAGGGAAACAACATTGAAATGCTGCCGCAGGTATCTCACCTGATCGATGAAGCTGCTTTTCCTGACGACCGTCCAGGCGTCGATATGCTCCTGATCTTCCGCCAGTTCGTGGTAGGTCAGCACAATCGTTCGCCCAGGCAATCGCGCCTTCTGCCAATAGCGAAGCAGTGGTTCCTGAGCGACGCTTTTGTAGATCAGTTCCTTAAGCATGTTCCGGTATACCGTTATACGCATTTCTTACCGCACTTTGGTTCTATTCACCAGACAGCACACGAGCAGGTGTGCCGCTGTTCGCCGCACCCCCATGCAGATATCAAGCATCGGATTTCCGGCGCTGCGGATTTTGTTAAAACTTACTTTTCCAGTTCTTTTGAAAACACCTTGAGCAAATGCCGCCGAAGCTTCTTCCTGTTTTCAGCAAAGTGCCTCGACATCCACCAATTAGCGCCAGTCTCGATCACCACGTCGGGCGGCCTTTGTACGAGCCAGCGCTCAACCGCTTTTTCCTTATATTTGTCGACCGAACCGAAGGGGCGTGCCGGGGTCCCGATGGCAATGGTGTTGGGCGGGATATCGGTAATCACCACGGATCCGGCACCCACAATGGAATTCCTGCCTATGCGGATATTCCCGAATAAAATGGCGTTTTCACCAATAACACAGTTGTCCTCGATGACGATGGGACCAAACACCTGCATGTCGGGTACTTCATGCCGAAAAATCCAAACACCGCCATCGTGCGTGATGAATCGGACCCCCTGGGCGATAGCTACGTGATTCCCGAGCTTGACCAAATACGGCTCCGCGCCGAGCCGGTTCACGTGAATGCTGCAGCCATCGCCTATCTGGGAGCCCTGTCGGCGCAAGTAGTCCGCGATCGTGAAGGAATTGTACTTTCGCATCTCGAGAGCGTAGCGAATGCGCGCGACAAGCGCTCGGAACGCGCTCATGAACATGGAGATCATACGAAACATGTGTCCTGCATAGATGAAGATCTTATACCGCACTACTCACGATTAATGGCCTTATATCAGCCTGCCGCCCTTGCGCCGGAACTCAATCACGTCGTTCTTGGAAGGAAATCCGAAATAAGTCGCCTGCGCGGAGGAATTTACGATCGGCCGTAACGATCCGCTTTTCAATCCCTCAATCGCCTCGATCATCAAAGACGCGCCGATTTTTTTTGTGCGCCTGATCAATGAGTCCAGAGTCTCGCCAGGCTGTATGGGCGTTTCTTTCTGTAAAAGGATATCGCCGTCGTCAATCTTATCATTGATTCGGTGAATCGACGTCCCCACGCTCTTTTCGCCATGATACATCTGCCAGAAATTCGGCAGCATGCCGCGATATTTTGGCAGTTTGGCGTTATGGATATTGATGCAGCCAACCCTCGGGACGGCAATCAGCGCCGATTTGAACACCTGTGGCGCCGCGACTGAAACGATGAGGTCGAGGTTTAATGGCCGGATAGTGGACAAAAAATCCTCGCCATTGATATTACCAGTGTACAGGACAGGAACTTTATAGTGTTCACATGCATGTCTGATGGAAAAAAAACGGCTTGTGGGCAGGAACCCTGCAAGGAGATTACGCACCTTGTAATAAACGTACCTGAACCCAACCTTGATAAAATCCTTTGCGCCATAGAAGTCATACATCTGCCTGGCAAGCGCCGTAACACTGGGCTTCCCCATGGTCGGAGCGATGACTACGGCCTTGATTTCATCCAGCCGCGGATAGTTCCGCATGAACTCCTCGAAAAATATCCGGACATAAAACGGGTCTTCCTGGGTAACGAACAGGATATTGAACGGCTTCATTTGCGCAGCGTCTCCCATGTCACGGCCTTGTAGCCTTTCCATACGCGGTAGATGGATATCAACGCGGCGAGGTTAACGGTGGAGAAATAAAGCGGTATGGAAAATATTCTGGAACGCATGTGAAAATGTTCCGCCAGCAAACCGAGCGCAGCCAGTATATAAAAAGCGGCTTGGAGGGCGAACGAGAAATTGTAAAATGGGCGGCCGATCAAAAATACGTTCGATATAAATGCCCCAAGCATGAAAACCGGCATTAACCAGCGCAGCAATTTGTGCGAAATGAGCTGGAACGAAACGAATCCATAGCGCAGCGGGTTGAACAGTTTACGCATATAAAGCATGCCGCGCATACCGCGACTAATGACCCGGATGCGCATGCTGAATTCTTCTCTCACCTTTTCGGTTGTTTCCTCATGGGCGACCGCTTCGGGTTCGAACACGATTCGATATCCCTTTTCCAGCACCTTCAGCGGCTCCACCAAGTCACTGATAATGTCCGCCGGCAGCGGTTCATATAACGCGCGCCTCACGGAATAAATGCATCCGCAACAACCGGTAATCGTTTTAATGCGAGTCTGGGAGCGCTTGATGAAGTTTTCATACTTCCAAAACAGGATATTTCCAACACCGATACTGGCGCCGGTCGGATTAAAATATTCATAGCGGCCGCTCACCGCACCGACGGCGGGATCGGCATAATTTCGCACGATCCGGCGCAGATTCATGTGTTCGTATTTCGTGGTGGCGTCCGAGAATACGATGATGTCACCGGTTGCCTGATTGACTGCCTGGTTTTGGGTCGCGGTCTTGCCGACGCGCCCCTCGACTCGGACCAGCTTGACGCCCTGCACTGCAAACTCACGCACGATGGCGTCCGTCCTGTCGGTGGAACCGTCCGAAGCGACCAGAATCTCCAGCCTGTCCCTGGGATAATCCAGTTGCAGCGTGTTTTGCAACTTTTGCGCGATGTCTTTTTCTTCGTTATAAGCGGTAATCAGGAAGGTGACACGCGGTTCGATATCTTGGCGCGCCACAGTATCGCGGCTGAATCGCGCCAGAATCATAACTATCAGGGAATAACCGGCATAGGTATAGATCACCAGCGCCAGGGTCGCCCAGAAAAAAACCTCAGCCATGACCATATCCAAACGATCGAATAAACATGAAATGCCTCATTTCACGACAACTTTTCAGCGCGCGCATGGATGTTGATTCTGAATCGCTCCGCGTCACGCACCAACAGATCCCTTTCCTGCAAAATAGTCTGCAATGGCGCGAACGTAAAATCGCCCAGCAATGACTGTAACCGCGAACGGCATAGACCTAAATTATAATAATGTCGAAACCTCGACAGCAGGCCGGCGTCGGCGATGCGAGGCTGTGCCGGATCAACTTCCCACGGATGAATGTAAAACACGAACTCCTGGCCTGAGGCATTCAGCTTTTTAAGTCCCCAGCGTGTTACGGAGTACGGAAAAATACGAAAGTATCCGCCACCGGCCACCGGTAGGGTTATCCCCTTATAGCGCAAAACGGATATCGGAAACTCGACGAGCTTATGTCCCTTTGATGTTTCCATCAGATGCGGGACGGGTTTTGCGTCCGGGATCCCGTACCTGTCATGACGCATCGGAAAAATGCTTGAGTCGTACAGAAAACCTTCCTCGGCCAGGACATCGAGCGCCCATAACGACCGCCGCGTGATGGAATAAGTTGCCGCCCGGTAACCAATGACGGGAGACTGGCAAATATCCTCTAACAATCGTTTCGCCGATCGTGTTTCCTCGCGGAACTCGGCCGGCGACTGGTTATAAACCAGCTGGTGGTTCATGCCGTGCGACGCAATTTCGTGTCCTTGCCTGGAGATCTCGTTAACCAGAGTCGGATAACGCTTGGCGACCCAGCCCAGCACAAAAAACGTGCCGCGAATGCCGCGTTCGGCGAGCAATTCAAGTACGGCTTGCGTGTTTTTTTCCACGCGCGATTCGTGCTGGTGCCACGAAGACAACGCCACCGTGTCCGCAAATGCGGTCACCTGAAAATAGTCTTCGACATCCACGGTAAATGCATTATTCATGAGCAAAACTGATGGTTTCGTCGTGCGTATCGGTTGTTATCGTTGACTGCGTTTCATAGAAGCCATCGGATATAACCATTTGCGCTGATCGCCATACCCGCGGCGAAACCCAACCGCTCAGGCAAATGGAGATATCTCGTTTACCTTTTCAATCAGAACCGCCTTGGAGTGCAGGTATCTGGTCGTACTCCGCTTCTTTTCGATGTCTTGATATATGTAATTGGCTTGCTCCCCGGAGACGCCAAGGCAGTCGGCGAGTTCGCCGGCCGCCATCCCGTGATTATGCGCCCAGAGCGCGAGGTCCATCTGCTGATAAGGCAAGGCAAAATAGAATTCATCCTGACCTTGCGGCAGACTGTAGGTATCCGTCGTGGGTTTCGTATTGCATATGACGTCCGGCAATCCCAGATAGCGCGCCAGGGCATAGACCTGGGTTTTGTACAAATGCGCGATCGGCTTGACATCGGCGGAGCCGTCTCCATTCTTGACGAAAAAACCCTGGTCATATTCGAGCCGGTTTGGGGTGCCTACCACCGCGTAGTTCAGCCGGTCGGCATGGAAATACTCAATGGTCTTGCGGATACGCTGCTTGAAGTTGGTCGCCGCGACGATCTGCATATACTGCTTATGATCGAGCCGCTTCTCGTGCCGAGTGCCGCTCGGCGTTTGCACCACGAGCTTGAAGTAGTTGAACCCGCCGTCAATACCGCCGGCAATCACGAGCTTGTTCTTCCAGTCATTCCGATAGTCGGGAAACACAGTATGGATAGCCTCGTCGCGCCAGCGGTAGCATCCGATGGCCTCCAGTGTCGGCGCAATATCCTGTTTGATGTGTTCGATTCCCAGATGTTCGGCCACCCGCCGGCCCAGATCCTCACTGGCCGCGGAGGAATCCTTTTCCGGCAGCAACAGTCCAAACACCTTGCCCGGGCCCAATGCGCGTACCGAGAGGGCCGCGCAGACAGAGCTGTCGATTCCGCCGGAAAGCGCCACCACCAGGCCGCGCCGCCGCTGGTCCCTGACCACGATGTCGACCAGACGCCGACATATGTTATCGGTCACCGCCCGCAGATCGATATCCAAAACACCTGAAGTCAATTTAGCTGCCGCCACACACATCTCCTGCTTGTTATCGAGTGATAATTATTCGACTCACGCCAGTTTGCCACGCACGTACTTTTCGATCTTTTCCAGACTGTCAAGATTTTCCGGTGTCATCTCCACATCTTCGACATGAAACTTATATGTCTCTTGTATAAAAGAAACGAGTTCCAGAATCCCGGTGGAATCGATGACCCCCTTCTCGATAAATGAAGTGCTATCCATGATCTTGTCCGGGTCGCCGCCCATTAAAAAATTATCGAGTATGTATTTTCTGACCTGTGTTTTGATATCGTTCATATGTCTTTTCCATACTGGTTTTCGACGAGTGTTCGCGCCTTCTGTCGGCTCAAGTCGTTCTTGCGGATTTCTTCCGGTATGGTTTTCGGCAAAGTCGACATGAACCCGACGTATTTCGGGGGCATGAGTTTCTCAGAGACAGCGCTAAATTGCGGGTGTTTCCCTTCTTGTTAATGTCAGCGACAGAGCAATTATAGCTGGCTGGCTGATATTCGCCATTTTCCCGCGCTACCGCGCCATCCATCTGCGGCGAGGCGGCGCGATGTCGTTGCTCAGGGCGCTGACGTCCTGTTACGGCGCAGGAAGAACGTCGACGCAGCGCGTCTGCCGGCTTTAAGTCCTGCTTTTTCATTTTGACGCAAGCAGAAAACGTCTGATTTTTCCCGAGGCCGTCCGTGGCAGGATGTCCGCAAACTCGATGAACTTGGGGACCTTGTAAGTCGGCAGTCGGCGAAGACAGTGTGCCTTGACGGCCATCGCGGTTACCTCGGCGCCCGGCCTGAGCACGATGATGGCCTTGATTGTCTGGCCCAGAATCTCATCATCAACGCCTACCACCGCCACTTCACTCAAGCCCGCGAGCTCCGCGATGGTTTCTTCGATGTCGCTGGGAGCGATGCGATGACCGCCGCTCTTGATGATATCGCTTTCCCGCCCCTGGATGAAAATATAACCATCGTCATCCATGTAGGCAATGTCGCCGGTCCTGAGCCAGCCCTCCTTGATTACCTCGCTGGTGGCCGCGGGATCGCGCCAATATCCGTGCATGATGTTTGGCCCATGCGCGTATATTTCGCCAACCGTGCCCCGGGGAACCCGATTTCCCTGCTCGTCGCGTATCTCAAGTTGCACATTCGGTATCGGAATTCCCGCCGATCCGAGCTTCCGTTCAAGCATCTCGGCCGGCAGATAACTCAACCTCGCCGTGGCCTCGGTCTGCCCGTACATAACGAAAAACCGCACGTGCGGTATTTCTTCCCGCAGCCTTTTGATATGCGCAGGCGCCATGGCACCGCCCGCCTGGGTCATGTAGCGCAGGCTGCTCAGGTTGTAGTTACTGAGCTTGGTACGGCTCAAGATCAGGGCATAAGTTGATGGCACGCCGTAAAATCCCGTAATGCGCTCGGTCTGCATCCGGGCCATCACGTTGTGCACATAAACCAGGCTGCCCTCCAATACCAGCGTGGCGCCAACCGCCAAGTGCGTGTGCAGCACCGAGGCGCCATACGAATAGTAAAAGGGGAGAACGTTTAAACAGCGGTCCTCGCCGGTAAGCCCGAGGTAAGCAAGAATCGAATCTACATTGCTCACGAGGTTTCGGTGACTGAGCGTCACCCCCTTCGGTCTTCCCGTGGTGCCGGAGGTATAAATGATCGCCGCCACCGAGTCTTGTGCAACGGCGCAGGGAGGATCCGGAAGACGCGCGGCGTTGCCGATAATGTCATCCCAGCCAGCGGCGTCTTTTACCATGGGTCCGGTGCCGCCCACGCAGATGAGACTCAACTTCAGATTCGCCGCGCCCGATATCTCGCCCAATTCCGGATGCAGCGCATCGGCGATGAGCCAACTGGCACCGCTGTGTGTCAGCCAGTTAGCCAGATCCCTCGCCTTGGCGGCGGTATTCAACGCCACCGCGACCCCGCCCGCCATGAGCGTGCCATAATAAGCGGCGATGTATTCGGGCGAGTTCTCCAGCAGAATGGCGACGCGGTCTCCCGGTCTGAGTCCGCGTTCTTTCATGAACGCGGCCAACGCGCAGGCATCATGCCATAGCTGTCCGTAAGATACTCTCCTGTTTCGATGAACGACCGCCTCGGCATCGGGGCGCCGTTCGACGCTGCGTCTTAGATAATCAACCAGGGAATCATGCATGGCGCCGTATTCTTGTATTGAGCATCGGACAGAAAATTGATGGCGGCTGAAACATGTCAAACGACCTTGGCTAACTGAGCGTACCTTGTGTCGGAAAAGCTGCTCGCGAAATGGGAGGAACGGATAAATAATTCATCCACCAGCATGGTCGAAAGGATTCCGACGAATGCCATGTTGTCCCCGAATCCAATCGCGCGCGCCTGCCGGCATTTCTCAAACAGCTTGGTCGTGGCCTTGGCGTCGAAATATCCGCTGTCGCGTATACGGCTCTCGCTAAAAAGATCGGCGACGTATTCAGCCGGTTTTCCGTTTTGAAAAAAACTCTGGCTGTCCGGAGAACGATACGGCTGCTTGGTGCGCGTGCGAATGCTGTCAGGCAGCATCCCTTTCATGGACTTTTTGAGGATATATTTTTCAGTCAACCCCATGAGCTTGTAGCGAACGGGCAACCGGTTGGCAAATTCAATAAGCCGGTGATCCAGGTACGGAAACCGGCCCTCCACCGAATTGGCCATCGCCACGCGGTCGCCCTGCGAACAAAGCAGATAGCCGGACATCAAGGTGTGAGCCTCGATATACTGATCGCGATTAAGCGGGGCCCAACGATTGATCTCGGCGGGAAGCGACGCCACTATCGCCTTGTACGGGTCCCAACCGCTCAGTAGTTGCTGCGTATCGCCGCTGAAAAATTGCCAAATGCGGCGTGTCGTGGACCAGCGCGGAATGTGACCGTAGAACGGTTCATTCTGGTGCTCCATACCCTGACTGAAAAACCGTTGTGTGAACGCGCGCGACGCCGTAGGAGAGTGCTTCAAATACGGATACAGCCTCTCGAGGATCCGGGGACGCATGGTCGATTCGGGAAAACGCGCGCAGAAACGCCGGACCTTGGCTTCCTTGAAAATGTCGTATCCACCGAATACTTCATCCGCGCCTTCACCCGTCAACACCACCTTATACCCTTCTTCCCGGACCATGCCGGAGAGAAGCATCAGGGGCGTGGGAGCCGTGCGCAAGATCGCCGATTCGGCATGCCAAATTGTCTTCGGGAAGGCGGCCGAGATATCCTCTTTGGTGCAATGTACCTGGGTATGGTGGGTTCCGAGATACTGCACGAGCTCCCGCTGATAGGAACTCTCATCGAACTCGGCATCCTCGAACGAAACAGAGAAAGTACGCAGTGGAACGTCGGTGCAATTCTTGATAACGCTGGTGATGATGGACGAATCCAGGCCACCGCTCAGATAGGCTCCGACCGGCACATCGGCGCGCAATTGCAGCCGTACCGCGTCGATCAATAACTCGCGCAACTCCTCGGCGTAGGATTCGCCGCTGCGGGAACCGGTCTGCGGTGTCTCGGGAAAGGACCAATCCCAATAACGGCGGATACGGACTCGCCCATCCTCCACCGTCATCAGATGGCCCGGGGGCAGCGCCTCGATCCCCTCGAATACGGTCGCGGGAGCCAACGGCGACCAAAAGGTGAAAATCTCGCCCAAGGCGCGCCGGTTGAGCCGCCGCGGCACTTCCGGCAGCGCGAACAGTGCTTTGGCTTCGGAGGCGAACAGCAGGCGGCCACACGCCATCGTGTAAAACACTGGTCGAATGCCGGTGCGGTCGCGCGCGAGGATCAGGCGCTTTCTTTTCTTGTCCCAAAGAGCGATGGCAAACTGGCCATTCAGCTGCTGAACGAAATCGTCTCCGTGCTGCTCATAGAGATGGACGATGACTTCGGTGTCGGAGTGGGTATAAAACCTGTGGCCTTCCTGCTCCAGCGCCTGGCGCAATTCAATGTAGTTGAATATCTCGCCGTTGAACACGACCCAGACGGTCTTATCCTCGTTGTGGATCGGCTGCCATCCGCCTTCGAGATCGATGATGCTCAGGCGCGCGTGCGCGAGCCCTGCTTCATCGTCAGCGTAAAAACCGTAGCCATCCGGACCGCGATGATGGAGCATGCCGATCATCGCGGATAACTCCGGTTTTGCCGGGGATGCGCCGGAAGAGATATTAAGGATGCCTGCGATGCCGCACATGGACCATGTCCGGGAGAACCTATTTATCCCTGACGTGCTTCGCCTTGGCGCTCTCCATGCCCGTTGCGTCTGACTCAAGCGAGACGGCGATGCGCTTGAGCAGTTCTTCGATATTCGCCATTTTCCCTGAGATGGAAGACAGCGTTGGCGCCACGTCATCGAGCCGGCCAATCTGGTTGCTGATGTTCGACAGTGCCTTGGTATTGTCAAGCAACAGGCCGTAAGACTCACTTCCGCCGGTGGTGCTCGCCGCCATACGACGTTTGTTGATGCGCTTGGCGTAAGGCAACCATTGCAGTTCTTCGACCGCCGTGTTGATGACATCCATGGACAACGTATGTAAATTGTCCGCGAAGCCGCAGGTCATGGCGGTGTCGCACAGGGTATTGATAAGCCGTGGCAGACCACCGGTGTATTTGTAAATGATCGGGAACGTATCCGGCGTGAATATACCAGCCGGGTCAGCGGCGCCGGCGATTCTCAATCGGTGCAGAATATAATCGTGGGTATCGATCTCCGATAGAGACTTGATATGATACCGCAGTCTCACGCGCTGAAGCAGTTGTTCCATTTCCGGAGCATCGAGCATGTCATTGAGCGACGGCTGGCCCACCAGAATCACGTGCAGCACCTTTTCTTTGCGTGTCTCGAGACCCGAGAGCATCCGGATTTCCTCCAGCACCTTCAGGCTGAGGTTGTGCGCGTCATCGACGATCAGCAATAATTGCTTGAGTTCGAGAAAATTATCGACCAGGTAGGTGTTGAGCATGTCGATCAGCTCAACCTTCTTGGCGTTGAAGGGATTGAGGCCGAACTCGACCAACACGGCCTGCAGGAACTCCACCTCGTCCAACTGGGTCTGGAAAATCTTCGCCACCAGTACATTTTCGTCCAGCTCGGACAGCAGCTTCTGGATCAACGTTGTCTTGCCGGAACCGATCTCGCCGGAAATCACCACGAATCCTTCCCGGTTCCATACGGTGTAGTCCATGTAGGCCTTGGCGCGCGAATGCGCGCCGCTCATGTACATGAAATCCGAATCCGGAGTCAACCGGAAGGGAAATTCCTTCAAATGGAAGAATTCAAGATACATTGCAAACCTACCTTACGGACAACGTTCTAAACACGGGGCCGCTGCTGTACAAAACGGTAAACAGGACCCGGTTATCGGTATAGGGTGCCGTCGGGTCAGTACTCGTGCGTTCCGTTTTCCGGCCCTCGAGACTCACGAGGATATTCCTGCCGGCTCGATGCGAGAAACGTATGCCTGAGTCCCTATCGACGTCGCGCCTGGCGAGTTCCGAATATTTCGTCCTTACGTAATCGCTGAATAATATGGCTGTAAACGTCTCGGAATAGTAATAGGTAAGTTCCAGGTTGCCGCCGGTTTGCCTATTGTCATCCGGTGTCGCTTCGTAATCCACATCCTGCCCGAAAATCTGGAGCGCCACACCATACCTGCTGCTGTGACCCGTATAAAAGGCCTGACCGCGCCTGGCATAGTATATGTCGCTTGTGACCGCGCCTGGCGCGGCAGCCGGCGCCGGGGATGGTCCGGCCGTGGCCGTAGATCTCGCCAGCACATCATTGCCTGTATTGGAAAATTCAGCGCTATACGATGCGCCCGCGCTCGACTCGGGATTAAGCTCGCGCACCCATGATAATTTCCCTCTGCCTTGGTGCAAATCGTTATTTCTGTCTCTGCTGATGTTAGTCGCGCCGAGATCCAGTATGTATTCCGATCGGGACGGACGGGTGTGCGCGCTGAAATAAAGATCCTGTTGCGTGTAATCATTGTTTGCAACGCTATCTTTATAATTGACGTTCAGAACTTCGTAGTTAAGCGATAATGTTGTCCTGGGCGTAGACTGGTACTGCCATCTGGTATATCCCAATAGGCGGTCATTATCCGAGTTGTCATGGGCGGTATAGACATTTCCGTAGCGCGCGCCAAACACCAGCGTTTGAACCGGACTGACGTGCACGAAGAAGTCAGGGCCGGTAGTGAACACATTCACGTTCTCGCGGGTTGCGGGCGTTTCCGCCGCGGTGACGCTAGTCTGCAACTGCCGGTAAACATCCGCGACCGACCATGTAAACCTCTGGGGTGATACCGTCCAGACAGCGAAAGAATCCAGGTTAAACAGGGTTTCGTCGTCAAAAACATTATTCTTGTAGTTGCGATATTCCGCCTCGGCCAACACGCGTGCGACCAGATTAGGCGCGTTTTCTGCGTAGCCAAAGCCCGCCAGAACGGAATTTGTCCATTCCTTCTGCTCATTGACTGGGGCACGCGTGATATTGCTGCTGTACTCACTCGAATACCCCAGTCCATAGGCGAAGTCACCGGCAAACAGCGCCGACGGGCAGCTGATGTACAGCACAATTGCCAGAATGACAGTCCTGTCGCGTTTCCTGATGTGTCGCCGCTTATTATTTGCCACTTTGAGAAACGTGATTAGTTTTATTGCGCAGGAGTATTCCGAACGGATTCGTGAATATTTTTCGCCACTGAATATCCGGCAAGCGTGGTTCATTGTTAAAAACAACACCGAACAGCTTTTTGTCGCCAATAGCCTTGGCACACGCACTAATTTGTGACTCCGTCGCCTTGCCATAAGGCACAACCAGCAAGGCATAGTCGCACAGCTCGGCGAGGATGCGCATATCCGCCGTTTCCGTCATCGGCGGAGCATCGAGGATAATAAACCGTTCTGCATATCTTCGTGTGATGTTACCCAGAAGTTCTTTCATCCTGGCGGACGTGAAGTACTCGGCGGGGATTTCACGTCTGCCGCCGGACGGTACGACCCGCAATCGCTCTATGCCTACGGAGTGGATAATATTCGAGATATCCATCTCGGGGTGTTCCAGGTAGTCCGTAAGGCCATGGGTTTTTTCGGGCGTGAACAAAGTCTGCAGAGAAGGATTTCTGAAATTACAATCCATCAGAAGCGCCGTTTTACCGGCGTCAAAAGCGAAAGCCGCGCCAAGATTCAGGGCGACGAAACTGCATCCGCCGTTCCCCGTCACCGAGGTCACCATGATAGTGCAGTTGGCCCCTTGAGTTTTTTGTAGAATCTTGGTTCGTATTTCTCTGAATGCGCGTACCGTCGCATTTTCTCCCAGCTCGGGATAGATGATTCGATTTTGAGCCAGGACATTCTTGTCGAGCAGCGTCTTTTCGCGCATCCGGGAAATCGCGCTGCTAGAAATGACGCGCTGCTCCAGCCGGGGGATTATTGCTTTTTCCGCCGGCGCCGCCTGATGCGGCGGCTCGGAGCTTTGCTCGGATCGGGCGACCACCCTCAGGGCGCCCGTTGAACGAGCCTTGTTCAGCGCTTTCTCGATCTTGCTCATAACGAAAATGTCCTCACTATGTGCAATGTCGAGATCCCCGCAATGATGAGCATGGTGGCAACAATCGCCATGTACTGCCATGCCAGCCCGCTTCTGACTTGCTGCAGGTCAGTGGGTGACCATAAGTGTGGCACTTCCGCGAGCAACGGCAGCTTGCATTTCTCGGTTATCACCCATCCCACCATGACCCGGCGATCCAGCTCAATCTTGGCATAAAGCAGTCCGAATGGTACTGCAAGGCCCAGAATGAAACCGCCAAGGATGAAATGCATAAACCGGATACCGGTGGGTTGAAGCGGAAGGGCAGCCGGTTCCTGAATCCTGATATTCAGCCCCTGTTTTTCCTTATCGAGATTCATGGATACCCGGGCATTCTCCCGACGCTTCAGCAAATCCTGGTAAATATCGCGATTGACTTGATAATCGCGCGTGAGCTCAGCGAGAGTCGCCTCGCCGCCGTGGACGCGCTTTCCCAGTTCGATTTCCGTCTGCAACTGGCGTTTGGCCTCGACAATGCGCGCAACCAGCGTGTCGATGCTGATCTTTGTCTGGGAAAGATCGCGTTTCAATTGCTGATACATCGGGTTATTCACCACGTTCTCATCGATCGTGACTTTGCCCGCCGCCTTGGCCACTTCACGACGCTGCCTGTCCTCGGCAATGGCCTGATTTAAATCCTCGATCTGATGCTTGATCCGGATAATATCGGGATAGGTTTCATGATAATTCAACAACAGTGTTTCAAGCTGCGATTGCAATTCGCCGATTCTTGCACGGTACTGTCCTTCACGCGAAAGAACGGTGGCCACCTCCGCCTCTCCCGAGAGTTGCTTCTCAATGGAGTTTTTCTTGGTCTCCATCTCCTTAAGTTCCTGAGAGGCCTGCTCAATCCTCAGCTGCAGTGCGCTCAGTCTCGTGCCGATATCAGAATCACTCCCGGGTCGCGCATCAAGATTGGCCGAGCGGAATTCCTTTAGCTGCTCTTCCGCATTCGTGAGTTTCCTATGATACTCCTCGGTTTGTTTATCGATGAAGTCAAAAGCCGCCTGACTTTCCGCGGCCTTGGCATTCAGGCTCTCGGCGATGAATATATCGGCGTATCTTTTGGCGGTCTTGAATGCACGTTCAGGATAAACATCCTTGTACTCAATCCTGATGAGGTCCCTGCCGATACTTGAAATCTTGGTCTGTCTGATCAGGTTATCGATAATTTTTTCCTGCTCCGTCGGAGAGGGGTTATCCTGCATCCACCCGGCATCTTCCAGCACCTGGCTCATTATCTTGCGCCCGAAAATAACGTCTCTGGCCAGCCGCGCACGATCCGCGACATCGGTGGCAACCGCCGCGCCCTGCATCAGCGGTTGAATGATTTTCTTGTCCTCGACAAGAATCGTGGTCGAAGCGGTGTATCCCTTTGGCCATAACAAACCCAGCATCAACATGATGAGATTAATAATAATAAACACACTCACGACGGCCATTCGGTAATGAAAGGCCTCGTTGACGAGCGTCTTGATAAACTGTTCAGGGTGCAGTTTCATTCTCGTACCTCCGGCGCTAGAACAGTCTCTCCGGAATCGTCACCACATCTCCTGGCCTGATTTCCACGTTTGTCTCAAGTTTGCCCTTGTTAAGGATATCCCCAAGATCGACGTCAATGATTTCGATCTTCGCCTTTAGTTTGCGATAGACCTTGGTCCGGTTCGGCACGGCGAAATCATTGATACCCCCCGCTTCCAGGACGACATCCAAAACCGTCATCCCCTGGCGGTAGGGCATCGATCGGGGGGTGCGGACCGCGCCCGTGACCCGGACGCGTGAGAGGAATTCATGACTGCGCAGCTGGGTCAGAATGACCGCCACGTTCGGCTCACGGATGTAAGTCGAAAGCTTATCCTTGATGATAGCCGCCACCTGCATGGGAGTGTTGCCCCCGGCCTGAACGTCGCCAATCAACGGCACCGATATCTTGCCGTCGGGACGCACCGGAACTGTTACGGACAATTCGGGATTACGCCATACAGTGATCTGCAAAACGTCATCCACGCCGATGCGGTAATCGCCTTCAACGTAGGACGCAAATTGACTAGCGCCTTTCTCCTTCTCGTCCGTGATACCCGATGTGGACGCGCAACCCGACACCAGTACAACCGTCCCTGCCAGCAACACCAAAACAACGCGAAGCAAAATCTTCATTGTTATTACCTGCTCACACTTTAGTCTAAATCTAAATCATTAAAGACTACTCTCCCGCGAACTGGCCGGCGCCCTGGCGTTATTTCAATCTGGACTTCCTGTGCTTGCTGAGACTGCTGTTACGAGGGGTATGAATTATTCTTGGTTTATTTATCGGCTTGCAAACCCGGTGGTTAACCCGCTGAGATCAGCGGTGCACACGCCGTCCCCCTTTCCACAAACGACGGGCTGGATTATACAGTCAAAGGTCAATAATTAGCTGCTCGAGGAGGCCCATAAGTAGAATTATATGGTGAAACATAAGGTTACATAATGCGATCATCGTCGAAGCTTGATCCTTTTCACAGGAGGATATTCATTACCTTTATTTACTTTGTATGATTCGGGAAATGCCGGTACTCGAAATACGACCGAAGCGTCCCCCTATATGGGAAATTGCCGTCCCGAACTTCGTTATCCGCGACAGGGGTTATAGCTTTGCCAACGGGAAAGTACCCCGCGACAATAGGCCCCCATGACCAAGCGATATACCAATAACTACCATATTCTCGGGATTCGACCGGGGGTGACCTGGCAGGAGCTGCGGCAGGCTTACAAAAGCCTGGTCAATATCTGGCACCCTGACCGCTTTCAGCAGGATATCCGCCAGCGAAAACTGGCCGAAGAAAAAACCAAGGAGATCACTCAATCCTACAAGGAACTCGCCGAATATTATAAAAAATTCGGCGCCCTGCCTCCCATAACCGAGACCGCGAAAATACCCGTCGCAGAGAATATCGCGCCGCAAGACATGCCGGCCGCACATCCAGAGCCTGAAAGCCAAGACACGGAACTCTCTGCCGCTGCCGCCGGGCCGGTCGAGACACATAAAAGCAAGCGATTCAGATTGCCATCGGCGATGGCTGCCGCGGCGATAGCCGGTGGCGCTTACCTCGTCTTGCAAATAGTGCTATCGGAGCTCTCCGACAATCAGCCTCAAAACGAAAACCACCTGGAACAAGCAGCCGATAAAATGACAGATATAGATGAAGACCCGGATCATCGCACATCCGGTGACGGAAAATACTTCACCTTCGGCATGTCGCTGGGAGAGGTGTACGCCATTCAGGGTGTGCCCACCAAAACCGAGCACGACGTCTGGTATTACGGAAATTCAAAAGTCTATTTTGCGAAAGGAAAAGTGCAACGCTGGGAAGAAAGTCCCGACAACCCTCTCCGGACAACCATCAATCCCGGTACTGAAAAGATGAATGCTGAGTTTTTCGGCAAGGGATCATCGAAAAAAGAAGTCCTCACGGTGCAGGGCGCTCCCGAACGAGATGCGGGGAACGTATGGGATTACGGCGTCTCAAGGGTGTATTTCGACCATGATCGGGTAAAAGGTTGGGATGAGTCGCCTCTCCACCCACTCAGGGTACGGCAGTAATCCAAGCCCGCGGCCAAAGTTCAGCGGGCGCCCTTGCCGAACAGGATTACCTGCGCGGTTTGAAGAAGAATAACCAAATCCAAGAACAACGTATGGTTTTTTACGTAATAAAGATCGTACTGCAGCTTCTGGATCGCGTCTTCGGTAGTGGCGCCATAGGGATAACGTATCTGGGCCCAGCCCGTGATGCCAGGCTTCACCGTGTGTCGTGTCGGATAATAGGGAATCTGACCCGTCAGTTCGTTGACGAAATAGGGGCGCTCCGGCCGAGGTCCGACAAAACTCATGTCGCCTCGGAGCACGTTGAAAACCTGAGGCAATTCGTCAATCCGCATTTTACGAATAACACGTCCAACACGCGTGACGCGATTATCCTGCTTCTTCGCCCATTGCGGCACACCGTCACGTTCGGCGTCGACACACATGCTGCGAAACTTCAGAACAGGGAAGGAACGCCCATACTCACCTACTCGCTCCTGCCGGTATAGAATCGGGCTGCCGCTTTCCAGCCAGATTAACATCGTAGCGATGAACATAACCGGCAACGTTAGCAACAGCAATACGCTGCTCGCCGCTATGTCAAACATGCGTTTGGTTATGTCCTTGATGGAGCCGCGACCAAAACCATCGGAGAAAATCATCCAACTTGCATTCAATGACTCCAGTTGTATCTGGCCCGTCTCACGCTCAAAAAAAGAGGAGAGATCGACTATTTCAATGCCAGCCAATTTGCATTCGAGGAGTTGATCTGCCGGGAGACCGCCGTTACGTCGCTCGCGCACGCCCACCACAATCTCGTCGACCCGGTGTTTCTTGGCTACCGAAAGAATAGAGCCCTGGTATTGAAGAACTCTGGTTTTGGTGATGCAGCATTCTGCATTAGTGAGCGGTAGGCAGCCGACAAGATTGAATTTTCGCTGCCCGTTCTCATCCCGCTCCAGTGTCTCGACCTTTGACGAGCGGCTTCCCGCGCCCAGCAGCAGGATGCGCCGATTGAGCGCATCGAGTTTGAACAAACGGGTGAAAATGAGCCGCGTTACAGCGGCGCCCATGAACGCGATCAGAAATACCAGACCGAATGCACCGCGGCCGAGGAACAGGCTAGGGATGGCATAAAAGATCAACAGCATAACCACGAGGCCAATCGAAAAGCTGACTATAAAGCGGACGGAATAACCCCACTCGCCTTCCTGTTTGGTGTCGCGTTGGTGCAGTCCAAAGGCGGTCATGATACCGAGCATGACAAAGGTAAAAATCAGTGCGCGCAAAAAGGTTGGGCCCGCTGACTCGAAATCACCGTACCGGCCCCCGGTAAAACGCAGCGCCGTGCCGGCGTACATCGACGAAAACAGCACTACTGCCTCGGTGATGAGCAGAAGCAGAAGCGGAAGCGGCACATAGTGCTTGAACAGACGGATCATAAGAGCAACTCTGTCAATCCTTTACAAAGGCCCCGTTAAATCGCCAAACCCGGCTACGACTCTATCGGTCTTTCATGACAAACCATGACCGGGTTCATGACGCCGCCTTCATGTGCGGTCATCAATTCGAACGGCTACCTCTGGATTGAAGCAATTATTATGCCAATAAAAATAGGGGCAAAATTATGGTTATTTGAAATTGCCCAGAAAATCGCCCCACCCGGGAGCATCTTTGACCAATAATAGCGCGAATATTACACACAGGAAGGAGAAACGCATGCCACGTGGGCCGATTATCTGGCATGCCCGGAGAGATTTGAACAACCAAGCGCTTGGTTCAAAGTTTGAACCTGAGCGCTGAAACCTATAGCAACTCAGCCACTTACGGCACTTGCCACTTTAAATTATTCACGGCATTAAGTCGTTTTTTTTCTGTACTGCGAAAATTTTCTACTGAAAAATTGTTTACATGCCTCCCCACATCATGGCGCCGACGGCGGCGATCATGACGCCCCCGATCCGCAACAGAACGGCGGCGCGCTGAAACAAAATACCCGTACCCAGGCCCGTGGCATGCAAACCAATCGTCGCAAGTAACATTCCCAAGCCGTACGACGCCGCCGAAGCCGCTTGCGGGAGCTCCGTGCCGTGCGCATAACCGTGGAATATCGCAAACGCGCCGACCAGCACCATGCCCAGCGGGATCGACATGCGGACAGAGAATGCGATCACAAGACCGAGTATCAGCACCGACGCCGCGATTCCGGATTCGACCACCGGCAAGGTCAGGCCCGCCATCGCGAAAACCGTACCCACAGCCATCATGCCGACGAACGCAAGTGGAACTTTCCAATATGCGCGTCCTCCGAGCTGCGCCGCCCACAGGCCCACGGCGATCATCGCGAGTATATGATCCAAACCTGCCAGTGGATGGGCCACTCCGGAAGCGAAACCGGCGCCGTGGGCACCCAAGTGGTGCGCAGCCGCAAAAGGAACAAATAAACTCGCGGCCACTCCCAGTATCGCCGCCGACCAATATTTACCTTTCATTGCAGTGTCTCCTGTTCGTACTCATGTCAGTTGTTGCCTGCGAATTCACGCAGCAGTCGTATTTACGTCGGCGGGCGGCGCCATGAGACGTTGGAGGGCGGCGTGCGCCGCCTGGCGCGCGTCCAGTTGAGACTTAAAACCCAGCATCGGCGACGCCAGGGACCGGAATAAATAGGATCCCAGTTCCACGTCGCCACCGACAACGAATTCCTGTTCACCCGCGGGGAGTTTTTGCATATGCTTTTGCCCCAGCGCCAGCGACTGCCACTGGTGCTTGTCGCGCGGTAACAGCATGACGTTCATGAACCAGGGGGTGATCAGGACACCGATCCATCCCTGCGCCCACTGCTGGAAATCCACCGCTTCCACCTGCAACGGACGATGATATATCGGCAGGTCACGAATATGTTCATCGCCAATCTGCCTGAAGCGGCTTATCAGTTCAGATACGCATTTCTCCATGCTGACTCCGTCACTCCAACAAGGATTGCGGCTTCATGCGGTGCCGCGCCGGGGTTGTTGAACTGTATCGACTTCGAAACCAAGGGAAAGCAGTTTTCCCACCAGCCGTATCACGAGCTCATCCACGCGCGTCGACACAAGGTCCGACAATTCCAATCCGACATCCAGATCCCGGGGCTCGACACCGATGACAGTGACCTCCGCGGGCTTTTCGCCCATCAGATCCAGGACCGCTAGTGTATCGGCCAGCCCCATCTGGTGAGGCGACACGCGACTTTGAAAAAATGCCGGAACTTCCTCGCCGCTCAACGTGATCACGGTCCCCGGCGCCTGACCGGTCCTGACGGCATCGACCACAATGAGATGATCTCGATTCCTGATATGCTCGAGCAACGACATGCCTGCCGTCCCGCCGTCGAGCACCTCGACCGCCCCTGATATTTTATACTGCCGCTGCAACTGCTCCACGACCCGGACACCCACACCCTCATCTTGCAACAAGATATTTCCGAGCCCCAGTATCAATACACTCCGTCCAGCCACCGGATCTGTAGTGCTGCGTGGATAAGTTTCTGCCCCGAGATGCACTAGAAGGGAACTCCACACTGCGAACCGATGGCTTGCACTTTCACAATCTCTTTATGATTACGGGTATCCACCATGTGAATGGCACAAGCCAGGCATGGGTCGAAGGAGTGGATCGTGCGCAGAACCTCGAGCGGCTTCTCGGGATCGGCAACGGGATTGCCCACCAGCGATGCCTCATACGGACCCGGGGTGTCATTCTCGTCACGCGGACCGGCGTTCCAGGTGCTGGGCACCACCGCCTGGTAGTTGACAATTTTTCCGTCGCGTATCACCGTCCAGTGGGAAAGAGTTCCGCGCGGCGCCTCGTGGAATCCGAAGCCGCGGATTTCCGATTTCGGGAATTCGAATCGGTTGAACGTCTTGACGTCGCCCTTGGCAATATTATTGACCAGCAGCTGCCATTGATTCTGCAGCGACTCGTAGAACACCGCCGTGCGCACGGCCCGGGCCGCGTGACGCCCGATCGTGGAATGCAGCGCCGCGACCGGAATCTGAGCACCCGCGACCTTGCCCGCCATGGCCAATACTTTGTTCAGGTAACGCGTGGTGGGCTCGTGACCCGCTGCCACCATGCACAGCACATTGGCCAGCGGTCCCACTTGAGCGCGTTTGTCATAGAACGTTGGCGCCTTGACCCAGGAGTATTTGCCGTCATCCTGAAAGTCGGTGTACGCCGGAACCGTCTCGCCATCGTAGGGATGGAGCGCTCCCTTCCCGCCCTTGTACCAGGCGTGCTTGACGCTCTCTTTCACGCCCTTCTGAAAATAGGCGTCTTGATAACTGGTGATCGGTTTGAACTTGGACAAATCCCCGCTCTCGATATAGCCACCCGGCAACTCGAATTTTGTCCCCTTGGTATCCAGCGGCAGATCGGGCACCGAGAGATAATTGGTGACACCCGATCCATACTTTGTCCAATCAGCATACATCGCGCCGATGGCAGCCACGTCGACCAGGTAAACGTTATTGATGAAATCACCCAGTTCGTCCATGAGGGTCTTGATGTAGAACAGGCGCTCCATCCCGAGTGCCGATTGACTGTCCAGATTGATGGCGTTGGTCACGCCGCCCACCGCCAGGTTCTGGATGTGGGGTGTCTTGGAACCGAGGATGGTCACGATCTGGTTGGCCTTGCGCTGGTACTCCAGCGCCTGCAGGTAATGGGCCGTGGCCAGCAGGTTGACTTCCGGGGACAGCTTCATCGCCGGGTGGCCCCAGTAGCCGCTGGCAAAAACGCCGAGTTGGCCGGAGCTCACGAAAGTTTTCAGCTTCTCCTGCGCCTGTTCCATATGGTGGACGCTGTTCAGCGGCCAGCTGGACAGGCTTTCCGCCAGTTGCGCCGTCTTGCGCGGATTGGCCTTGAGAGCGGAGACGATGTCGACCCAGTCCAGGGCCGAAAGGTGATAAAAGTGGACGATGTGGTCGTGTATGCCGTGAGCTAACACCATCATATTGCGGATGTACTGGGCGTTGAGCGGCACCTCGAGTGCCAACGCATTTTCCACTGCGCGCACCGAGGCGATGGCATGCACGGTCGTGCACACGCCGCAGATGCGTTGCGTGAAGATCCAGGCGTCGCGCGGGTCGCGGCCTTGCAGAATGAGTTCGATCCCACGCCACATTTGTCCGGAAGACCAGGCTTTGACCACTTTGCCGTTATCGACCTCGCAGTCGATGCGCAGGTGCCCCTCTATCCGGGTCATTGGGTCAACGGTGATTCGTTTTGTCACGGTATACCTCCAGTTACTGAACTGCGGTCACACGCTCATGGCGTGGCAGCACCGGCAGTTGCTTGACGAACAACAGATAGAGCAGGATCTCGATAGAAAACATGCCGACGGTGACCAGAATCTCGGTGACCGAAGGAAAATAACTCCAACCGCCGCCGACCGGATGGTAGCCGATGAGGTAGGCATTAATTCGATAAATTGAACCCGCCACCAACAATACGACAGCGGCGATAAATATCATGCGCGGATTGGTGCGATACGCCGGCCGGGCAAGCATGACCAGTGCCAGCACGAACAGGGCATTCTCAAGCCAGAACATACCGGTTTCCAGGCTGACGGTGAGTGCCGCCCCCAGTTGTCCGCGCACGATAATATCCGCGAATCGGACCACCAAATAAGCCGCCAATAACAAGGCGGTGAAGCTCGAAAGTTTTCCCAGTATCCGCGTTTCAATCGGACGCCGAAAACCCCTGGCCGCCAATATGGCTTCGAAGGGCACGATGGCGAAACCCATCAGTATGGCGGTCACCAGGAACTCTAAAGGCAATAGCTGGGTTTGCCACAGCGGTGACAGCTTGAAACCCAACACCACAATCATTGTGCCCAGGGAAGATTGGTGCATGGTAGGCAACAGCACGCCCACCGCGATAAAGAAAAATAACACTTTGGATAATTTTTTGCGGGCGTCGGCGAGTCCGAAACGTTCCAGAACCGCCGGCGAGAACTCGATTGCCAGGACGACGACATACGCCATCACGCACCACGCCACTTCCAGCATCACCGAATTGGTCTGGGCATACCAAGGCAGGAGCAGCGTGTACATCTGCCAGTAACGGCCAAGATCGACAATGACCGCCATACCGGCCAGCCCGTAACCGAACAGCCCCGCCATCATTGCCGGCCGCACCAGGGGATGATACTCACCGCGATTGAGCACGTAGACCACCAAGGCAATGGCATATCCGGCGCAGCCGAAGGCGGTGCCGATCATGACGTCGACCACGATCCAGATGCCCCAAGGGTAACCGTTATTGATGTGCGTGACCGCGCCCAGGCCGAACACGAATCGCGCCAACAGGATGACCAGGGCGATAGCGGCCAGCGCCGAAAACGCCAGAAACGGTTTGGTCAGGATCTTTCCGCCGAGAGGTTCATGGGCGCTCATGACTTTTCCTTTTTAACCTTCGTTTTGCGGGGCGTTTCCCCGCTCTCATCAGGTTTTCCGGCGTTACGGTGGACCAGATATACCAGCCCGGCGAGCAGCGCCAACGGGGGCAGCATTCCTTTATAGAGCGTATGCTGAATGCCTTCGGTGATGGCGGGATATCCGTACTCGGGGACATCGGTCGGGAGGCCCATTTTTTCAAACGGCACGGCGGACAGGTACAGAATCTGCGTGCCCCCCAACTCCTTCTCGCCGTAAAGATGTTTTTGATAATTGGCAATCGTGCCATCTTGACTCGGCCGCTTGCCGCCGAGCTTGCCGCGGGCAAACCGGTGGCTTTCGCCGGGCTTTTTGGAAAGCCGCACCTGCGCTTCTTTTTTCAGATCCTCTACCAGGCCGAACAGCGACGCGCCGGTCGGACACACGTCACAGCAAGCCGGCAGTTGCCCTTTCGCCTGCAAGTGGGCGCAAAACTGGCACTTCTGTATCTGACCAAAAGGACCGTCGTATTCGAATTTGGGAACGGCGAACGGGCACGCATAGACGCAGTAACGACAGCCAATGCACCGATCCGCATGATGCTCGACGATGCCGGTCTTCGGATCCTTGGTCATGGCCGACACCGGACACGCCGATACACAGGAGGGATCCACGCAATGCAGACAGTGCCGCTTGATGAAGGAGTAGCCGTTAATCTCGCGGTCCTTCTGCGCTACGTTACCATCCTGATACACCTTGATGATGTTCAGGGTCTTGCCCGACAAATCCAGCGGCACATCCCACATGACTTCACTCTTGCCGGCATCGTGCTCCGGCGGCATATGGTTCGCTTCCTTGCAAGCCACCATGCACGCCTTGCAGCCAATACACTGCGTGGCGTCGTAGAGCATGCCCACCGCATTGGGAGGCATGGTTTTGGGTTCGCGCTGGAGCGCATTGGCGGTATCTACCGCTCCTGCCGCGCCGGCGGCAGCCGCCACTTTAAGAAAATCTCTTCGGTTCAGAGCCACGGATCTATGCTCCTATCGTTCCTTATCGCTCCTGCCCTCAGAAGCTTCGTCGCTGCTTTCGGGGAGTTTGCGTGCAAACTTGACTCCGGCAACCGCCGCTGCGCCGACCAAACCTCCGACCAGTGCCGCCGCTGCCACGGTTACCCCTTTCCCTTTGTCTTCAGTGATTCGTGGATAGGTGGTGGGTGGCGTCACGTTTTTGAGATCGGCCAGTTGATGGATGGCCTTGGTGAAGCCAATACCTTCTTCGGTACAACCAAAGCATGGATGTCCGGTACCCACAGGCCACGCGCCGGGACCGACATCGCCAAACAGAATGGCCGGGCAGTTGGCGTAAGTTTCAGGCCCCTTGCAGCCAAGCTTGTACAGGCACCAGCCCTGGCGATGTCCCTCGTCACCGAACTCGATCGCAAAGCGACCGGCGTCGAAGTGCGGACGGCGCTCGCAGTTCTCGTGGATCAGCCGGTTGTAGGCAAATTTGGGGCGGCCCTTGCTATCCAACTCCGGCAGGCGGTTGAAAGTGAGGAAGTACAGCACCGTGGCCAGGAAGTTGTACGGGTTCGGCGGGCAACCGGGAATGGTAACGATTGGCCGGTCTTTGATAATCTTGGAAACGCCCACGGCGCCGGTAGGATTCGGACCGCTGGACGGAATGCCGCCCCACGACGCGCACGAGCCGATGGCGATGATGGCCGCGGCACCCGCCGCCGCCTCGTGCAAATGCGCCAGCACGGTTTTGTTAGCAATCTTGCAATAGATTCCGCCGTCCTTGGTCGGGATAGAGCCATCGACCACCAGCAGATACTTTCCTTTGTTGGCCTTCATCGAGGCCTGCTTGGAGGCTTCGGCCTGATGGCCCGCGCCGGCACACAGGGTTTCGTGGTAATCGAGCGAAATCGTGTTGAGGATCAGCGTTTCAAGCGTCGGGTGGGTAGAACGCAGCAGCGACTCGGTGCAGCCGGTACACTCCTGGGCTGACAACCAGATGACGGGCGGCCGTTGTTTGCTGGTTACCGCCTCGGCAATCTGCATGCCCATGGCGGGGACGCCTAGTGTGGCGGCGATCCCGGTGCAAAATTTGAGAAATTCGCGCCGCGTAACACCGCCGGCACTGCCTTCGTACCCATCAAGACTCATTTCCTGTTTTCGCATAAATGCCCTCGTGCGTGCTCAGGTGGCGGCCTGAAAATCAGGCTGTCTTGTCAGTTAATTTCTACCTGTGATACTTTATGAAGCGTCCTTCTCTATCAGCGAAAAATACATAATGAATTAAGGCGCTGGATAACCTAGGGAGTCTGGCAAACCCCTAAGAAGGTCAAGTTTCGGTTTCAGCCCTCCACGACAATTTCGCTTTCGTCCCGCCTTGATTTTGTAAGCATATTATTGGTTGCTTATATGCTGCTTTGATACCTGTCAAATTTTTACTTATTTATTCCAGAACATGAGCGTCTGTTTCGCTGATTCAACAAGCACTGACCGATACGTGAAGAAACAGTACTTTGGGAGATAGGCTATTTCATTATTTTGATATTGCTCAAAGAAAAAACTAATAATTTCGGTGAGAAAATTATTATGTCTGATAGGTGGGCATTAGCCGCCAGGCGGAAAGTCAGAACACATCCCGGCCAACGGCGGTCCGGAGAAGAACCGCGGAAACATCATCGGGCCAGAACAGCTGTTCCAGAGGCCCAGTGTTATGGATGCAACGACACGAAGCTTGTTATCGAAAAGTTTCTGAATTAAGAACGCAATTACTAGCGGTGTCAGGGTAGCTGGCGATCGCTACGTGATGGTCTATCCAGCAGGTGGCGCTCGAAAACAAATACAGGTTGGAATCACCGTTTGAGTTTACCGGGAATTCGAATCTCTTCCGGAAAACCACGGATCAAACACAAAGGCCACCCCATGGGGTGGCCTTTGTGTTTGATATGGTGCGCCCGGAGAGATTCGAACTCCCGACCACCTGGTTCGTAGCCAGGTACTCTATCCAGCTGAGCTACGGGCGCAAAAGCTTGTCATGAAGAGCGGGGATTATACTCGACAGGGACGCCGCAAAAAAAGCGTCATAACAGCATTAGCTGCACTAAACGAGAAATACATCCGTGATTTTCACGGTCGCGGGCGGGGCGGAGGACTGGATATTCGAAGAGAATTGAGGGTTCAAATCCAGATCATTCGGCGCAATACGCTTCGCTATTGCGCCCTACGCGTGCTTCGTGCGCCGCCCGGGTTTACTAAATAGTCAGCGGTCGGAAAACAGGCCGTAATCCCGGGTATTTAAACAGATGGCGGAGAGAGAGGGATTCGAACCCTCGATGGGATTTTGTCCCATACGCCCTTAGCAGGGGCGCGCCTTCGGCCACTCGGCCATCTCTCCTTGCAAGCGCAAACGCGCCCGCAAGGATACCTGTGCACTCAAATAACGTAAAGCAATAAACCGGTTGTTCTAACCTTTACTGCCGCCCTGCGCCATGCCGGGCATGGTATGCACTATACCGGCTTCTTTTTCTTTCTTGATACGTTCGTAGATTTCCTCGCGATGAACGGGGATCTCTTTCGGCGCGGCCACGCCGATCCGGACCTGATTGCCTTTGATGCCTAGCACGGTGACCTGCACATCGTCGCCAATGTTGAGGGTCTCTCCAATGCGTCGAGTAAGTATCAGCATTGTCCTGCACTCCTTTCAGTATTACTTAATTCCATACGTTCCTTTTCCCTTTGCCCGGTCATCCACCCCTGGTTTAACCGGCTCCTCAACACAATTCCCCTTGCGGCTTCATGACGGTTTTTGGCAAACCATCCCAAAGCAACGGGCGATATGGCATTTTTTGCCGTCTGCTGTACTCGCCTAAGGCGGCACATCGCCGCCCGGCTGTCAGCTAACTTACGGATATTGCGAGGGAAACCCCCGTTAAACCCGGCTGTATTCGCCTGCTTGCCTGTATCTATGCAGCTTCTGTGCCAGCTTGGGGAGGGAATAAGGCGCGAACTACTTGGGTTTTTCCAGACCGAAGGCGGTGTGCAGGGCGCGCACCCCCAGTTCCAGGTACTTTTCCTCGACAACCACGGAAATCTTGATCTCCGAGGTCGAGATCATCTGGATATTGATGCCTTCATCGGCCAGGGTTTTGAACATCTGGCTGGCAATCCCGGCATGTGAACGCATGCCGACGCCGACCACGGAGATCTTCACGATCTTGTCGTCACCGCTGACTTCGCGCGCCTTCAATTCCTGCGACACGCGCTTGAGGACTTCCATGGATTTTTTGTAATCGCCGCGATGCACCGTGAAAGTGAAGTCCGTGGTGCCATCGGCGCCCACGTTCTGCACGATCATGTCCACGTTGATATTGACCTTGCCGATCTCGCCCAGGATATGCGCGGCAATACCGGGCTTGTCCGGCACGCCGCGAATGGTGAGCTTGGCCTCGTCACGGTTGAACGCAATGCCTGATATGAGTGGCGCTTCCATTTCGTTTTCCTCATAAGTAATAAGTGTGCCCGGCCCCTCTTCGAAGGACGACAGCACGCGCAGCGGAACCCGGTACTTGCCGGCGAATTCAACCGATCGGAGTTGCAATACCTTGGAACCGAGACTCGCCATCTCGAGCATCTCCTCGAAGGTAATGCGATCCAGCCGCCGGGCCTGCGGCACGATGCGCGGATCGGTGGTATACACACCGTCCACGTCGGTATAAATCTGGCATTCGTCCGCCTTGAGCGCCGCCGCCAACGCCACACCGGTAGTGTCCGAACCGCCGCGGCCGAGCGTGGTAATGTTTCCCTCTTCGTCCACACCCTGAAAGCCGGCGACTACAACCACGCGGCCTTTTTTCAGGTCCTCGTGTATGCGTTTTTCGTCGATCTGCGTGATGCGCGCCTTGCCGAAAGCGCTGTCAGTGCGGATATGCGCCTGATATCCGGTGTAGGAACGCGCCGGGCAACCTATATTTTCCAGCGCCATGGACAGCAGCGCGATCGTCTGCTGCTCGCCGGTGGCGAGCAGCGCGTCCAGTTCGCGCGGCGGTGGCTCGCTGTGCACGCCCTTGGCGAGCTTGATGAGCGAATCGGTCACGCCGCTCATGGCCGACACCACGACAACGACATCGTGGCCCTGTCCGCGGAAACGTTTGACGCGCTCAGCGACCGCCTGGATGCGCTCGGGATTGGCGACGGAAGTACCGCCGTATTTTTGTACGATCAAGGCCATGTTATTCGACTAAGAGAGACCACAAAGGGCGCAAATTAAACCCGCTTTTCCGCCGGGAGTAAACAGGCGGCGGGAAGACGACAGGGTTTAGAACCTACTTAAGATGTTGTTCGACCCAGGCCGGCACGCCGTCGAGCGCCGCACCCAAGCCGGCGGGATTGGTGCCACCCGCCTGCGCCATATCCGGCCGGCCGCCGCCCTTGCCGCCCACGCCCGAGGCCACCTGATTGACCAGTTCGCCGGCATGCAGCCGTCCCGCGAGATCCTTGGTTACGCCGGCAATCAGCGTGACCTTGTCGTCGATCACGGAAGCCAGGACGATAGCCGCCGGCGCCAGTTTGTCCTTCAGCTTGTCCAGGGTCTCGCGCAGACCTTTCGCGTCCATCCCGTCGAGTTGGGCGGCGAGCACCTTAATGCCCTTGATCTCTTTGGCCTCGGCCACGAGATCCTTGGAGCCGCCGGTGGCAAGCTTGGCGCGCAATTGTTCCAGTTCCTTTTCCAGACTCTTGATGCGACCCTGGAGCTGCTCCACTTTCCCCGCCGCTTCCGCGCGGTTGCCGCGCACGAGGTCGGCGATCTTCTGCAACTGGGCTTCGAGCTCGCCGATGTAAGCAAGCGCGCCCGCTCCGGTCACCGCCTCGATGCGCCGCACGCCGGCGGCCACGCCGCCTTCGGACAGGACCTTGAGCAGTCCGATATCGCCGGTGCGGCCGACGTGAATACCGCCGCACAGCTCGGTGGAGAATCCGCCCATGCCGACGACGCGCACCTTCTCGCCGTATTTTTCGCCGAACAACGCCATGGCGCCCGACGCCATGGCGTCGGCGATTGGCATGACGCGCGTCTCGACCGGATCGTTCGCGCGAATTTCATCGTTTACCAGCCGCTCGATTTCATCCAGCTGCTCGCGCGTCACCGGCTCGAAATGGGCGAAATCGAATCGCAGTCGCGCGGGTTCGACCAGCGAACCTTTCTGCTGCACGTGCGCGCCCAGGACTTTTTTCAGCGCCGCGTGCAACAGATGCGTCGCCGAATGGTTGCAGGCGGTGGCGGCGCGCTTGGCCTCATCGACTTCGCCGGTGACGCAATCCCCGACACGCAGCTCACCCTTTTCCATCTTGCCGATATGCGCATGGCCCTTCTGCGTATCCAGCACGGTAAAAGTGGCCGTCGTTGTCCGCAGCCAGCCCTGATCGCCCACCTGCCCGCCGGACTCCGAGTAAAACGGAGTGCGGTCGAGATAAATCACTCCTTCCTGTCCGGCCTTGATCGACGTGACCGGCGACTCGCCCACATGAATCGACTGCACGACCGCCTGATCGCGTATGGATTCATAACCGGTAAACGCAGTTTCGGCATCGCGCCGCGCTTCCAGGTTCACCACTGCGGTCGACTTGAAGGTCGAGGCCGCCCGGGCGCGCTCGCGCTGCGCCTCCATTTCGCGCTCATAGCCTTCCATGTCGAGCATCAACCCGCGCTCACGTGCGATATCAGCGGTAAGATCCACCGGGAAACCGAAGGTATCGTAGAGCTTGAAAATCGTGGCCCCGGAAATGGTATCGCCCTTGAGCGCGGTAAAATCCTCTTCGAGAATCTTCAATCCCTGTTCCAGGGTCTCGTTGAAACGATCCTCCTCCTGGCGCAGCACACGCTCGATCTGCGGTCGCGCGCTGTTCAATTCCGGATAGGCATCGCCCATCTCCCGGCACAACGGCGCGACCAGCTTGTAGAAAAAGGTCTCACGCGCACCGAGGCGGTGGCCATGACGGATGGCGCGGCGGATGATACGCCGCAACACGTATCCCCGGCCTTCGTTCAAGGGCAAAACGCCGTCGGTGATGAGAAACGCCGCCGCGCGAATATGATCGGCAACGACGTTGAGCGAGTGGTTCTGACGTTCGGAAGCGCCGGTAACCTCGACGACCGCGTGGATCAGGTGCTGGAACAGGTCGATCTGATAATTGCTGTGCACGCCCTGCTGCACCGCCGCGATGCGTTCCAGTCCCATGCCGGTGTCCACCGAGGGCTTGGGCAGCGGGGTAAGCACGCCTTTCGCGTCGCGGTTGTACTGCATGAACACCAGATTCCAGATCTCGACGTAACGGTCACCATCCTCGTCCGGGCTGCCCGGCGGGCCACCGGGGATTTGCGCGCCGTGGTCGTAGAAGATCTCGGAACAGGGGCCGCAGGGGCCGGTATCGCCCATCTGCCAGAAATTGGATGCATCGCCCAGGCGTGAGAACCGCTTTGGGTCCACTTTCAGCTCTTTCAGCCAGATATCGGCGGCCTCGTCGTCATCCTTATATACAGTCACCCACAGCCGCTCCGCCGGCAGCTTCATTTCCTGGGTCAGGAACTCCCAAGCGTATTTGATGCCCTCGCGCTTGAAATAATCGCCGAAGCTGAAGTTCCCGAGCATCTCGAAAAAGGTGTGATGGCGCGCGGTGTATCCCACATTTTCGAGATCGTTATGCTTGCCGCCGGCACGCACACAACGCTGCGAGCCCACGGCGCGCACGTAGGGTCGTTTTTCCAGCCCCAGAAAAACCTCCTTGAACTGGACCATGCCGGCGTTAACGAATAACAGCGTGGGATCGTTCGCGGGCACGAGCGAACTTGACGGCACGACGGTGTGGCCGTGGCGCCGGAAATAATCGAGGAAACGTTGCCGGATTTCTGTGCTTTTCATGGTGGGATTAGCTAGAAGCTATCTCAAAAATACTTTCCGGATATTTGTAGGGTGGGCATCGCCCACCATAAAGTTAACAGGTTGCAGTCCAATGGTGGGCGATGCTTCCAGCCCGGGGCGCAACAAAACTCGTTGCACCCGTTCGGCGGCGTGAACACACGTTAAGTGTGTTCACGAAAACTCCGCCTCGCCCTACATCCATTCTTGAGTTGGTTTCTAATCCTGCCCACGCGGATTGAGAACCTTCTGTATCTGATCATAAGTAAAACCGCGGTATTGGAGAAAGCGGGCCTGGCGGGCGCGCTCCGGATAGCTCTTGGGTGGCTGCGCGCCGAATTTCTTGCGCTGTACGCGCCGGATGTCCTCAAGCCATTCGCGGCCCGAGACATCGAGCCAGCCTTCAATCGCCTCCGCTGTCACCCCTTTTTCCTGTAATTCTTTCTGTATGCGCAACGGCCCGTAGCCCCGGTTGCGCCGCGCCCGGATCAGGCTTTCCATGAAACGGTCGTCGGAAACGAGATGTTCCTGCTCCAACCGTTTCACGGTCTCTTCGGCAAGCGCTTCCGCGCATCCTTTTTTCAACAGCTTGTCGTGTAACTCGCGGCGGCTATGTTCGCGCCGCGCGAGATACTGCATGGCGAACTGACGCGCCCGCGCCGGAGTGATCTCCGGCGAATCCGGTTTCAGGCTTCTTCCTCCGCCGTGGCTTCCTCCGCCACTTCGTCACCGCTCGCGGCGCGTACCGCCGCCACGGCTTTCTCGCGGATGCGCTTCTCGATCTCGGCGGCGATATCCGGATTGTCCTTCAGGAACTGGCGGGCGTTGTCTTTGCCCTGACCGATGCGCTCCTTGTTGAAGCTGTACCAGGCGCCGGTCTTGTCGACAATGCCGCTCTCGGACCCGATGTCGACGAGTTCGCCTTCTTTCGAGATGCCTTCATTATAAATGATGTCGAACTCGGTCTGGCGGAACGGCGGTGCGACCTTGTTCTTGACTACCTTCACGCGCGTCTGGCTGCCGATGACCTCTTCGCCCTTCTTGATCGCGCCGATGCGGCGGATATCGAGGCGCACCGAAGCATAGAACTTGAGCGCGTTGCCACCGGTCGTGGTCTCGGGGTTGCCGAACATGACGCCGATTTTCATGCGGATCTGGTTGATGAACAACACCAGCGTGTTGGAGCGCTTGATGTTGGCGGTCAGCTTGCGCAGCGCCTGCGACATCAGGCGCGCCTGCAGGCCCATGTGCGAGTCACCCATTTCGCCCTCGATCTCGGCCTTCGGGGTCAGCGCCGCCACCGAGTCGATGACCACGATGTCCACGCCGCCCGAACGCACCAGCATGTCGGCGATCTCGAGCGCCTGCTCGCCGGAATCCGGCTGCGACACGAGTAAATCGTCGATGTTAACGCCGAGCTTCTTGGCGTACAGCGGGTCGAGCGCGTGTTCCGCGTCGATGAACGCCGCCGCGCCACCCAGCTTCTGAATCTGGGCGATCACGGACAGGGCCAATGTCGTTTTTCCCGAGGATTCCGGTCCGTATACTTCCGTGACCCGGCCGCGCGGTAAACCGCCGATGCCGAGGGCGATATCCAGCCCCAGCGACCCGGTGGAAACCGCCTCGATCTGCTGCACTACCCCGGCATCGCCCAAACGCATCACCGAGCCCTTGCCGAACTGCTTTTCGATCTGTCCCAGGGCCATGTTCAATGCCTTGGTTTTGTTGGTATCCATGCCTGTTCTCCTGCGGTAAACCGCCGTGGCGGTTGTAGATATTATGAAAGGCTGTGCTGTGAACGATTATTTCACAATTCCCCTGCAATGGCCTAGCCCTAACAGAACAGGCCAGTCGCAGCCGGGAAAGCGGACTTTTGGAAGGGGATTCCGGGAAACATGCATCCGGCGGAACATCAACGGAAAAATCAAGCAGTCCGTGGCCCGTAGGGCGGGTTAGTCGCGAAGCGACGTAACCCGCCGAATGGTTCTCGCGGGCGCACACGGTTCTCATTCGGCGCAATACGCTTCGCTATTGCGCCCTACGCGTACTGTTTAAAAAAGTCCCGTCACGGTATGGCATGGCAGGCGCCGCGCATAAATGTGCCCTTACCCAATCGGGATTAGCAAATGCTGATTTCGGCTGCGCGCCAAACTTCTTCGCGCGATACAGACATGAATTGTAGGAGGACGGCAGGCCGAGAATCTCGCGAAGATCTTTCCATTCAAGGACTCGATGGCGATATCCCATCCGCTTCAAACATCGTACTGCCCTAATTTGTCCTGGACTCGTCCGCCAACCTTTAAGCTCGATGAATTCATTTGTGGTGGGAAGGTAGAAGTCAGGAATATATAGAAATCCATTCTCTTCCCTCATCAAGTTTACCCATGCCCGCGAGTCATGAAGAGAAATACCGCGATTCCAAAGCCATTCCTTCAATTTTCTTTTTTGAAGCGGCTGCTCGTTTGTTGGGGTACGCGCAAACATCCATTTCTGGTAGACGAAAGGCAAGTTGTTCCACCGCAGGTACGCAACAAAAAGCGCCTCGTAGCCTGAGCAGCACGCCATTTTTCGTCCACGGCTGTCCACAAAGTACCAACCACGAGCAGTGGGTCCTAGAGCTTTATGATGATTCAAATGAATACGCACGGGCTCGCGTGTCGAGAAATCCAGCAGTACGTCTCGCTCATCTTTGAGACCTTTTGCCCACTTCATGAACGGTACCTGCCGTGGTACTGAGGGCGATGATCGTACTACGTGACATCGGTAATACGGCTGATCTGCTCTTAGCTTGCTGAGGTATTGCTTAACGTGTGGCTTCATTGGACACCCAGATACTCAAGCAATCCCTGAAGCGCCGTCACCACTGCCTGCCTCCGCACGGCCTCGCGGTCACCGGTGAAGACATGTTTACGGCTTATGGTATCGCGCTTCTTCACAGCCCAGGCGAAACAGACCGTGCCAACCGGTTTCTCCGGCGTGCCGCCGCTCGGACCGGCAATACCGGTAATCGCAAGCGCGACCTGCGCGTGGGAATGGGTGAGCGCGCCTTCGGCCATGGCGCGCGCGGTCTGCTCGCTCACGGCGCCATAACGCGACAGAATCGTGGTGCTGACCCCTAGCATTTCGCGCTTGGCGAGATTGGTGTAGGCGACAAACCCGCGCTCGAACCACTCGGAACTGCCCGCCACCGAGGTGATCACCTGCGCCACCCAGCCGCCGGTGCAGGATTCGGCCGTGGCCAGCATCAGCCCCTGCCTTTTGAGCGCATGCACGACTTCACGTATTAATAAGGTATCGATTTCCATATGAACGCCCGATAACTGGTCAGTCATTGCCAATACTTATAATAAACTCCACAGCATCTTTACGCCGAGAATAGTCACAAAGGCGGCGAATATGCGCCGCAGGGTGGCATCGGAAAGCCGATGCGCGAGGCGCGCGCCGAACGGCGCGGCCAGCATGCTCGCACCAACGATGCCGGCAAACGCCGGCAACACCACATAGCCGACACTCCAGGGCGGTAATCCTTCCACGTTCCATCCGGCCACGACAAAGCCAATGGCAGCGCTAAGCGCGATGGGAAACCCGATCGCCGCCGAGGTCGCGATCGCCTGGCGCGCCGGCACGCCGTACCAGGTCATGAACGGCACCGACATCGAGCCGCCGCCGATGCCGAAGAACGCCGACATCAAGCCGATGACCCCGCCGACCGCGCTCACTCCCGCCGCGCCCGGCAGGCGGCGGCGATGCGCCGACGTCGCCATGGTGCCGCGCGACATTTGCAGCGCCAGCAGGAACATGAACACCACGAACATGATGCGCAGCGTCCGCCCCGCCAGCACATGCGCGATGGATGCGCCGAGCAGCGAGCCGACGACGATGCCGGGGGTGATGGTCCTGAAGATGGGCCAGATCACGGCGCTGCGGCGCTGGTGCGCCAGCACCGAGGAAACCGCGGTAAAAACGATCGTGGCCATCGAGGTGCCGAGCGCCGCCTGCATGATGACGTCGGGGTTGACGTGCTGGGCTTCGAACACCATGACCAGCACCGGCACGATGAGCGCCCCGCCGCCGATGCCGAGCAGGCCAGCCATGACGCCAGCCAGGCCGCCCATCACGATCAGCATCAGGACATCCATCATTGTGCGTCAGCGCTGCAGGCGGTTTGCCAAACGCCGATGACGCGTTCGGGTTCCATCAACGTGCCGGCGCCATCATCCGGCCGGGCAGCCACAGGGCGATTTCCGGAAACCAGGACAGCAATGCGATACCGAGCACCATGATGAAAATAAACGGCAGCGTGCCCCAGATGATGCTGCGCATTTTTATATCGGGTGCGATGCCCTGGATCACAAAGAGATTCAACCCGACCGGTGGGTGGATGAGACCCATCTCCATGAGAATCGTCACGATCACTCCGTACCAGATCAGATCGATGTTGAGCGTCTTGAGCGCCGGCAGGATGACCGGCATCACCATGAGAATGATCGCGACCGGCGGCAGGAAGAAGCCGAGGATCACCATGAACACGCAGCTCCACAGGAAGAACTCCCACTTCACGAGGCTCAGCGACACCAGCCAGCCGGCGGTCTTCTGGGTGATGCCGAGATCGCTCATCACGTAGCTGAACAGGAACGATACCGCGATGATCATCATGATCATGGTGCTCTCGCGCATCGTCCCGGACAGGATCGCCTTGAGATCCGTGAGCCGCCAGCAACCGTAGACGGTCATCACCAGAATGAGCGAACCGAGCGCGCCGACCGCCGCCACCTCGGACGGCGTGCCCCAACCCGTGTACATCGCCAGCATCACGACGGCGATCAGCAACAGGAACGGCAGCAGCCGCGGTAGCGCGTCGAGCCGGTCGCGCCAACTGTAGTGCTCGCTCAGCAGGATCGTCGCCTGTCCACCGCCATCCGCCAGCGTGGCCAGCGCTGCACGCCGTTCCATCTGGAACTTGATGGTCACCCAGCCCGCGAACAGGATAGTGAGCAGGATGCCCGGCCCTACCCCGGCCAGGAACAGCTTGTTGATCGACTGCTCGGTGACGATACCGTAGAGAATAAAGGTCAGGCTCGGCGGGATCAGAATGCCGAGCGTGCCGCCGGCGGCGATCAGCCCGGCGGCCAGCCCATCCGAGTAGCCTCGTTGCCGGAGCTGCGGGATGCCGGAGCTGCCAATCGCCGAACAGGTGGCCGGGCTCGAACCGCACATGGCCGCGAACACCGAGCAGGCAAACACGTTGGCGATGCCCAGCCCCCCGGGGATGCGATACAGCCAGGCGTTGAGCGAACCGTACACATCGGCGCCAGCGCGGGTCTTACCGACTGCCGCCCCCATCAGTACAAACAGTGGAATGGTGAGCAGCGTGAAATCGTCCATGCCTTTGTAGAGCTTGAAGGCAACCTCTCCGAGATTGGCCGCCGGCATGAAGATCGCCATGAACGCCAGCGACGACAGCCCGAGGGCAAACGCGATCGGCATGCCGGAGAACAACAGCGCGAACGTCACCACCGCAAACAACACGCCGATCGTGCCGCTATCCATACAAGGAAGCCCTGCTACGTTTGTCCTGCCATGACAATGAAGCCCTACTTCGTTCGTCCTGACATATTATTCGCTCCATTTGGCGATCTCCGGTTCCTGGTCGGCGATGCCGGTGGCCTTCGGGTTGCGCAGGTTGTCGATCAACTGCAACAGGAGCTGGGCCGACAGCGTGGTCATACCGAAAGCCATGAGCGCGTACGCCGGCCACACCTTCGGATCGAAGGATCCCTCGAGCCGGTGACCCTCGATCCAGGCATAGTGGGTGAGATGCCAGGCGTTCCACGCCACGAACGCGCAGAACACCAGCGACAGCAGATCGCCGATGATGAACCGCCAGTGGTTGACGCGCGGCGGCAACACGTGCTCGAGCACCTCGATCGCCACGTGGCTGCGCTTCAGCTGGGTATAACCGGCGCTCAGGAAGGTCGCGGCGATCAGCGCCAGCACCGACAGTGGAATCTGCCAGTCGGTCGGGGTCTCGGTCAGGCCGCGGATCCCGATGCCGATGACGATGCTGAGCGCCGCGGCCACCAGCAGCAGCGCCGCGACATAACCCATCCACGTGTTGAGCGTGGCGAGCGCGTCGCTGAACCGGCGCAGCAGCGTGTTCATGGCGCGACGCGGCGGACGGTTACTTCACCGACAGTGCCATGTCGAGCAGCGCTTGGCCATTCGGCGCCTTCTCGGCGAAGTCCTTGTAGGAGCTCTTCGTGGCGATCTCGCGCCAGCGATTGAACGTGGCCTCGTCCATGTCGACCACCTTGGCGCCGGCCTTGGCATACACTTCGGCGAGCTTCTGGTCATCGGCCTTGGCGGCATCGATCGCGTACTTCTCCAGCGACTGACCGACCTCGATGAATATCTTCTGCTGCGCGGGGGTGAGCTTGCTCCAGGTATCCTTGGAGATCAGCAGCGGCTCGAACATGAACCAGATGGTGCGCTGGCGCGCGCTGGTCACGGCCTTGGACAGTTCGTACAGCCGGTAGCTGATGAGCGAAGTGCTGGAGGTCATGGCGGCATCGATCACGCCGGAGGACATGGCGGTGTAGATCTCGCTCGACGGGATGCTGACCACGGACGCACCGGCCTCCTTGAGGACCAGCTCCATGGTGCGGTCGCCACCGCGAATCTTGAGGCCCTTGGCATCTTCCGGCGTCACCACCGGCTTCGATATGCTGGCCATGCCGCCGGCCTGCCACACCCAGGTGATGATCTTGATACCCTTGGCATCGAGAATCTTCTCGAGCTCCTGGCCGATCGGCGCGGTCTTCCAGCGGTAGGCCTGTTCGTAGCTGGTGATCATCGCCGGCATCAGCGTCAGGTTCACTTCCGGCACCTCGCCACCGCCGTAGGCAAGCGGCAGCACGCTCATGTCGAGCGTGCCCTTGCGCAGCGCCGAAAACTGCGCCGTGGCCTTGACCAGTGAACCGCTCGGGAAGATTTCGATCTTGATGTCACCCTTGGTGCGCTTTTCGACTTCAGACGCGAACTTGCGCGCCAGCTGGTCGCGGAAGTCGCCGGCGTCACCGCTGGAGGCCGGGAACTGATGTGAGATCTTGATTACCTTGGCGTCCGCCGCCTGCGCTGCCGGGGTCAGGGCGATGCCCATGGCGATGAAAACGGTAACGGTGATGCGATTAAATATGCGGTGCATACTGATCCTCCTGTGTGGTACGAACTGTCATGACCGAGGGGTTTGGTTCAGTGAAGCCGCACGGGTCACGCACGATCCGCGTCACCCGCAGAGCTTCATTCACGAAATGCAAACTTCTTGTAAATGGATTTTTTTAATTCAATAATTCCGAACGATTATTGACACCCCCCATGACCCTGTCAAGCAAACGCGCGTTCGTATCGTGAAAGGCAACCTCTACAACCTGTTTCGCGAGCGGTTCCCCGCATCGCTACGCCCCTTTATCGAAACTCCCGCTGGCGGTCATTACAGCTACGGCGATCTCGAACGCGAAAGCGCGCGCTACGCGCGCTTTCTGACCGGCCTGGGACTCCAGCCGGGTGACCGCGTCGCGGTGCAGATCGAGAAATCACCGGCGGCGCTGTTTCTCTATCTCGGCTGCCTGCGCGCGGGGCTGGTTTATCTCCCGCTCAACCCGGCCTATCGCGCCGCCGAAATCGAATATTATCTCGACGACGCCGCGCCGGGCGCGGTGGTCTGCCGTCCTACCGATCTTGCCGGCATGCGCGATCTGGCCGCGCCGCGCGGCTTGCATCATATATATACGCTCAATGCCGACGGACAAGGCACGCTCACCGAGGCATGCCAATCGATCGACGGCGAATATGACACCCACGATGTCGCGCCCGATGCTACCGCCGTCCTGCTCTATACCTCCGGCACCACCGGCCGGCCGAAAGGCGCGATGATCACGCACGGCAACCTCGCCGCGAACGCCCTCGCCCTGCACCAGGCCTGGGGCTGGCGTCCGGACGACGTGCTGCTCCACGCCCTGCCGCTGTTTCACATCCACGGCCTGTTCGTGGCCTGCCACTGCGTGCTGCTCAACGGCACGAAAATGATTCTG